>Ga0180433_10012218_pt1 | contig 10068 bp, 10 predicted proteins | sample SS_ome_8_FD_132980 | JGI IMG/M metagenome (GOLD analysis project Ga0180433, IMG submission 132980) | Hypersaline lake sediment archaeal communities from the Salton Sea, California, USA - SS_1_D_1 metaG | ecosystem: Environmental > Aquatic > Non-marine Saline and Alkaline > Hypersaline >...
GACTGCGGATGAATTCATACGAACGCATGACCAGGCGCCTGCGCGGCGACGCGGTTGACCGTCCACCCAACTTCAACATCATGATGACCTTTGCCGCGCACCACGTCGGCCAGCCGCTGTCGCACTATTACCTGGATCACCGCGTGCTGTGCGAGGCCAATCTGGCCGTGTTGCAGGATTTTGACCTCGACATCGTGCAGGCCATATCCGACCCCTACCGCGAGGCGGCCGATTTTGGCGCGGACGTCGTCTTCCCCGAGGACAACCTGCCCCTATGCCGGGCGCCGTTGCTCGTCGACCCCGCCGATTTGAGCAAGCTCAAGCCCCCTGATCCCGCCACGGGGCGCCGAATGAGCGACCGGCTGGCGGGCGTGCGGGACCTTCGTGAGCAGGTCGGCGGGGAGGTGCCGGTTATGGGCTGGGTCGAGGGCGCACTGGCCGAGGCCGCCGATCTGCGCGGCGACAGCGCCCTGCTGATGGATCTCTACGACCGCCCGAACTACGTCCACGATCTGCTCGAGGTGTGCGTCGAGGTGGCGATCGCCTTCGCGCGGGCGCAGGTCGAGGCCGGCGCCGACATCGTCGGCATGGGCGACGCCATTGCCTCACAGGTTTCGCCCGACATGTATCGGGAGTTCGCGCTGCCCTACGAGCAGCGTATCTTCGCCGCCGTCCACGACATGGGCGCCCTGCGCCGGCTGCACATCTGCGGCAACACGACCCACCTCCTGGAACTGATGCCCCATAGCGGCGTTGACATCATCGACCTCGACTGGATGGTGGACATCCGCCGGGCGGCCGAGGTGCTTGGTGACTACCCGGTGATCTGCGGCAATTTCGATCCCGTTGCCATCATGCTGCAGGGCACACCGGAGCAGGTCCGGGAGGCGACGTTGTACTGCCTGCGGTGGGGAGGCCCCAGGAACATAAGTGGCGCCGGCTGCGAGATACCCGATCGAACGCCGCACGAGAATCTGCTTGCTCAGGTGCAGGTGCTGCGCGAGTTCGGCCGCTAGCCGGACACGGACAGCGCCCCGCCTGACGTTGGCGGGGCGCGTGAAAGCATGTGGCAGACCGTCCCTTGCGGTAAGCTGGTAATCTGTCGATCATATGTCGATGGGTTCGTAGTAACGACTTCAGTCGTTTCTGCCGCCCAGTGAACGACCGTTCACCCCCGCTTTTCGCATCAGCCCCCTCCTCGATCAAGTGCTGCCCAGGCGATAATTGATAATCAATCATTCCCGTATAATGATGGTAGGGGGATTACCTGGATCGGGTGGAGTGTGCGGGCAACGCATCCGTCACGGCGCAGGTGTGGCTGCCACTAGATGTTGGCGACGACGTCGGAGAAGATATTGCCGATCGATGGACCCAGTATTGCCAGGACCACGATCACGATGATGGCGACCAAGGCGATGATCAGGGCATACTCGACCAGGCCTTGGCCTTCTTCGCGCGGCGAGCGTGACATATCGCTTCACCTCCTTATCGATTCAGTCTGGTCCCGCCCTGGTCTACAAAAGGCTCTCTATTGAGTATATCCCACAGGCGTAAAGGCAGCGTGAGGAATATATTAAAGAAAGTTAGGAGCAATAAAGTTCACGGATCTCCAATGGTTCACCCTTGGCCGGGTCGCGCACCAGTGAGACCGCTCCCTGCGTGCACTGGTGGACGCACACGCCGCATCCCATGCAGGCGCCTTGATCGACGATCGCGGTCCCGTCCTCGATCGAGAGCGCGCCGAACTGGCAGGCCTCGGCGCACACGCCGCATCCGACACATCGGTCGGCGTCCACGCGGGCTTCGTAGCCCGAGGCAGCCAGCATCGGCGTCCCGTGGCGGTGGGCCTGCATCGCCCCGCAGCAACAGGCGCAGCAGTTGCAGATGGCATAGAACCGGCCCAGCATCGCGTCCTTGAAGAAAGCGTGGTGCACGTGGCCCCGTTCATCCTCGGCGCGCAGGATCTCCACCGCTTCCGCCGGCGTGATCCACCGGGAGCGGCCCGGGTGGTGCTCGGCGACGAAGCCGGCGAACGGCTCGCCGACGATCAGGCACACGTCGAGGGGCAGGCACGGATCCGGGCGCGACGCGCGGCAGGGGCAATCGAGGACGACGATGTGGTCGGGGTTCTGAAGCACGATGTCGCGGGCGAGTTTGTAGGGGATGATCTTCTCCAGGTCCGTCAATCGAATCTCTTCGTCGACGGTGACCAGTTGTGTGGCCGCCTCCAGTGGCACCACCTTGCCGTGGTAGGTGTCGGCGAAACTGACGCGGTCGGCGCTCTCGTCCGACCTGGGTGGCAGCAGCCGCGATAGCCAGCGCGCCAACGGCCCGAAGATCTTGGACAGTGGATGCTCGCCGGTCCCGACGCCGATGTACAGGTAGGGCCAGCGGGCGTACACGTAGGCGTGTATCCAGTCGATGGGTCGGAATCCCGGCGTGCGCCGCGCCTCGCGGACGAAGGCGGCGGTCGAAGGCTTGAGCCATGGGTTGCGTGACATCGCTACTCCTCCAGTACGTGCCTGGCACCTACCCTGATCGGCTTCATCTGTACTCCGCCCCAATCAAGCCGGTCAGTCCCTCGCGCAGCGAGACGGTGGCTTTCCATCCCAACGCTTCCTGCGCCCGCCGCGTGTCGCCCTCGGAGAAGCGCACCTCGCCCGCCCGCGCCGGGGCGAAGGTGGGCGCCAGGCTCGTCCCCAGCACCTGGTTCAGCGTCGCTGCCAGTTCCAGTACACTCGTCTGCTTGCCGCCGGCCACGTTGAAGACGGCCCCGATGGCCGCCTCCCGCTCACACGCCAGCAGCAGCGCCCGGACGACGTCGGCCACGTAGACGAAGTCGCGCGTCTGTCTCCCGTCCCCGTAGATGACTGGGCGCTTGCCACACGTCATTCGCGCGGCGAATATGCTGACGACGCCCGAGTAGGGGCTGGTCGGATCCTGGCGTGGGCCATACACGTTGAAGAACCGCATCGCGACGGTCGGCACGCCGTAGCTGGCGTGAAAGGCCGCGCAGTACATCTCCCCCGCCGCCTTGCTCGCCGCGTAGGGCGAGAGCGGCCGCGGCGGTAGCTCCTCCTGCAGTGGGAGTGCCACGTGGTCCCCGTAGAGCGCCGTCGATGAGGCAAAGACGACCCGGCGCACCCCGCCACCAGCCTGGCCGGCGCGCACTCGCGTCCTACGGGCCGCCTCCAATACGTTCAGCGTCCCCCCTGCGTTGACGCGGTGCGCGCGCTGGGGGGCCTCGAGCGAGGCTTGCACCGAGGCGATGGCTGCCAGGTGGAGCACGACGTCGCCTTCGCTCGTTGCCCGTTCGACGGTATCCGCGTCGGCCACGTCTCCCTCGATCAATTCGATGCGGTCGGCGACGGCGGCCAGGTTCTCCCGCCGGCCGGTGGAGAAGTCATCCAGCACGCGTACTCGCTCGCCCCGTTCGACCAAAGCTTCGACCAGGTGGGAGCCGATGAAGCCAGCTCCTCCGGTGACCAGATACCGGGTCACCGGAGGTGTTCCTCCAACATGCCCCTGATGCGCGCGGCGACCATATCGATCGCCACCTCGTTGAAGCCGCCCTTCGGGATGATGACGTCGGCGTAGCGCTTGCTGGGTTCGACGAACTCCAGGTGCATCGGCCGCACCGTCCCCAGGTACTGCTCGCACACCGACTCGACGGTTCGACCGCGCTCCTCAATGTCGCGCCGCAGCCGGCGGATGAAGCGCACGTCGGCGGCGCTGTCGACGTACAGCTTGACGTCGAACAGTTCGCGCAGTTCGGGCTCGGCCAGGACCAGGATCCCCTCGACCAGGATGACGCGGGCCGGCGCCACCCGGCGCGTCTCCTGCTTGCGCGTGTGAGTGGTGAAGTTGTAGACCGGGATCTCGACGGTTCGGCCGGCGCGCAGTGCCTTCAGATTTTTGATCAGTAGTTCTGTCTCCAGCGAGTCTGGGTGGTCGAAGTTCACCCGCTCGCGCTCGCTCGGCGGCAGGCGGCTCAGGTCGCGATAGTAGGCGTCGTGGGGGATGCAGGCGATGTGTTCGGCTCCCACGCGCTCCAGGATCTTTGTCGCCACCGTCGTCTTGCCGGACGCCGTCCCGCCGGCCACCGCGATCACAATTGGTTGCATGTCACACCCCCGGGGGCTGTACGTCTACACTATCGAGTTAGCGGTCGGTGTTGGTCGCGTCCCAGGCTCACCGCTAACCTGCGTCTTGTACGATTGGATACCCCGCAGCCAGCACAATGAGCGACACCGCGGCCACGAGGGTCAACCCAGCCCGCAGCCAACGCGGCTGGCGTCGACCGATCCACGCCGCTGCCCAGGCCAGCCAGGCGCCTGCCAGCCCGCTTCCGTTCCCAGCTCCGTTCCACACCGTTCCGCGTTGCCACACGTTCACCAGCGCTGCGCTGGCTGCCACCAGCGTCAGCAGTGCAAAGGCAGCGGTGGACGGCCATTCCACGTGGGGGGCCGAGGTGGCGATCTCGCTCAGCGCCAGACTCGCCGCCCGCGCGCCCAGCCCTCCGCACACCGTCACCGCCAGTCCGACGGGCGCCATGGGAGCGTTGCATGTACCGGCTTCAACAGGCGCTCCGATCCACAACAGCCCAGCCCCCGCCAGCGCCAGCGCGGGCAGGATCAGCAACGCGTGGCTCCGGTGAGGCAGCGTGCGGCCCTTTATCCCGGGTGGGGCGGCCAGCGCTGCCATCAGGATCAACTGCAGGGCGGGCGCGCAAGGGTTGTGGTTTCCCTGCCACCACGCCAACGCCCCGGCGCTCAGGAGCGCTCCTGCCGCCCAGCGGATCACGTGCACCGCCTGGAGAATCCTGGGCTTCGGCCGGGTACAGTGCCACAGCGCCAGCATCGTTCCTCCCAGCAACGCGCCGCAGGCAAGTCCGATGAACATCACAGCGGCTGGCACCTCAGACCTCCGCGCGCTGCGCCAGCGTTGGCAGCAGATCGCCGCTGCCTTCAACGTGTTGGGCTTCCTCGCGCAGCCAGAACCGGCGTGCTGGCCACGCCGCGCCCCCCAACATTCCGATCAGCAGGAGCACGCCCCCTGCCCCGGTCGGCCACCGCCCGGGGTTGAAGGTCACGCTCAGCGTCGCGTATGGCCTGCTGGTCAGCCGCAGCGTCACGTCGTCTATGGTCAACTCCGCATCCCCCTCCACCGTCGTCTCAGTCATCAGGCGCCCGGAGGGACTGCGGTAGACCTGCACCAGGATGGGGCTGTGGGCATCGACGGTGTGATCGGGATGTGGGGTCAGCCTGATGATGAACTGCGCCTCCGGAATGGCCAGGTACTGATTCTCGGTGAGCGCCAGGCTCAGTTGTGTGACCGGGTCGGCCTCGGCAGTCCGTTGGAGTGCCAGGGGCGCCCCGGCGTCGGAGATAGCAGCAGCCTCCACCCCGGGTCCCCGTTCCTCCAAGAACGTGACGATTCCAGGACTGTGTGCCGCGCCAGCGGCGTTCTCGTCCAGCGCGATCCATCCTTGCGAGTTGGGCAGCGTGACCCGCTCGCCGCTCTGAACAGTCAATCCCGTGATCTGCCAGCCCCACAGGTTGGAGATCAAAAGCCCGCTCAGAAACAGCAGTGCGCCGCCGTGGACCAACAGGGGGAACAACTCCGCCCATGGCCAACGGTCGGCCTGGAAAAGCGGGGGATCGCTCAGCACCCGATAGCGGCGGCCGCGCACGTCGTCCAGCACGTCGCGCAGCTCCACGTCCGCCAGCGTCTGCCATTCCCCGGTCGGTTCGGATATCTCCTGCTGCTGCCGCAGCCGGTCGCCGCAATCGACCAGCCGCAGCAGCAGGCAGCCGGCGAGGAGCGCCAGCAGGGCGCGAAAAATGAGGGACTGCCCAACTGTGAACAGGCCCAGTGTCTGCATCGGTAAGGTAGCGCTTCCGAAGCGGGCCTGTGTCTTGGACCGCCACCGGGCGTAGGCCATCGGGTCGTCGCTGGCCTCGGGCATCTGGGGCAGCCCGGCTGTGATGGCCAGTCCGGCCGCGATTCCCAGCAGCAGAACGATGATCACGAGGTCGCTGGTCGCAGCTCGCCACGTGAAACGCCAGAGGTTGCGTCGGGGTTGATCTATCATTCGCTTATCGTTGGTTCGTCATCCGTCCGATCGGTCGCCTACCACAAAGAAGGCCCCGTCTAGGGGGCCGGTGCAACAAGAGCCACCCTTGGGAATCGAACCCAAAACCTACCGCTTACGAAGCGGTTGCTCTACCGATTGAGCTAGGGTGGCGCGTCGGATATTATACCAGCATCGCAGGCCGTTGGCAAATCACGAACACGCAGCACGTTTCACACTGCACGTCCTGCGTTTGGCGTGCCAACCAACCTGAAACCTTGAACCTGCCCCCCCCCATAACCGCGCTTGGCGATCAGGGCAATGAAGCGTATAATTGTGAAAATACACACACACGATGTCACAAGCAACCATACCCTCAAAGGCCCCCATCTCTTGGCGCCGCAACCTGGCTGCCATCTGGTTCGCCGAACTGATCGCCATCGTCGGTTTCACCGTCGTGATTCCGCTCCTGCCGCTCTACGTGGAGGAACTGGGCATACAGGGTGAGCGTGAGATCAGGATCTGGGCCGGCGTCATTTTCTCCACCCACGCGGTGATGATGGGGATTTTTGGACCCATCTGGGGCGCACTCAGTGATCGGTACGGCCGCAAGGTGATGGTTGAGCGGGCCATGTTCGGCGGCGCTGTCCTGATTGCGTTGATGGGTTATGCCCAGAACGTGCAGCAACTGGCGCTTCTCCGTGGATTGCAGGGGGCGCTGACCGGAACGGTGACCGCGGCCAATGCTCTGGTTGCCACCGCCGCGCCGCGTGAGCGCGCCGGCTCCGCGCTGGGCATGCTCCAGATGGCGATCTACGTCGGAGCCTCCGCCGGACCGCTGCTGGGGGGGCTGGTGGCCGACACGTTTGGCTATCGCGTGCCGTTCTGGGTCACAGGTGCATTGCTGTTCCTGGCCGGCCTGAGCGTGCACTTTCTCGTCAGAGAGAACTTCCAGCCCGTCGCGTCGCTGGCGGGCTGGCAGGCCGTTGGTGAAACCGATCCGCCGACACTGCGCCAGCGCCTGCGGAACCGCCTGGCGCCGGTGTTGGAGTCCCCTGCGTTGCGTGGCGTGCTGGGGGTGCGGCTGCTGATGCGCCTGGGAGCACGCCTGCTCGGGCCGGTCTTGCCGCTCTTCATCCAGGCCATCGTACCATCCGATGCCCGCGTGGCTTCGATCACGGGCGTCGTAAGTGGGGTCAGTGCTGCCGCCGGCGCGGTGGGGGCGATTGCGTTGGGCCAGCTCGGTGATCGCGTCGGCTACCGCGGCATCCTGGTGGCCTGCGCGCTCATTTCTGTCGTGTGCTACGTGCCGCAGCCTTTTGTCAGCACTCCCACTGCGCTGCTGTTCTGGCAGGCGGGGACGGGGCTGGCGATGGGCGGGATCCTGGCATCGTTGAGCGCGTCGTTGGCCCGGCTGGCGCCGCAGGGTCAGGAGGGGATCGTCTATGGGGTGGACGCCACCGTCGTGTCGTCCGCCAACGCCATCGGGCCGATGACGGGCAGCGCCTTGGCCGCCGGGCTGGGGTTGCGCGCCCCGTTCCTTTTCGCGGCTGGCATGTTTGGGCTGGCTACCGTCGCTGCTGCCCGGCTCCTGCCGCGGCACTCGCGCCGGCCTGAAAGCGGCCCGTGATAGAGCTGGACTTCGGAAGTCTGCGATCGATCGTTTCGGAGGCAAGATCGGCTTGAAATCGGCTCAAAACTGTTGGGGGAGAGCACTTCTGAGACTTCCGAAGTCTTGTCTACCAAGGTGCGTATCTATGAACAAGGGGTGAATCGTGATGACGGATGAGAACCACGGCCAGAGGACGATGATCTTGATCGAGGGCAACATCGGCGCCGGAAAGACCACCGTCGGCCGGGCACTGGCCGTGTCGCAGAGATTTGGTTTCATTGAGGAGCCGACCAGGGCCTGGCAGGAGGACTTTGCGTCCAATATGCTCGACCTCTTCTATAGCGATCCCCAGCGCTGGTCGTTTACGTTTCAGACCTGTGCCTTCATCACCCGGGCCAAGACGTGGCACGAGGTCCTCGCCGTCACCGACCACGACCGGGTCATTTTGGAGCGTTCCATCTTCTGTGACCGCTTCGTCTTCGCCGAAAACTGCTACCGCACGGGGTTGATGTCCCCGGTCGAGTACCAGCTCTATCTTGGCTTGTGGAACTTTCTGGTCTCCAACTTCTGTGTCGAGCCCGACCTGATCCTGTATTTGCGCACGCCCGCCCAGGTGTGCCTGCAGCGCATCAGGGACCGCGGGCGCGGAGAGGAAAGCGGCATCACGCTGGAATACCTCCTCCAGCTTGAGCGGCTGCACGACCGCTGGCTGCTGGATCATCCGCGGGCCGTCGTACTCGATGGTGAGCGCCGGTGGACCGCGGCGGAGATCCTGGCGGAGATAGAGGCCAGGAATGTGTGATACAGTGGTCGCCGTCGGCCCGGCCACGGCCGACGGCACGGTCATCCTGGCCAAGAACAGCGACCGCGAGCCGAACGAAGCCCAGGTGCTGACCCACGTCCCCCGTGCCCGGCACGAGCCCGGAGCCCGGGTCAAGTGTACCTACGTCGAGGTGCCGCAGGTGCCGGAGACCTACGAGGTGCTACTGTCCCGGCCCTTCTGGATGTGGGGCTGCGAGATGGGGGCCAACGAGTGCGGGGTGGCGATCGGCAATGAGGCCGTCTTTACCAGGCAGCCCTACGAAAAGGAGCCCGGTCTGATCGGGATGGACTTCATCCGCCTGGCGCTGGAGCGCGCCGACACAGCACGTCGGGCGCTGGACGTCATCGTCGAGCTGCTGGAGACCTACGGTCAGGCCGGCAACGGCGGCTTCCAGCACGAGACCTACTACCATAACTCGTTCATCATCGCCGATCCCACACAGGCCTGGGTGCTGGAGACGGCGGGCGAGTTCTGGGCCGCCGAACGGGTGCGCGACGTGCGCTCGATCTCCAACGGCCTGACCATCGGCAGTGAGTGGGACCTGGCGTCGCCGGGGCTGGTGGAACACGCCATCGAGAAGGGGTGGTGCAAGTCCCCGGACGACTTCCATTTCGCCGCTGCTACTCCGACTTCCTGTACACCCGGTTCGATGGCTGCCGGCCCCGCCACCGGCGCTCGACGGAGCTGCTGGAGACGCACAAAGGCCGCGTCACCGTCGAGACCATGATGGACCTCCTGCGCGACCACGGCCCACAGGCGGCCGATGACTCATCCTGGAATCCCGGCCAGGGCTTCTTGATGGATAAGATCTGTGTGCACGCCGGCCTCGGCCCGACCCGGCCCAGCCAGTCCACCGGGTCGATGGTCGCCCACCTGGCGCCTGACCTCCCGACCTTCTGGCTGACCGGCACCTCCGCTCCGTGTACGGGGATATTCAAGCCGGTGTACGTGGGTGGGGCTGGATTGCCCGACCTGGGGCCTGAGCCAGGCGGCACCTGCGATCCTGATTCGCTGTGGTGGGCTCACGAACGACTGCACCGGGCCGTGATTCGGGACTATCCCACTCGCCTTTCGCTGTACCGGGACGAACGGGATGCGCTGGAGGCGGCGTTCCTGGACCAGGCGGGGGAGATGTACGACCGGTACCACAAGGCCAGCCCCGATGAGCGGCTCGGACCGCTGGCTGCCTTCACTCGCGCGTGCTTCGAGCGGGCCGCCCAGGCCACGGCGCGCTGGACCCAGGCCGTGTCGTCCGCCCCGGTGCAGCAACGACCGTCCAGGCTCTTCTCCCTCGCCTGGAACCGCTTCGACAAGCAAGCTGAAATGTGGGATTGAAGGGTTCGTAGTAACGACTTCAGTCGTTTCTGCCGCTCGCAGTAGGGCGGATTTCCATATCCGCCGCTGCACTGTTGAAATGGAGTGTCTATGAACACATCTCTGCCTGACGTCCAGCTCTTTTTGCGCCCTGGGGTGGTTGAGCTTAGTTGGGGTCACCCTGACCTTGACCTGTTGCCCGTGGAGGGACTGTCCCGCGCGGCCCAGCTCGCCTTGGAGCGCGAC
>Ga0180433_10012221_pt1 | contig 10067 bp, 8 predicted proteins | sample SS_ome_8_FD_132980 | JGI IMG/M metagenome (GOLD analysis project Ga0180433, IMG submission 132980) | Hypersaline lake sediment archaeal communities from the Salton Sea, California, USA - SS_1_D_1 metaG | ecosystem: Environmental > Aquatic > Non-marine Saline and Alkaline > Hypersaline > Sediment...
TACAGCGGGCAATCCAAGGGATTTGGATTTGTTGGAATGCCGACATTATCTGAAGGGCAAGCGGCAATTACCGGCCTGAATGGTAAAATCCTACACAACCGACAGCTCTCTGTAAGCGGGGCTCGTCCTCGTACCGATAACAGAGGTCGTGGGTCCTACGGCGGCGGCGGCGGCGGCAGAGGAGGCGGCAGGTCTGGCGGCAGAGGAGGAGGCCGGGGACGATACTAAGCAGGGCCCGTTCATACTAGCAAAGAAAATTACGAGACACCGGACCATATGCAGAGCAAAAGGATAAAAGTCGGCAGCCTTAACATTCGCTATTTTGCCGGCGGGCAAGGCGACCCGCTGGTTATTATCCACGGAGGCGGCGATGGTGCCAGGGCATGGCTGAAAAACGCCGAGGAACTATCCAAGCATTACAATGTATACATTCCCGACCTCCCCGGCTTCGGGCACAGTCGCTCGGCTAGCAATAAGTTTCATCTACCAGAATACGTAGCTTTCATAGAAGACTTCTCGCAGGCACTTGGCATCGAGCGTTTCCATCTGGTAGGGCATTCAATCGGCGGCGGCATTGCCTTACACTATGCGCTGAAATTTCCTCAGAAGGTAAAGGGGCTGGTGCTGGTAAGCAGCTGGTGCCTGGGGCTCGAAGCTGCTCTATGGGTCAGACTGCTGTCTCATCCAGTTTTTTGCCACTCCCTGGGTGAAATCGCCCTTGCCACCATGAAGGCCATCAAATTGCTGGCTCGTCTATTCTATGCTCCTTTTAGATTCGCTAACCCTCTTACCCGGGTCAAGATGGACGTAGGCAAGACCATGATAGCAATGGGGGGTCAGACTACAGTATTACAGGACCGGCTTTGTGAGTTGACTATGCCTACTTTATTGGTCTGGGGCTCAGGTGACCGTATCGTGCCTGCTGACCATGCCTATATCGCCGCAGAGATGATCCCGGATTGCCAGGTACATGTATTCGAAGGCTGCGGCCATAGCGTCTACAAGCAAAGAGCCGAGGAGTTCTCCCGGCTTCTGGCAAATTTCCTGGACTAAAAGCCGCCAGCTTTAACAAATAGCACCACCTCCACAACACTACCCCAGCAACTATTCTCCTTTTAGAGATTTAGGGACAGCCTTTCAGATTCGCCCATTTACTCTTTCTACAGCGTGAAAAGACTCCTCCCAAGTGGTATACTATCCCCATTATATAGAGGGGCAAGCAATGGGCGAATACAAAGTCTACAAATACAGATGGGTTGTTCTAGCTATCTACATATACATAGCCGCACTTACTCAGCTGTACTGGTTGAACTTCGCCGCCATCGATACTTTCATCGAAGACCGCCTAAGCATACCTGCAAGCAGCGTCATGTGGTTCACCCTGGTTTTCCCTCTGGTACAGGTTTTACTCACCATGCCTGCCGGACTCATTATCGATAGAAAGGGGTTTAAATATGGCGTAGGCATAGGTATCCTTTTTACCGGCATATTCGCTATGCTCCGCCTGGTGAGCCCCGACGAGTTCACGGTGCTCCTGATATCCCAGATAGGAATCGCCATAGGACAGCCATTCATCCTAAACAGCGTTACCAAGCTTGCTGTAACCTGGTTTCCAAAAAAAGAAGAGGCAACCGCAGTGGGGCTCGGCTCCATGGCACTTTTCATCGGCATGATGATAGGTTTAGGTGCAACACCGGCACTGGTGCAATCCCTGAGCTATGAGACAATGTTCATAATCTACGGCGCCATGGGCATTTTAGGCATCTTACTATTCTTCTCGCTGGTAAAACCCAGCCCGGAAACCCCTCCCAGAGAAACAGAAGTTCAACAGGAAATCACGGGCTGGCAGGGCATCAAGCATATTCTAAAGATGAGGGACTTCGTGATTCTCGGATTTATAGCCCTGATCGGTATCGGGGTTTTCAACGGGCTGGCTACCTGGCTGGAAAAAATGCTGAACGAACTGCACCAGATTTCGATGACCGATGCCGGCACCATCGCTGCGGTATTGATCCTCAGCGGTATGATCGGCTGTATCATCATTCCCATGGTCTCGGACAAAATAATGAAAAGAAAGCCTTTCCTGATAATGGCATCTGTGATAGGAACTGCATCCATCGTCGCCCTGATGCTATCCAAGGGTTATGCGCTTAACATGGTAAATGGTATAGTCCTGGGCTTCTTCATGATTTCTGCGCTGCCCATAATGCTGACCATGTCCGCCGAGATTACTGGAGCCAGGTTCGCCGGGATTTCGGTAGGCTACTTGCAGCTACTTGGAAACGCCGCTGCCGTAGCTATAGTTCCAATAATGGAATTCATGCGCGGAGCTACCGGGCAGTTCGTCTTGCCGCTGGCATTTATCGCAGGATTAATGGGCATAAATTTCATACTGTCAATAGTGATAAGAGAGCCGGCAAAAAGCTGGACGAGCTAAAGCTACTCCCCACCCTCGCCGTAGATAGAAGCGAAGAATGCCTGCTCCAGCTCAACCACCTCAGCCGAAAGCTGGTTAACCTTGCCCAGGCTCAGGGCGGATACGTATATTTTAGCCAACTCCTCAGCCAACTCACATATAGTCAGGGCTTCACGCATGTCCCTGCCCACGGAGAGAACACCGTGATTTGCCAGTATGACGGCATTTCTGGGCCCCAGCGCCGCGACAGCATTTTTCGCCAGCTCCGGGGTGCCGGGCAAACCATATTGGGCAACCTTTATCTCCCCGCCGATTAAAGTGACCTGCTCGTCGATGAGCGGAGGTATATCCAGACCGGCAACGGCAATGGCGCTGCAAAAAGGCGCGTGGGCATGAACTACGGCGTTCACCTTTTTCCGCGCCTTTTGAACCTCGATGTGCATTACCGTCTCTATGGTAGCTTTCAATTCCCCTTCGACCTTCTGTCCGGCAAAATCAACCACCACTATGTCCTCAACCTTCAGCGAATCGTAATAGCGGCCGCTGGGAGTAATTGCCAGCAACCCCCGGCCATCCGGGTCTTTAAGTCGCAGGCTCAAATTTCCCGCCGTGCCGACTACTAATCCCTTCCTCTCCATCTCCTGAGCCGCCTCAATCACCTGCTTCTTCTCAGATTCCCACATCTATATAGCCTCCTGACCTCTAAGTATTACATCTTCAGCTGGTCTGCCCTTTATCTGCAACCAGGGCTAGGCAGAAGTTAGCGGCGGTTTTCTATCCCGCCACGGATGAGCTTTCTCAAATGCCGCCGCGGCTCTCAGCACCAACGCTTCATCGAGCCGCCTGCCCACTATCTGCAGCCCTACGGGCAGACCCTCGGAGTTGAATCCACAGGGAACCGAAGCCGCCGGCTGCCCGGTTAAGTTGAATGGATAGGTAAAGCAAATCCAGGAGCTTGCCGTGGCGTCCTGCCCATCTATTTTCGCCGGCCCAAGCGGTCCCATATCCCCAGCCTCGAAGGCAGCTGTGGCTAAAGTCGGGGTCAGAATCAAATCATATTTTCCAAAGAACTGGCTGACCTGCTCATAAAACTTGTAACGGTTGAACTGCACCCTGATTACATCTCGGTTATTGTAAGCTGAGGCAAACTCTACGAAGGGTACGTAGGGAGGAAATACAATCTCTTTGAACTTATCCAGCTCATTTTCATGGGCGGTTAGAGTTTCCGATAGCAAGGTGACCAGGAAATCGGGCTCCATATTCATCCAGCCGGGTTTTATCTCCTCCACCTTACAGCTGAGCTCCTTGAAGCTAAAAGCTGCTTTCCGGCAGATTTCAAGCACCTGGCTGTCCACGGGAAAGCCACCGCCGAGGTCGGATGAGAAAGCGACTTTCAAACCCTTTATATCACCTTTCATATCTTGCTGGAACTTGCCCGGGTATTGCGGCAGCGAGTTCTGGTCATAAAGCGAAGGACCAGCCATTATATCGAGCACAAGCGCATTATCCTCGACCGTTCTGGAAAGCGAACCTTCATGATTAAGCGTCTCCCAGCCCGGCAGATGGGGATAGGTCGGCACTCTGCCAAAAGTGGGCTTCAAACCGAACACGCCGCAGAAGCTTGAAGGTATCCTTATGGAACCGCCGCCGTCATTGCCGTGAGCCACCGGGCATAGGCCAGAGGCTACGGCTGCCGCGGCACCACCACTGGAACCGCCCGGCGTCCTGTTCAAATTCCACGGATTAACGGTCTTGCCGAACACCAGGTTATCGGTGATGCCGACCAGCCCGAACTCCGGCAGGTTGGTCTTGCCCAGTATTACGGCACCGGCGTTTTTCAGACGCTCGACCAGAATGGCATCTTTATCGGGCACAAAGTCCTGGTACAGCTTCGAGCCGAAGGTGGTCCTTACGCCTTCAGTGAACACATTGTCCTTAATGGCGATAGGCACACCTTCCAGAGGTCTCGGCTGCCCCTTTTGAAAGGCTTTTTCAGACTCCTTTGCCGCAGACAAAGCCATCTCATCGGTCCGGGTGACAAAGGCGTTTGTCTTAGGGTTTATCTCGTCGATTCTCGCCAGCAGCGCTTCCACCACCTCCACCGGCGACAGCTTCCCCTTTTTGTAGGCAGACAGAAGCTCAACGGCAGACATCCAGCAGATTTCAGACATGCTACCATCCCCCCTTCTTAAGATGAACCTAGTATAGCCCCAGACCGCCAGCACGTCAAAGATGAACTTTGCTGATTAGAGTACTTAGGAGCCATGCGGTTTTGCGGTGGACAGATTTGCCTTTGCTATAACCAACTGAACCGCTTATTCAGGTTTCGTGGTACCTGAATCCGGCACCTCGCTGAGCGGGGAGAGGCGGATAACGGCATCATATTCCGGCGGGCAGACCAGTTCGCAGCTGCCGCATTTGGTACACTTAGACTGGTCTATTACCTTTATCCCCTTCTCGTTGGTAACGATTGCCTCTACAGGACACGCCAGAACACAATGTTCACAGCCACGCTCGCATTTATCAGGCAGAATGTAATAGGCGGTAAGCTCCTTGCATACCCGTGCCGGACATCGTTTTTCAAGTATATGAGCTTCGTACTCATCACGGAAGTAACGAATTGTAGTCAGTGCTGGATTAGGCGCAGTCTTGCCCAGGCCACATAATGAGCCATCCCTCACGTCTTCCCCCAGTTCAACGAGCATATCTATGTCCTCAATCTTACCTTTACCGGCGGTGATATCCTCCAGTATGTCCAGCATCTGCTTGGTGCCGATGCGACAGGTAGAGCACTTGCCGCAGGACTCTGTCTGTATAAAGTCGAGGAAGAACTTGGCGGTATCAACCATGCAGTTGTCCTCGTCCATGGCAATCACGCCACCCGAGCCCATGATGGCACCAGCCTCACGGAGCGAATCGAAGTCCACCGGTGTTTCCAGCATATTCTCGGGCAAGCAGCCGCCGGAGGGCCCCCCTATCTGCACCGCTTTGAACTTCTTTTCGCCGCGAATACCGCCACCTATATCGAAGATGAGCTCGTGCAACGTCGTGCCCATAGCCACTTCCGCCAGCCCTGTATTGACCATCTTGCCGGCCAGGGCGAACACGGCTGTGCCTTTGCTGCCTTCGGTGCCTATACCGGAAAACCAATCGGACCCATTAGTCAGTATCGCAGGTACACATGCGTAGGTCTTCACATTGTTGAGCACCGTAGGTTTGCCCCAAAGACCCGACTCCGAAGGATACGGCGGACGCGGTCTGGGCATCGACCTTCGTCCCTCTATCGCCATCATTAGAGCCGTCTCCGCGCCGGAGACAAAAGCACCCGCTCCCTGAGCTATCTCTATATCAAAGCTAAAGTCGCTGCCAAGAATATTACCGCCTAGAAATCCTAGCTTCTTCGCCTGGTCCAGGGCAACCTGCAAACGCTCAATAGCCAGAGGATACTCAGCCCGAATATAGACAAAACCTTCGTGAGCACCGACGGCATAAGCAGCTATAGCCATGCCCTCAATGACCTGTTGCGGGTCGCTTTCCAGGACAATGCGGTCCATGAAAGCTCCCGGGTCTCCTTCATCAGCATTACAAACTACATATTTAGTCTGACCAGAAGCCTTCCGGCAAAGCTCCCATTTGATTCCAGCAGGAAAGCCAGCACCACCCCGACCTCTGAGACCAGACCTCTTTATCTCATCGATTATAGCATCAGGCTGCATACTTAGAGCCTTACCCAGACTATTGTAACCACCGTTGGCGATGTAGTGGTTTATATTAGACGGGTCAATGTAGCCGCAATTTCTCATTAGCAAGCGGTGTTCATGTTCAAATCTCAAGAGCTCCGGAATGTAAACCGGTGCACCATCGCCGCCGTCAAGTGTACCTAAAGCGATGTCCAGACAGGGGTCATCACCCACGACATAGCCTTCAAATAGAGTAGGCACAACCTGGGGAGTTACATTGTTATAGCAAACTGCGAAAGAATCCGGCTTGATTATGGTTACCAGTGGTTCCAAGGAGCACAGGCCTATACAGCCGACCTCGGAAATTTTGGCTTGGACACCGCTCTTAGCCAGCTCTTTGCTAAAAGCTTCGACTACCGGCAATGCGCCGGCAGCCCGGCCGCAAGTAGCTGTACCGATAAGAATATGTGCCACTTCGCCGTGATATTGAGAGTCCCATTCCGCCTTCGCCTGCCTTTGAATCTCCTCAAAGGTCATCCACTGCTCTCCTGATTCTCCGACTGCTCCCGGCTTACCGGTTTAACAGTCACCAGAAGTTCTTCGACCTTGGGAGGAGTCATCCTTGAGTATACGGTTTCACCGACTACCACAACTGGAGCCAGGGCACAGCAGCCAACACAAGCCACCCTGTCCAGACTGAACTCATGGTCATCAGTGATGCCACCGACCTCGATATCAAGCTCCCTAGCCATAGCCTCAAGTACAAGCTGCCCCCCAGCCAGGTGACAGGCGGTACCCATACAAACCTTCACCGGGTGCTTGCCGAGAGGAGTGAAGCGGAACTGGTTATAAAAAGTGGCAATGCCATATACCGTGCTGCCCGGTATCTCCAGAAAGTCGGCAACGGCTATCATAGCCTCTCTGGGAAGATAGCCTAACTTGCGCTGAACTTGCTGAAGGAGTGATATTAAATGACGCCTGGCTTTCTTTTCCGGTTTCAGGACGTCTAACAGCTCTTCTTTCAGTTCTGCCACTTCTTTACTAGACCCGGCAGGTAGCCTGGTATCTCACTGGCTTCTCTGGGACCAACTATGATCTCCCAGCCAGGCAACGCCTCTTCCAGCTCACCTCTAATCCGGGCTACCTTGCCCGGAATAATAAGCCTCTTGTGCTTCACTTTATCTTCAATTCCGGACTTCTTAACAAGCGGCCCGATTGAATCGCCAGAAAATTTGCCCGCGGCCCAAGCGGTCAGGACACCAAGTCCTTCCGCCTCTTTAACCAACAACCAAGCCGGAACTTTGCTGCCTTCGATCTCTCCCGATACAATGAAGTAAGTCAAAGCCCAATTACTTGTAACCAGAACCGGTGATTCTTCGTTCGGCTCCAGGACCTCGTAGAGCTTCTCTTCTACTGACATGGGTATTCGTGGGTCAGTATAAATATTGAGCCTGTGTACCAGCAACGGCAGCAACGAGTACTTGTCGAGGTCGGACAGTACAATTATACCAGGGTATTTAATCACAAACATGGCGGCAAGCAGAGTTTCTCTGATCTCATCTTTAGCAATAAAGCAGGGAAAACCTATGGTTGGGTAACCCAGTGGCCTGAAGTTCTGCTTCAAAGCCGCTCGACGAATAAGCATCTGGTCCCTGATGGCTTCATGCATATTCTTGGCGATTGGGTCCAAAACGATCTCCTCGAGCCCAGCATCCTTCAACTTGGTGGTCAATGGTACGAGCTCCTCAATACTGTGACCCCTCACTACCACTGGCACCGGCGCATCCTTAAGGCCAGCAATCATCTGATCTATATTATCCTTGGTAACCGCATAAAGTAACGGCTTCCTATCACCGCATATCTTCCGCGCTGAAAGCAACGCATCAACATCCTCGGACATCAGCACCACCGGCAGGTTATTGTCATCACAGACCTTTTTTACCAATGCCTCGAATTTTGCCTTATCTCCCGACTCAAAATGCAGCGCCAAAACGTCCGCATTAAGGGTCAGTCCCACCCATGCGAACTGCAGCTCTTTTATCTTCTTCAGCTTCTCATCTACTTTTGCATCAGGCTCCTTGTCCGAGATAAGCAGTGCAATGCCAGGCTCATGGACAAATGTCTTCTCATGCCTGTAAACCACCTCTTCGCCGCCGATAGTGAGAGCTTTTTCGCCAGAGCCAATGGTTACCGGCTTTATGGGTGGCGCCAGGGCATCTTCCAGCTCAGCTCTGATATCTTCTGACAGGTAAGGGCATTTATCAAGTGCGATGCCTCCTGAAGCCAACTTCATGGCAAAGGCAAAACAAGTAGGGAAACCACACTCACGGCAATTCTTTTTACCTCCTTCAGGGAGCTTCTTTACAATATCAGTTCCTTTTAGCGCCATATTGTTCCTCCTACGAGATTGTTTAGCAATTCATAATCTACTACTGCGATCGCCGATGCAATCAGGATGAAGCAATCTAAGAGATTGCCAGGCTTCGCTCGCAATGATAAATTATGCGGGAAGTTCTACCTCTCCCTTCAACCACGGATGGCCCACCTTATCCAAAAATGCCATCAGCTCATCAACGTTTTTAGCATCATCCTCTGTAGCAATTTTATCATACACGTCTTCAGGTATAGCATCCTTATATCTCTCTTTTATCTCCTTGGGCATCCAGACGCAACGCCTGATGCCGCCATCGGCATACAGGAACTTGGGCGAGCGGAGATACTCCAACGCCAAGCCCAAGAAGCCCTCTACCTGCCTGCCACCGCTGGTATCCGCAGCCATAGTAGAGAATCGCACACCAACTACGGTATCACCGACGAAATCCCGGTGAACCAGACCAAAGGCATCTACTTCAGGGATATAGAACCAAATCGCCTGAAAGCAACCACAGGAGGTATGAGGATACTCAAAGGCGCTGTGAAGATAGACACGGTTATACGCCCCCATCGATTTCTCCGTTGCCAGTTGATTAGCACCTGTGTATTCACCCTTTACCGCATCTACACATTCACCCTTTTTTACCTCCTGTATTGGCCCCTCAGGATCAAGCTTATAAGCTGCCTTACCGTCAAACCAGTTAATAGCCCCACAGTTGGCAATTCTCTCCGGGGTTATGGCACATATATGGGTCGGGGCAAAGCTCTGGCATAAGGCACAACTATAGAACTCTTCTACATCCTCCTCCTTCAACCCCCTGGCTTTCTCGTCCCTCTCATCATAGATTTTTATGGCATCAGCCAGAAGTTCTTTTACCTTTTTCTCATCAGTAACGAAAGTTATAGCAATTTTCTCGATAATATCTATCTCAGAGGTATAAAGGAAAATCAGTATCTTGCCTATTTCTTCAAATGAATTCAGCCCTTTACCGAAAGAGTCCTTATTTATCCTCATCCACATGTCCTGTCTCTGGTTCATGTGATACAGGCCCTCTATATAGTTAGTATAAAGGTGTATCCTTCTCTCCAGAACTGGCTCCATGTCTTTCTCTAATCCGGCGCCGGCAACGTCGATTAGCAGTGCAAAGGGAAGGCTGCTTCCTTCCTGCAAGTCTTTGATGTCCGGGCCGATAACCTCTATCTTTTCATTCTCAATTTCATCAGGGCTTTTTATGGTCACTAGTTCAAACTTCGCTTCTACCTGTGGCCCGCCGAACTCGACATATAAGTCGGCTTTCCGGATAACCTCGCCCTCATACTGGGGACCAACATCTACTGGGAAAATTCCTGCCATCTTGTTATGCCTCCTTACTCTTTAAATTTGTAATTAGATTATCTAGCAATTCCTTCCACTGCTCATCTTTCCTGTAATTAGGAAGTGAATAGCTGGCATGTGGATAATAGTATTTGCACAAAGTCATAGTCTTTAGGTGTGGCGCATAATGTTTCAGGGTAGACAAGGCTTGCTCACCAAAGTCGGTCCTGAACCCTAGAAACATCACCAAATCATGATTGCCCTCCTTCTTAACACCCTGCCA
>Ga0180433_10012222_pt1 | contig 10067 bp, 7 predicted proteins | sample SS_ome_8_FD_132980 | JGI IMG/M metagenome (GOLD analysis project Ga0180433, IMG submission 132980) | Hypersaline lake sediment archaeal communities from the Salton Sea, California, USA - SS_1_D_1 metaG | ecosystem: Environmental > Aquatic > Non-marine Saline and Alkaline > Hypersaline > Sediment...
ATTTGGCCCAGGCAGAGGCGGTAAACGAGGTAATTGTCTCCGGTAACAGGCTTCAACTGGCGGCGGCAGAGAAAATGCTGACCGGGCAACTGGGAGAAACCACTGCCGCAATCCGGGCCGAGATATTGAATTGCCTGAGCCTGATTGAGGCGGGCCTGGACTTTAGCACCGAAGATATCGAATTTCTAAGCCCCGCCCGGGCGGCTGAGATGCTGGCAGGCATACAAAGTAAGCTGGAGGAATTGCAGTCCACAAGTATAGGCTGCGAGGAGGTCGCAGACTTGCCGTGTGTCTGCATAGCCGGTGCCCCCAACGCCGGAAAGAGTACGCTTCTGAACGCTCTGCTGGGCAGCGAAAGGAGTATCGTTTCGGATTCGGAAAAGACCACTCGTGATGTGCTGGCAGGGTCGCTGGAGCTTGCCCACAGCCGGTGCATTCTTTTCGATTGCGCCGGGCTTGTCCAGGAGCCTGCTGATATACTTGATGAGCTTAGCCGGCAGGCGGCGATACAGGCCATTCAGACCAGCGACGTGGTCGTATTCTGCGTGGATTTGTCAAAAAAGGATTACAGTGAGGATTTGCAGATACGTGGTCTTATCGAGGGTAAGCCGGTCGTGGCCGCGGCCACCAAGTCGGATATTCCCGGTGCCGATTCTGTAGGCCGGCGGTGCGATAGGCTCAACGACATGTTTTGTGCTGGTTTTCTGGCAATCAGTGCAAAGACCGGTGCGGGTATAGGCAGCCTGAGGGGGTTGATTGACGGAATACTCTTGGGTCTCAGTGGCGCTTCATCAGCTCGGACGGCGGTTGGTCTTTCGGCCCCAGTACATGATGGGGTGACACTTACGGCAAGGCACCGCCAAGCTATTGCCGAAGCTATCAACAATGTCACCGAGGCCGCGGCGGAAATAGGTACTGGTGACGATGAAGTTGCAGCCATGATGCTGCAAGCCGCCTATGAGGCGCTGTCCGAGATTGAGCAAACGCATTTGGATGACCAGGTGCTGGAGCGGATATTCAGCCGCTTTTGTATCGGTAAATAAACCTGTGTCCGGATGCAGCAGTCATTTCTCGGCGGCATCACCAATCACCATTCGTTACTTGTCATTTACCCTCAGAGGCGCCTGCGTGTCCCCAGCAGGACAATATCCCTCAAGGCGTCTTTACTCTTGGCCGACATCCACCTTTTTTCGAAGCTCTCGTCCTGAACAATCTGGGCAATCGCAGACAGGGCCTGGAGGTGAAAATTACGTTCGTCCCTGGTGCCGATTATGACAAAGACAGCTTTAACCTTCCGGCAGGAGTCGGAAAAAATAATTCCTTCTTTGCAGCGGGCCAGCAGGATATCAAACCGGTGTTCTCCATCGATGACGATATGTGGTATTGCCAGGTCGGGCCTGAGGACGGTGCTGCTTTGTTTCTCTCTCTGGCGAAGAAGGTTCAAGACTGAATCCGCCTGCTGGTTTAGTCTCGGCGCCATTTCATCGGCAACCAATTCAAAAAAGTCCGCTACCTTTATTGATTCCTTGATATCCAGTATGGGACAATTTTCAATTATGTTGTCAAACCTGTCTTTAACGATTTGGTCTCTTTCTCTGATAATTTCTCTCAACTCTGACTCCAGAGAATAGCTGGTAAGCTCTCTGGCTGTTATTCTCTCGATGAGATGCAGTAGAGCGTATTCCCTGTTTGTTCTGATTCTGCCGTAGAACCAGTATACGAACAGTCCGCCGGCAAACAGAATCAAACTTATCAGATGAGCCTCTTTTCCCATTTCAATTATCAGAAAGAGAAAGCCCCCAATACCCGCGATTTGCATCCAGGGGTACAACGGCGTGCGGAAGTGCGGTCGGTAGTTCTGGATACGGCTCTCTCTCAAAATGATGAGGGACACACAGGCAAGGATATTGGTGAGAATAAGCACAACCGAAGCGGCCTCCACAAGTATTTCGAGATTGAGAAACAAAGCTGCAATAACAAACACACCGGTCAAAATCAGGGAATTGTGCGGCGTTCCGAACCTTTGGTTGATTCTGCCTACAAACGGGGGCAGCAGCCCGTCTGCACTTAGCGGAACAAGAGACCTGGCGGCGGTCATAATCCCGGCATTGGCGGTTGAAAGAAAAGCGAGGATGGCGGCAACTGCCAGGGCAATTCTGCCTGCTTGCCCCATGAACACCGCTGCACCGTCGGAAATAGGGGTCAGCGATTTTTGCAGCGTATCCGGCTCGAGAACGCCAGCCGTTACCAGTATCATAAGCGTGTAAAAGATGCTTACCACCAGCAGCGAAAGTACCATGCCCAGAGGTATATTTCGAGCGGGATTTCTTATTTCTTCGGCGACACTTGCGATCTTCAATAATCCGGCGTAAGAAACAAACACAAATCCGGTCGTGAAGAACACCGCCGTCAGTCCGTGGGGTGCGAAAGGTTCGAACTTCGTAATCTTTACCTGCGGCAGTCCGAGCGCGATATATAAAAGCATAAGCGCAAACAATCCAAGCACAAGAACAAGCTGAGCCCTCCCGGCCTCTTTAATTCCGACAAGATTAATAACCATAAATACAAGGCAAAACAAAACGGCCGTCAGGTGAATATCAAGGTCTGTTATGAGCACTGTAAAGACGGACATGCCTACCAGTGCAAAGGCGCTTTTCATGGCCAGAGAAAACCAGCTAAGTAGTCCGGCGGCGGTGCCCACGGCCGGCCCCATACTGCGGATAATGGTAAAGCAATCTCCGCCCGCCTTGGGCATTGCTGTGGTCATTTCGGCGATGCTTAACATACCGGGCAGTGACAGCAGACCCGCGAGAAGATAACAGATAATAACGGCAGGACCGGCTTTTGCATAGGCCAGCCCGGGAAGAATGAAAAGCCCCGAGCTAATCATCGCGCCGGAGGCGATACAGAAGACACCGAGCAGGTTCAGTTCTCTTTTTAGATACACAATACCGGCTCAACCAGTGGCTATGTCTCTACGGTTCCACCCTGTGACTTTACTGTTCGTCTTTTGCTTCGAACTCAGCGTCAATTACATCCTCGCCGCCTTTTCTTTTGGTTTCTCCTTCGGGCGGCGGGCCCTGTTGTGCACCGCCGGCCTGTGCCGAAGCCGCCTGTTTCTTGGCAGCTTCCTCGTACAGGGTCTTTCCCAGCTCCTGAGTGTTGGTGTTGAGGTTATCGATTGCTTTTCTGATAGCGTTCGCGTCCTCACCCTTTACAACCTCTTTGAGGTTGTTGGTGGCGCTCTCGATCTTGGCCCGGACGTCAGCGCTGACCTTATCGCCGTGCTCCTTCATTGTCTTTTCGGTTGCATAAATCAACTGGTCCGCCTGGTTCTTTAAGTCAACCACCTCTCTTTTCTTTTTGTCCTCTTCGGCGTGGGACTCGGCTTCTTTGGTCATCCGCTCGATTTGCTGTCCAGTCAGACCTGAGCTGGACTTTATCTCAATGGATTGCTCTTTTCCAGTGCCAAGGTCCTTTGCCGACACATGCAGGATGCCGTTTGCATCGATGTCAAAGGCGACCTCAATTTGTGGAATGCCTCTCGGTGCCGGCGGGATATCGGCAAGCTGGAACCTGCCCAAGGTGCGGTTGTCTCTGGCAAATTCCCGCTCTCCCTGAAGTACGTGAATATCCACGGTCGTCTGGTTGTCGGCTGCGGTCGAGAATATTTCCTTCTTACTTGTTGGGATGGTCGTGTTGCGTTCTATCAGCCTGGTCATTACCCCGCCTAATGTCTCGACGCCCAGGGAGAGCGGTGTTACATCAAGCAACAGTATATCCTTGACGCCTGCGTCTCCTGCCAGGACAGCTCCCTGGATGGCGGCGCCCAAAGCGACCACCTCGTCGGGATTAATGCTCTTGTTAGGCTCTCTGGCAAATATGTCTTTTACAATCTCCTGGACTTTCGGGATTCTGGTTGAGCCGCCGACGAGGAGCACTTCGCCTATATCGCCAGCGCTTAGTTTTGCGTCTTCGAGGGCCTGATGGCAGGGTTTCTTGAGTCGTTCGAGAATATGCGCAGCCAGCGACTCGAACTTGCTACGTGTGATTGACATCTGCAAATGCTTTGGTCCCGAGGCATCGGCGGTGATAAAGGGCAGATTAACGGTGGTTTCCACCTGCGTGCTAAGCTCGCACTTTGCCTTTTCGGCGGCTTCTTTAAGCCTTTGGTGGGCCATCGGGTCGGTGCGCAGGTCAATGCCCTCTTTCTTCTTGAACTCATCAGCGATGTAATTCATGACAACGTCATCAAGGTCATCGCCGCCCAGATGGGTGTCTCCGTTTGTGCTGAGCACCTCGAAGACATTGTCTCCGATGTCGAGTATAGAGATATCGAACGTTCCGCCACCGAAATCAAAGACGGCGATTTTCTCGTTTTTGTTCCGCTCCATTCCGTAAGCCAGGGCGGCTGCAGTAGGCTCGTTGATGATTCGCTCTACATTAAGACCTGCTATTTTTCCGGAATCCTTCGTTGCCTGGCGCTGTGAGTCATTGAAATACGCGGGGACCGTGATAACAGCACGGTCGATCTTCTCTCCCAGATAATCTTCAGCGGTTTTTTTCAGGTCCTGCAGAATCATTGCTGAAACTTCAGGTGGGGTGTATTGCTTTCCTCGGACCTCGACCTTTACGAGCTCCTCGGGCCCCCCGACGATTTTGTACGGTACAATTTTCTCTTCGGCGGAAACCTCGTTATGCCGTCGGCCCATAAACCGTTTTATTGAGAATACGGTATTCTCAGGGTTGGTCACCTGCTGGTGCCTGGCGATCTGGCCGACTAGTCTTTCACTCTTGTCCGTAAAGCCGACCACCGAAGGCGTAAGCCTTGAGCCCGAAGCGTTAATCAGAACCTTCGGGGCGGTGCCCTCCATTACTGCCACCACTGAGTTCGTTGTTCCCAGGTCTATTCCAATTATCTTGGCCATAACAGAAATCCTTCCTTTTTGTTGTTTTGGCAAAACTTTCGCGAATAACTGACTACTAACACATATGACTTGCAAAAAGCGTGCCAGCCGGATGCCGGCGATGTTATTCCGATTAAGCCTTTGAAAGACAAAGACTTACATTGTCCGTACCACTCAGGCCCAACCTGCGATGTTTGCAAGTTATGCCGTTTTGGCAGACTCGGCTGGCACACAGAATTGGCCCTCTTGCTGGTTTTGCCGTGTCCGAAAGCAGACCGACTATAGGGAGGTTTTCACTGGTCCGGATTCAGCGCCGAGCGGATGATTCTCGCTCTGAGCACGTCACGGTGAGTGGAATCGAGCGGCTTTCCATAGTTGAGCTGCAGGTGAGCCGGCAGAGTGAGCATAAAGAGTCTGTTGATGGTTGTTACCGATAGGCCCTGTGTTTTGTTCGACGGCTTATCGCCGCCCAGTGCCAGCAGGCTTTCTATTGCGGGCGTCGATGCACCCGCGTGCCGCCGCAGGTTGATGCCCAGTCTTAGGTGTGACAGCAAAAACAGCGCTTCCTGTGAGCTTATCAGGTGGGCGCTCTTAAGCAGGGCCATCGCCCGCGATATCTTGTCATCGAGGATCTCAGTCTGGCGGGAAAGCAATTGGTTTCTCGCGACGTTTTCATATTCGATGATTTCCGGTATTATAGAGTCCTGAAACTGGGAGACAATATCGGCTGTGGAGACGCCGAGGGTCACCTGATTTGACAACTGGTAGAAGTCGCCGGCGGCCTCGGTGCCCTCTCCGAAAAGGCCTCTGACTGCGAGATTCAAATCTTTTGCAGCGTTCAGGAATTTGTTGATTTGGTCGGTCATTTTCAAAGCCGGCAGGTGCAGCATTACCGACACCCTTATGCCGGTGCCCAGGTTGGTCGGGCAGGCCGTAAGGTATCCGAACCGCGTGTTAAACGCATAATCAACTTTTTGCTCGATCATGTCGTCAATGCCGTTAATCTGTTCGGCGCACTGGTTTAGCTGGAGACCGCCCTTGATGATCTGGATTCTGAGGTGATCTTCCTCGTTAATCATGGCGGTGAAGAACTCCCGCTTGGCGATGACAGCGCCCCGTGGGCCTTTGCCGAATGCGTGATGCCGGCTGATCAAATGCCTCTCGACGAGAAAGTTTCTGTCCAGAGGCGACGCCTTATCAACACTGATGTAGAATATTCTGTCTCCCAGGTCCAGCGACATCAGGGCGTCTTTAAGTTCGTCCAGAATTTCCGTTTGCTCGGGGACTGAGCAGCGGCTCAGGAATTTACGTCCGGCAAGGTTTCTTGCAAGGCGGATTCTGCTGGATATGACAATATCAGCAGAAGGCCCACTGCCGTCAAACCATTCGTTAATGTCGCGACTCAAGTCGGTAAGTTTCATAATTGCAAATCTTATTCTTTTTTGAGCTTCTTTATTTTGTCGCGAAGTTTGGCCGCCTTCTCATAATCTTCATTCTGCACGGCCGCCTCAAGTTGCCGGCGCAGAGCAGAAAGTGTTATTTGTCTCTTTGTGTCGACAGGTGTTCTTGAGGGAACCTTCCCGGTGTGTGTGGTTTGTCCGTTTTGTGCCCTCTCGATAATCGGCAGCAGAGCTGTTTCAAACATTTCATAATCATAGGGGCAGCCCAATACTGCTTTTGTGCGGAACTGACTCATGGTAAAGCCGCAATGTGGACAGGGCTCGCTTTGACCGGACTCGGCGAAAAGGTCACTTTCGTCCGGCTGTGAAGCAAGCAGTGTGCTCAGCAGTTCGTTGAGGGGTATCTGGCTCTTGACTGCTATTCCTTCCTGATGAGCGCACTTCTCACACAGGTGCAGCTCGCTGCGCACACCCTCGCTTATCTCGGTCACATGTACGGTTGCTTCCCTTTTATGGCAAGACTGACACTGCATATAACTCTACCCCTATAGATAGTATATCAGAATCACCGAGGAAACTATCGTCAAATTTGTAAATTGACTCCAGCATGATTACCTACACGCCAAATTCAGCCGAGCAGCCCGGCTCCTCTACGACTCTGACACGGTCCAGCCTTACGCCTTCAGGCAGCTTAGGCTTCAGTTCCTCATAGATGAATTTTGCTACGTTCTCCGCGGAAGGATTGTTCCTACGGAAAAACTCCAGCTTTCGCAAATCTTCGTTATCGAGTTCAGCGACTATGTCGCGGATTAGCTGTCTTAGCCGCCTGAAATCCATCACCAGCCCTGTATCGTTCAGCCGGCTGCTGGCGACCTGGGCCGTCACGGCCCAGTTATGCCGGTGCAGGGGCTCTTTTGCCCCACTCGGCAAGGTTAGCCGATGCGACGACCAAAAATGCGTTTCGACGACGACGGAAAACAAATTTCACCCTCGTGGTAACCAGAGCAACGTGTGCTTATAAGACTTAACTTACACCCGAGCAACGGCTTTGCTGCGTCGGGCTATATCAAATTCAGACCTTGTTGCCGGATTTCACAAAGCGTTTTTTCAGCCGCTTCCGCACGTTCCGAGGTAGCAGGTTTGAAAGGTCCCCCCCTAGGGAAGCCACCTCGCGAATCAGCGTCGAACTGGTAAAGCCGTACTTCTCACTGGTCATAATGAAAACAGTTTCGATACCCGCGACGGCCCGGTTGGTCATGGCAAGCTGGAACTCGTATTGGAAATCGGTAAGGCTCCGCAAGCCGCGTAGAATCACATCGGCTTTTTTCTTTGCGGCGTACTCAACAGTCAGGCCGTCAAAACTCTCCACCGAGACGTTCGGCATTTCCTTTATCAGTTCGGCGACCATTTGGACCCGTTCTTCCGGGGTGAAAAGCTGGTTTTTGATCGGGCTTTTTCCAATGGCGATGATGAGCTCGTCAAACAGGTTAACGCCTCGGCGTACGACGTCGAGATGTCCGTTGGTTATTGGGTCAAAAGAACCTGGGAAAACAGCTCTGACAAATTTATCGCTCATAAGCACCCCTTTTCTCTGTTCAAGACAACTATTATACTGCGTAGGCGGGACAGGTCAAACACCTTTGCCGCTACAAAGGGGGGCCACTGACAAACGCCAAACAGACGGAACCGGCGGCTCAGGTGGTTGCGGCCTCCTCTTTGCTCAGGGTAACTGGAATGTCAAGCCAGAAGGTTGAACCCTGCTCCAGCTCGCTGTCGAGGCCGATTGTACCTGCCACCAGCGAAGCGAGCTCCTTGCTGATAGCAAGCCCCAGCCCGCTTCCAGAGGACCGACGGGTAAGGGAGCCGTCGGCTTGACGGAATTTCTCAAATATCTTCTCCCTGTGTGTCTTGGCGATGCCGCAACCGGTATCCGTTACTGCAATCCTGACAGTCTTTTCGTCGAGCATTCGGGCGGCAATTTCAATTCTGCCTCGTTCAGGGGTGAACTTCACCGCATTGCTGAGGAAGTTGTAGAGTATCTGCTCGACCTTTCCGGCGTCGGTTGTCAGCGTTGGCACGTGGTCCTCAACGTTCAGGCGGGTCTTTATTTTCTTCTTCTTGGTCAACGCGGAGAAGTGTCCGAGGACGGTCTTGCAAAGCTCAGACAGGCAAACTTGCTCTATGTGCATTTCCATCTTACCGGCTTCGGTCTTTGCGATATCGAGCAGGTCGTTAACCATATTGAGCAGTCTGTTTCCGCTGGTGATGATGTTTTCGGCGTATCTTCGAACTTTTTCCTTCTGAAGCGTCTGGGGCTTCTCACGCATGATCTCGGCGAAACCGAGTATGGCGTTAAGCGGGGTTCGGAACTCGTGTGAGATATTCGCCAGGAATTCTCCTTTCAGTTTGTTGGCCTTGAACAGCTCAATGTTCCTTTCAGATAATTCCGCTATCTTCTGGTCGAGCTGCTTGTTGGCCTGGCGTAGTTTTTCCTGAGCGGACTGGAGGCTGTCAAGCATGTGATTGAAGGCGTTGGCGAGCTTCTCGTACTCGTCCCCTGTCTTTATCGCGCTTCTTATGTCCAGGTTTCCCTCGGCGACGTTGTTCGTGATGGCCCTGATTTGTCGTATAGGACGCAGAATGACCCTTTGTGTAATCATATAAAAGGCGACGATGGCACCGAGTCCGGCGATAAGGCCGGCCGCAATTATCCAGACGCGGTTCATCAACACGATTTTGCTCATATCCGCCGCCGGGCGCTCGACAACAACGGCACCAACAGCCTCGTTGCGTGCGAATGCCCCTGCCGAACCCTGTGGATTGTGACAGCTTATGCAGTTGTCGGTCGCCCTGAAAACCCGCACGTAGGTACTTTGGTGTATGCCTTTTCTTTCTTGGGTTATGACTGCGTCTTCTCTGGTTTCGTCCTGCTTGAGCACTTGGACCAGTTCTCGCTGGTAATCAGGGAGTTCGGCCAGTTCATCACCTTCTTGCGAGAGGCGAACCCAAAGAACCTCCTTGTCGTTTGCATCGAGCACGGCCCCGGTGTTTGCCAGCATGGCAGGTGTGGTCTCGCTGTGTTGCAGTGGTTGAAAGTGGCGTCTCATCAGTGTCTCGGCCTTGGCACTGCCTGCGTCAAGCAATGCCTTTTTCGTCAATTGACCCATCCAGATATATGGCAACAGCAGACCCAGCGCGAGTATGAATATCACTGCCGCACCGAAGGTAAGCCGGCATTTTTCAGCCAGAGACAGAGGCGACAGACGCAGCAGCCTGAGGGTCCACAGCCATAAACGCTTCAGATTAATACGCATAAACTCAAAACCCGCCCAGGCAGGTAAACGTTATTGGTTAACGCCCTGCCTAAACCAAGATTAAGACCTAAAATTGGCAGTACGTTCCATCGGGAGGATATCTTATCTCAGAAACCAGCCGCAAATTCAACCAAATCCTCCATTTTTCGGCCTCTACGTGTCGACCTGCGCCGCGTCGTGCTCGGGGGCGTGCGAATGCCTTTGCGTCCGCAGATTCAACTCGTCGAGCTGCTTCTGGTCCACCCGGCTTGGGGCCTCGGTCAACAAGCACTGACCTCTCTGGGTTTTCGGAAAGGCGATGACGTCTCTGATGTTGTCTGTACATGTCAGGAGCATAATCATTCTGTCGAGGCCGAAGGCGATGCCGCCATGGGGCGGGGCACCGTATTCGAGAGCCCTGAGAAAAAAACCGAACCGCTCCTTTGCCTGGTGATCGGAAATGTTCA
>Ga0180433_10012223_pt1 | contig 10067 bp, 6 predicted proteins | sample SS_ome_8_FD_132980 | JGI IMG/M metagenome (GOLD analysis project Ga0180433, IMG submission 132980) | Hypersaline lake sediment archaeal communities from the Salton Sea, California, USA - SS_1_D_1 metaG | ecosystem: Environmental > Aquatic > Non-marine Saline and Alkaline > Hypersaline > Sediment...
AACGGTCTGAAAAGCCTGGGCCTGCCCCCGGTGGCGGGGATCGCCCTGCGCACCGCCGTGGCCCTGGTGGTTCTGGGGCTGATCTCCATCCCCGCCTGGCAGCAGATCCAGCGGCCTGAGTCAATGAAGGGCTGGCTGATGATCCTGATCGGCGGGGGGATTGTGGCCGGCAGCCTGGGGATGTGGAGTTTTTACGCCGCCCTCTCCCACTCCCAGAATCTGGGGATCACCCTGGCGGTGGCCTTCGCCTTCTCCCCCATCGCCGGGACCGTTACCGGACTGATCAAAAGGGACCAGCCGGTGGATGCGCGCTCCCTGGTGGGGATGCTGCTGATCGTCTCGGGGATCGTGCTGGTCCAGCTGAGTCGCCCGCCGGCGGGTTGAGAAGTCATTCTAATTTAGAAGATTACAAATTGCAGATTTAGAAAATTACAGATTAAAAGGAGTGTTACCGCCCTTTTGCTCATAGAATAAATTGGTTGACGGGTAGTATGTTTGTATTTTTCATCTTCTAAATTTTCTGAATCTTCCAAATTTTCCATTGTGAACTCCAACCAAATCACGAAACTTACCTGTTCTTTAACCCTGTAACAGTCGGTTGTTTGGATCCGGAGCCTAACCAATTGACACAGCGATGGGATGGTCCTATAATCAGGACGGAAAGTGAAAATCACAATTTGGTAAGGAGCGTCCCAATCATGAAAAAAATCATCGTGGTATGGATTGTATGCCTGGTCCCCCTGCTGATCCCGGCGGAGGAGACCTATAAGATCGACCAGTGGCGGGTCAGCGTGCAGGGCCCCGCCCCGGCCCCGGTTTTTTCCGATCAGCCGGGGATCAACGGCGAGACCTTTGACCCGGCAGCCCGGCTGCAGGGGGTTTCGCTGAACCCCCTGACCGGTACCCGGCAGTGGCAGGCGGTGACTCCCGATTCCGACGGGGTGGCGACCTTCCCGGTGGGACCGGACCGGCTGGCGGTGGTCAAGACCCAGCTGAAGGTCAACCGCTGGATCGAGGGGAAGCTGCACCTGAAGGTCAACGGCCTGGTGACGGTGTTCCTGGATGGAAACGAGATCAAATCCCGGGCCGGGACGGATTTTGAGCCGGTCCACATCGATTTGAAAACAGACCGGGGGAATCACGAACTCCTGCTCAAGGTGATCACCGCCGGCGAGAAGCTGCAGGTGCACGGATCGGTGACCGTGAAATCGGAATACGCCGACTGCGGTCTGACGACCGTTGCCGATGCCCGGCGGTTTTTGACCATCCACGATATCCTGGAGGGAACCCGGCTGGATTCCGCTTCCCTTTCCCCCAGCGGCCGGTATGTGCTGATCCGGGGTTCCCAGGTCTTTCCAGGCGGTAAATCCCTGGACTGGGTGCGGATCCATGACCTCCGGTCGGGCCGTGACCGGGCGCGGTTTCGCAGTGAAAAGGTGCCGGGCATGCGCTGGCTGCCGCGTTCCGACCATCTTTCCTATACCCTGGACGTGGAGGGTGCCACCAGCATTTACCTGTACGACCTGGAGACCGGCCGGGAAAAGGAAGTTGCCCGGGGGCTGAAGGACTTTTCCGATTATACCTGGTCTCCCACCGGGGATTTCATCATCTACTCGGAGTACCGGACCCCCAAGGAAGACCTGGCCCTCAAGAGGGTCTACGAGGTGGATGACCGCCTGCCCTATTACCGCAACCGCTCCTTTCTGTATAAAATTGAGCTGGAGAGCGGTCAGATTCTGCAGTTGACCGCCGGGCACCGTTCGGCCTACCTGCACGATATCCGGCCTGACGGTAAAAAGATCCTTTTTTCCACCAGCCGGGACGATTATTCCGAGGTCCCCTTCAGTCGTCAGAACCTCTACCAGCTGGATCTGGCCACCGGGAAACCGGAAACCCTCTGGGAGGATAAACTGTACGACGGCTACTGCCAGTACTCCCCCGACGGACGGCAGCTGCTGGTCCAGGGGGGACCGGAATGTTTCGGAGAAGCGGGAGTCAACGTTTCTGAAGGCCGGATCCCCAACAGCTATGACGGACAGCTTTATCTCTTTGAACCGGGAACCGGAAAAGCGAAGGCCCTGACCCGCGACTTTGATCCGGCGGTGAATTCCGCCCACTGGCATTCCGATGGCAACATTTACCTGACGGTGACCGAGCGGGATTACCAGAACCTCTACCGCTTACGGCCCGATACCGGGAAACTGGTGCAGATCGAGGTGGCGGTGGAAGTAATAGACCGGATCGATTACGCCCGCGATGTGTCCCGGGCGGTGTACAGCGGGACCAGTATCCACAGCCCCGCCAAACTTTACGCCCTCGACCTGAAAAAGGGCCACAGCCGCCTGCTCTTTTTCCCCCAGCAGAAAAGATTCGAAAACATCCTGTCGGGCAACAGCCGGATCTGGAATTTCGTCAACCGCAAGGGCACCACTATCCACGGCCGGGTCTACTATCCCCCCGGCTTTGATAAGGAGAAAAAATACCCGGTGATCGTGAACTTTTACGGCGGCACCTCCCCCATTGAACGGTCCTTCGGCGGGCGGTACCCGATCAACATCTGGGCGGCCCAGGGATACGTGGTGTATGTCCTGCAGCCCAGCGGGGCCACCGGCTTCGGTCAGGATTTCTCCGCCCTGCACGTCAACGGCTGGGGCTTTGACGCCATCGACGATATCATCGAGGGAACCGAAAAATTCCTCAAGGAGCACCCCCAGGCCGACGCCGCCAATGTAGGCTGCATCGGCGCCTCCTACGGCGGGTACACCGCCATGCTGATCCAGACCCGCACCAAACTCTTCAAGACCGCCATCGCCCATGCCGGCATCTCCTCCATCACCAGCTACTGGGGGGAAGGCTACTGGGGGTACTCTTACAACACCGGTGCCGCCAGGGGCAGCTATCCCTGGAACCGCAAAGACATCTACGTGGAAAACAGCCCCATCTACAACGCCGATAAATTCAACAATTCCATCCTGCTGCTCCACGGCTCAGCGGACACCAACGTGCCGGTGGGGGAAAGCTGGCAGTATTACGCCGCCCTCAAGCTGCTGGGCAAGGAGGTGGAGATGGTGCTGGTGGACCAGCAGAACCACTGGATCCTGGATTACGACAAGCGGATCAAGTGGCATCACACCATCATGTCCTGGTTTGACAAGAAACTGAAAGACCAGCCCCAGCACTGGGAGGATATGTATCCGGAGAAAAACTTTTAATTAATAAACGGGTTACTAATTTAGAAAAATTCAGATTTAGAAGATTAAAAGATTATAGGTTACCAATTCAGAAAATTACAGATTACAAATTAAAAGAAGAGACACCGCCCTTTCGCCCCCGGAATTGAGTGATGAACCAGCGGTGTGTTTGCGTTTTGAATTTTCAGAATTTTCCAAATCTTCCAAATTTTCTAAATTTTCAAAATTGTTTAATCTTCAAAATTTTCCAAATCTGCAATCTTCCAATTTTATTGTTATCTTAATTTTCAAAATCTTCTTAATTTTCTAAATATGCAATTAATAATTACACCCAAAACCCAACACCCAACACCCAACACTTCTTCTAATCCATATATTTGTGTAAAAACTTGACCGTTTCCTGCCAGAAACGGATGCTGTGGATGAGTTCAGACTTGCGGGTTCCGCCGTTGAAATGCCGGCAGGTGGCGGTGATGAAGTCGGGCAGGAAGACCTGGTGGCCTCCGTTTTTTGCCGCCAGGTGCCGGTGTTCGCAGGGGAAATCATTTTTTTCCAGCCGATCCATGATCCTCCGGCAGAAGGGGGTGGAGGGCCAGGTCTGGTCATCTTCTCCGGAGATCAACAGCAGGGGGGCCCGGATCTTCTCCACCGGGATGGCGGCCGCCTCGATCTGCGCCGGATCCAGGGTCTTAAGTACATTTTCAAAGTATCCCCGGTAGGAGGTCATCTCTCCGGTGTAAAATTTCTGCAGTTCTTCGGGGGTGAATTCCTTGCCCAGAAAGGGGAGTGCCTTGCCCTGCCAGGTCCAGGTGGGAACCAGTTTCTCGTAATCTTCCCCCTGCCAGAGGTGGGCCGCCGGCACCCAGGCCACGATGGTTTTGAATTCATCGAACATCGATCCCAGCAGCAGGGCCAGTTCCCCACCCCTGGATCCCCCGATCATCCCGATTTTGCCCGGGGTGACGGTTTTCTGCTGCCGCATCCAGTGGATGGCCCGCTGGAAATATTCCAGGGGGATGTTGATCAGTTCTTCAGGCAGGCCAGGGGTTTTGAAATAGGGGAGGTCCAGCACGGAAAAGCCGTGAACCGCCAGGGCCCGGGCCAGCCAGTGAACCGATCCGCCGTTGGATCCGCTCAGGAGGATCACCCCCGGGTACTTCCGGTCACCGGAGGGAGAGAAAAGGGTTCCCTTCAGCCCGTCGGTGTCCAGGGGTGTCCGGCGCAGCGGCCGCTGGGGGTCTTCGTACCAACGGACCAGCCGGGCGGTGAACCGCCGGTTCCCGGCATCGGTGAGGATGAATTCAACTCTGATTCCCTTCCCGGTATCGTAGCCGTAATAGGTCAGGGGACGGTCGGTGTCTGTCGGACGCAGGGTCCACAACAATCCCAGGGGGTCGGCCGGTTCATATTCACCGTTCAGGGGAGGCTGCCGGTCCAGGTCGATGCCCCCCTCCGTGTCGGCCTGAAAGGCCGCCCGGGACTCCCAGCGGACTCCCCGGGCATCGATCGAAACAGCGGTGAGGGTGACTTTTTCCTCCGGCTGCAGTCCGGTGACGCTGAGGGTATAAGGTGTTGCGTACACAGCCGCTGCCGGTTCCAGGGTGAGTAGCGGTTTGCGGTTTTCCCCGGATATTGTGGCCAGTGTTGATATAAGCAGCCCTAGGGTAACACAGGTGGTTTTTATCCATGATTTCATGGGTATTCTCCTTGGTGGATTTTATCTTTGTATTCCCTGAAAGATCATATCAATCATCCGTTCGATCTCTTCCCGGTCAGACAGCCAGGGGAGCGCCGGATTGTGGTACCGGTTGAGAATCAGGCCTTCTGCCGTGTTCCAGAGCAGTACCACGGTGGAGAGAGGATCGGCGCTGTGGATCTTACCGGAGGCGGAGAGCCGTTCGATCAGGGCCTGCCAGGTGCCAAAGATACGGTAGGTTTTACCGCCGATGGTCTCATGGATGCCCTTATCCCGGACCTCAATGCGAGCCAGGGATATGTAGAGCCGGTAAATATCGGGATTCTCCAGACCCCACCGGGTATAGATACTCACCAGGTCCTTGAGTTTCTGCAGATCGGTTCGATTCGGGTCCCCGGCCACCGCCCGGAATTTCTCCGACAGATCCCGGTAGGTGTCCCGGGTGATGGTGCACAGGATCTCTTCTTTGTTTTTGAAAAACCGGTAAATGGTGGTCGGGGAGTAATCGATTTCCCGGGCGATCCGTCGCATGGACAGTCCATCGTATCCGCCCCGGGCAAAGAGTTTCTGAACCGCCCGGATAATTTTCGCTTTCAATTCTTTTGCCTCCCGGTTTTTCCTTTCCTGAATGCTCATCGGATCCTCGCTTAAATAACATGGTTAATTTAATTAACGCTGTTAACTATTACGGCTGGGGATGGGAGAAAGTTCCAAAAAAACAGGAAAGCCAGAGACGGGGAATGGATTTCGTGCTCAGATCTGGCGTTTTTTATGCAATTTCTTATGTTCCCGCAGGTGCAGCAGCATATCGATAATGATCTTGAGGGCCACCAGCACCGCCAGGGCCACCGGGGGGGAATCCAGGGTCATGGCCAGAAAACCGCCGGCCAGGATGGTAATGTGCATAACCACCACCCGCGGGTAGGGCTGGATGAAAAGATCCTCGGCGTTGAGCCGCTGGCGTTCCCCTCCCCGCAGAAAATGGGTCCAGAAAGAGACGCCGTGGCTGAGGAAGAGAAAAAGTGCCGACAGGCCCACCCATTCGAGGTTATCCAGGGGTCGGCCGAAGAGGGTCAGGACGAATACCCCGTGGACCGCGGTGAAAATCCCGTAATGAAGGAGGAAGAAGTGGGGGAGAAACCAGCGGCTGACCCGGGATGCCGGTTTTCCCCGGGCGGCAAGCATTTTACAGTAGTTGTAAAAACCGATCACCAGGTTTTCCGCCCAGTAAAGAAAGATCAGGGCCCCGGCATCCCAGCCCAGGACCAGAACCCCGACCAGGGGAAAGAGGTTGCTTATCACCAGGGCGCCCCCGGAAAGCCGGTGCCGGCGCAGGGTATTTTCCATTGCCTACAGGATAGCACAAAGGCGGCAGAAGGGCCATGCCGGTCCTCTTTTCCGCCCTTCCCCCGATCCGGTTGACAAACCTTCCTCCCTGGATTACCATTTGATTTCAGCGGGTATTTCCCCGGTCCGGGGAAACCCCGCAGCTGGAGGCAATTCATGAATCGTAAAAATTTTCTTTACCCGACGATGGCGCTGGGGATCATATTTCTGTTCCTCTCCCCCCTGTCGCCGATGATCGCGTCCGCCGGGGAGAACCAGTTCCGGCAGATTCAGCCCGAGCTTCCCACCCCCACCGACTGCCGGACCGCCGCCGGGGCGCCGGGGCCGGGCTACTGGCAGCAGCGGGCGGACTACGAGCTGGATATCATCCTGGATGAAGACCAGAAAAAAATCAGGGGACAGGGCATCATCACCTATCATAATCATTCCCCCCAGTCTTTCCGTTATGTATGGCTGCAGCTGGATCAGAATATCTTCCAGAAGGACGGGCTGGTGGACCGGTCCCGCAGCAGCGGGTTGGGCGGTCAACCCTATTTTTATCAGTTATACCGGGTGCAGGGGGATTTTGACGGAGGATTCAAGATCGACTTCGTTCGGGACGCCCGGGACCGGGACCTCCCCTGCCGGGTGGTGGGCACCATGATGCGGGTGGACCTGGCGGAAGAGCTGGTTCCCGGGGGACGCTGCATCCTGAAGACCGGCTGGTGGTATTCCATCAACGATATCGATAAGATCGGCGGTCGCGGGGGGTACCGGTATTTTGAAAAAGACCGCAACGCGGTCTTTACGATCGCCCAGTTCTTCCCCCGCATGGCCGTCTACAGCGATGTGGACGGGTGGCAGCACAAGCAGTATTTCGGCAGCGGGGAATTCGCCCTGCCCTTCGGGGATTACACCGTGCGGATCACCGTGCCCTCGGATCATGTGGTAGGGGCCACCGGCGTGCTGCAAAATCCCCGGGAGGTGTTGACCGCCGAACAGATCCGCCGGCTGGAGCAGGCCGAAAAGACCACCGATCAACCGGTGCTGATCGTCACCGAAGAGGAAGCGGTGGAGAAGGAGAAATCCCGGGCCGGGGAATTGAGCACCTGGGTTTTCAAGGCCGAGAAGGTCCGGGATTTTGCCTTTGCCTCCTCGAGAAAATTCATCTGGGATGCCATGGCCGTGCCCTTTCCCGGTCATACCACCCTGGCCATGTCTCTCTACGACAAAACCGGCAATCCCCTGTGGGGACGTTATTCCACCCAGGCGGTGGCCCACGCCATGCGGGTGTACTCCCGGTACCTGTTCGACTACCCCTACCCCCGGGCGGTATCGGTTCTGGCCTGGGAGGGAGGCGGCATGGAGTACCCCATGATGGCCTTTAACGGGGGGGTATGCGAGGAAGACCGGACCTATTCCCGGCGCACCAAGTACGGCCACATCGGGGTGGTGATTCACGAGTTCGGCCACAGTTATTTTCCCATGATCGTCAATTCCGATGAACGGCAATGGGCCTGGATGGACGAGGGGCTCAACACCTTTATGACCTACCTGGCCATGATGGAGTGGGAACGGGATTACCAGAGCGGTTCCGGTCCCGCCCACACCATCGTGGACTACCTGCGGGGCGACCGGGGAGAGGCGACCCCGATCATGACCGCGCCGGACATCGATCCCAACGTGGGGGCCAACGCCTATGACAAGACCGCCGCCGGGCTTAACATCCTCCGGGAGACGGTGATGGGGCGGGATCTGTTTGATTTCGCCCTGAAGGAGTACGCCCGTCGCTGGCGATTCAAACACCCCACCCCGGCGGATTTCTTCCGGACCATGGAAGATGCCTCCGGAATCGATCTGGACTGGTTCTGGCGGGGATGGTTTTACGGCACCGACCCGGTGGATCTGGCCCTGGAAAAGGTCCGATGGGTGAGGCTTTTCACCGGCGATCCGGCCGAGGAGAAAAAAATCCGCCGGCAGGAGGAGAAGCGAAGGCATGATGAGTATATCAGCAATCGACGCAACCGTGAGGATATCCCCTTCACGGCGGTGGAGAAAGCCGAAATCCTGAAGGATTTTTACAATACCCATGACCCTTTACAGGTAACGGCCGCGGAGCAGAAAAAATACCGGGAATACCTCGATTCCCTGAGCGATGAAGAGAAGGAAATGCTGACCGCCAAAACCCATTATTACGAACTGTCCCTGTCCAACCGGGGAGGGATGGTGATGCCGGTGATCCTGAAAATCGAATACCTGGACGGGTCGGCGGAGATCCTGCGGCTGCCGGCGGAGATCTGGCGCAGGAACAACCGGAAGGTCACCAGGGTGATCGCCTCTCCCAAACAGGTGCTGCATTTCACCCTGGATCCCTTCCGGGAGACGGCGGATATCGATACCGCCGATCATGGCTGGACGGTTCGCGGAGAGCCCGAATACGTCCCGGTACAAAAATACCGGCGATCAGAGGTGAAGAACCGGATGCAGGAGTTTTTAAAGGAAAAGTAGCCGGATTTCTTTCCCCCGGCGTCATCCGGCCGGGGACGGGAGTTTACCGCCGGAGAAAATCCCGGATCGCGGTGAAAAAAGGACCGGGATTTTCCTGCCAGAAGTGACCGCAGTCTTCGATGATCACCTCGGTCAGGGCCGCATTTACCAGGGCTTCCCGGGTCTGATCGGCCATCCCGGTGCCGAAGGGATCGTCTTCGCCCCAGAGGAAGAGCACCGGGCAGGTGATTTTTTTAAGATCGGGGCGGAAATCCCAGTCCCCGCTGTCCGAGAGGGTCCGCCGATTGACCTCGGGGTGGATGGAGGTGGCCCGGATTTCCCGGGGAATCGGAAAACCGGGATCGGAAAAATACGCGGGCAGCATGAACAGGATCGCATCCCGGGGAGTTTGGGGCGGATTCCCGGAGAGGATTCCTTTCTCGCTCAGCTGCTGGATCCGCTGTCCCAGGCGCATCTGGGCGGAGGCGATCAGTTCGAGGGCCGGGGGTCCGCTGCCCATCAGGATAATCTTTGAAACCCGTTCTGGATGACGGGAGGAGTACCGCAGGGCCAGCACCCCGCCGAAGGAGTGACCGAAGAGCAGGACCTTATCCCTGCCCAGAGAACGCCGGATGGCGTCTATATCCGCGACGTACCGGTCAAAACCGTAGCCCCCGGTTCCTTCGGTGGATCGGCCGCATCCCCGCTGGTCAAAGGTGACCACCGCCAGGTCCGGTCCCGCCAGCGCCTCCAGGCTCTGCAGGTAGTGGCTGGATTGCCCCGGGCCGCCGTTGAGGGCCAGCAGCACCGGTGAGCGCCCGGGATCCCCCACGGTCCGCACAAAGAGGGTCACGTCGCCGGCCCCGAGTCGTTCTTCCCGCACCGGTAATTTTTCACTCCGGGAAAAGTGGGTGAAAACAGATACCAGAAAAACCAGCAATACTGGAAACAATCGATGCGGCATTGGATTCTCCTTTCCCGGGTGGAATGTGCCGGGAACCGGGGATATTATAACAGTCCCCGGGGAATCTGACAAACGGATTGACCGGAAAGAGAAGAAAAGGCAAGTGGAGCCAGGCGGAGTCGAACCGCCACTTCAGCCTTGCGAAGGCTGCGTTCTCCCATTGAACCATGGCCCCGTCGTTCAGGCTACTATTTTTGACTTTTTTTGGGTAAAAGTCAAGGCAGAAAGAAGTGTTGGGTTTTGGGGCAAAGAAATAAATTGTTAACGGGTTAACGCGTTAAAGAGTTAAAGCGTTGAAGAAAAGGAATGCGAAGTGTGAGGTTTGAGGTGTGAAGTGAAAAAGTCTCTTCACTTCCCATTTCCCACTTCACACTTCACACCGGGCGAATACATGGATCCGCCC
>Ga0180433_10012224_pt1 | contig 10066 bp, 9 predicted proteins | sample SS_ome_8_FD_132980 | JGI IMG/M metagenome (GOLD analysis project Ga0180433, IMG submission 132980) | Hypersaline lake sediment archaeal communities from the Salton Sea, California, USA - SS_1_D_1 metaG | ecosystem: Environmental > Aquatic > Non-marine Saline and Alkaline > Hypersaline > Sediment...
CCTGTTTGGTCGGGGACACCGCAAGCCGTACATCCTGATCGGCCTGCTGTTTCAAAGTATGACGGTGCTGGCGCTGGCGAGTGTTTCGCCGGCGGGAAACCTGGGTGGTTTTGCGGCGCTCGCGCTCGTCGCCTCTATCAGTATGGCGCTGTATGATACCTGCACCGACGGCCTGGCGCTGGACATCACTCCCCGGGATGAGCACGGCGTTGTCCAGGGCGTCATGGTTGGGGGAAGGGCCGCCGGTCTCCTCGCCATGCTCCTGGCAGGTGGGTGGATCGTCGAGGCGCTGGGGTGGCAGGCGGTATTCTATATCGTGAGCTTTCTCGCTCTGCTGCCTCTGCCGCTGGTTCAACGGGTGAAGGAGGATCCCGATCGGGTGCTCCGCCAACCGTTCCGGTGGGGCGCCTTCAAAGCCTTTGGGCGGGGGGCGGTGTTGATGTTGGCCGTGATGGGGTTGGTCTATTCCCTGGCGATTGACGGAACCTACACTTTCTTTAGCGATCATCTCCGGGACGTGATGAAGATATCCATCGGCAACGTCGGACTGCTCATCGCGCTGGCGATGGTGGGGCGGATCGCCGGCGCGCTCTCGAACGCCTGGCTCACCGACCGCATCGGCCACAGGCGGAGTTTGTGGGTTGCCATCGCGCTCACCAGCGTGGGCAGCCTGGGATTGGCGTTGGGCGGCGGCGTGGCGATGGTGGCCGTCTCTGCGTTTCTCTTCGGCCTGGCCTACGGCTACTACACCTCGGTCTATGCCGCCGTGGCGATGGATTTTAGCGATCCGCGCATCGCCGCCTCGATGTTCGCTATCTTTATGATGTTCATCAACCTGGGCACAGTGGGGGGGCAGGCGTTGGGAGGCATCTTGACGGAGCGCCTGGGCTTTAATCTGATGTGCCTGGTGATGGGCGGCATCAATTTGCTCAACGTGTTGCTGGTGTTTGGTGTCTTTCGAGGCCGGACCGAAAAGGAGGGAATATGAGTGCAAAACCAAAAGTCTATGTCACTCGCCTCATTCCAGAGGTGGGTTTGCAGATGGTGCGGGAGGTGTGCGATGTGCGTCTCTGGGAAGAGGAATTGCCGCCGCCGAAGGACGTCATCCTGCGGGAGGTGGTGGACTGCGACGGGGTGCTCTGCCTGCTGACCGACCCGATTGACGCGGAGATGGTCGCCGCGGGGAAAAATCTGCGCGTCATCAGCCAGATGGCTGTGGGCGTCGATAACGTCGACCTGAAGGCGGCCACCGCGCGGGGCATCCCCGTCGGTCACACCCCCGGCGTGCTGACCGAGGCCACGGCCGATATGGCCTTCGCGCTGCTGATGACGGCCGCCCGGCGCATCCCCGAGGGGATCGATAAGGTACGGGCCGGGGAGTGGCGCACCTGGGAGCCGATGGGCCTCCTGGGGGCGGACGTCTGGGGGGCGACGCTGGGGATCGTGGGATTGGGCCGCATTGGGACGGCGGTCGCTCGCCGCGCCCGCGGCTTTGCGATGCGGATCCTTTATCACGACCCGGAGCGCAAGCCCGACCTGGAGACGGAGCTGGGGGTGGAGTACGCTTCGCTGGATGATCTGCTGGCTCAATCCGACTTTGTCAGCCTCCACTGCCTGCTGATCCCCGAAACGCACCATCTCATCGACGAGCAGGCGTTGCGGCGGATGAAACCGACGGCTATCCTCGTCAACGCCGCCCGCGGCCCGGTGGTGGACACCGATGCGCTGGTGCAGGCATTGCGGGAAGGGTGGATCGCGAGAGCGGCGCTGGACGTGACCGATCCGGAGCCGGTGCCCGCCGTTCACCCCCTGGCGACTCTGTCCAACTGCATCGTCGTCCCCCACATCGCCAGCGCCACCGTCACGGCCCGGAACCGGATGGCGACGATGGCGGCGGAGAATCTGCTGGCGGGACTGCACGGGGAACGATTGCCGTACTGTGTGAATCCAAACGTCTACGAGGGTAGTCGCCATGCACTTTAGGAGCGGGCGCTAACCTGGCGTTTGAATAGCTTCATGATTTGCGGTTGTCGCCAGAGCACGATACCAGAAATCGTCAGTGCTGGCAGAAAGATGAACTTGACCACGGCATCGAAAGCAGGGTAATTACTCGCCGTGGTGTAGATATAGATCGCGATGATGAGCGACTCGAACAGATGGCCGCTGCGGACTAGGGCACGGAACTTGCTATTTGTCATTGTTTGACTCCTTTCCGTCATTCCGAGCGATCGAAGGGAGTCGAGGAATCTCACATTGTCGAGAGTGGAGACCCTTCGGCTCCGCTACGCTTCGCTCAGGGTGACGAATATGTTGCGGATTAACTTTTTGATCTGTATAGTTTGTATTCTATCACAGACGGCTTTTTTTGTATTGCCCTTTTGAGACAAGATGTTGTCATTCCACGCCATTCAACGATGATTCCCACTCGCGACAGTGAATTCCAGGGCGAGAACGTGGTGCAACGCACGATGCCTGCGGTTACCATCGTGGCTATGCTCGCCGGGCTTGAGGCTTTGGGCTTTGACGCGGACGAACTTTTGCGTACCACCGGGGTTAGCCAGCGCCAGCTTGCCGAACCGTTTGCCTCTGTCCCTGACGAGGTTTTTGGGCAGCTGTGGATGCAGGCGTTTTCCCGCGATCTCAGTCCCGATCTGCCGCTTCGCGTGGGGTTGGCAGTGCCTTATGGAGCATTTGGCCTCCTCGACCACCTGGTAGGAAACTCGGAGACGGTGGGAGAATCGCTCCGTTCGTTAAGCCTTTTCTTCAGGTTGGTGGCGTCGGGGGTAGAGTTGATGCTCGATCGTCGTGATGGAGACAAGGTTTGGATTGTCAATAAACCGGTGATTCCATCCATCTCCCCCATTAACGACCAGTGGACCATTGGCGCGTGCATTCAGCGCATCTGTGATGGCATTGGCCGCCCTGCTGTCGAGGAAGTATATCTGACGCAGCCGATGACTGTACCGGCTGTGGATTTTGAACAAACCCTCGGAGCGCCTGTGCAACTGGGTCAGGAAATGTCTGGGTTCAAGCTATCTCCTGGCGTCTGGAAGACTCGGATCGAAGGGGCGAACCGGTCTTTGTATCAAACCTTGCGCACCGTGGCTGAGCGAATCGAAATCCAGACGTTCGAAGCGTCGCCGCTCAGTTATGCGATACGTACCCGGTTGCCCGACGCCCTGCGGGAACGGAGATACTCGATCAACGATATGGCGGAACAGTTGGGACTTTCAACCCGCACGCTTCAGCGCCGTCTGGCAGAGGATGGGGTGGTCTTTAGGGATCTGTTGGATGCCTACCGCCAGGAAGAGGCGATACGGTTGATGCGCTCAGGCGACCAATTATTGATCGAGGTCGCCCGTACCCTAGGTTATGACGAGCAAAGTTCGTTCACCCGCGCCTTTAAGCGATGGACGGGTAAATCTCCGTCCGCGTGGATGAGAGAGCATCGCGACGGACGTTGAGAGGTCTTTTTAAAAAACGAGAAAGAATTGGGGTGTTTGTTGCAGAACGACCTTGTCATCCTGGAACCGGCTGACGAGAAGAATGTTGCCTTTCTCGTGCAGTGGACCCTGGATCCCATCGCTCAAGGGCCATACAAACGAGTTCCTCCAATGACGGCTGAGGAGTTGCGCGATCCGTTTCTTTACGCGACGGATCGCTGGTACTTTCTCATCCGAGAGGCGACAGAGCAAAAGCCCCTGGGCAGGTTCTATTACCGGGCGTGGGGCTTTCACCCTGATCCTGAAAAGGTCGACTGGGAGTTGAATATCTTGGTCGCCGATCCTGCGGAACGGGGCAAGGGATACGGTACAGCCGTACAGGCATTGGCGCTGGAGTTTCTTTTGCAACGGCGAGAGACGCACAGCGTGTTCGCCTGTACGTTTGTGGAGAATAAAGCGGAACGACGCGCCTTGCAAAAGGCCGGGCTTGAGGAGGTGGGCCGTATGCCCTCCTTGTACTATCAGGTCAAGCTGCCGCCGGAGGCGTGCGTCCTATACGTGAGACGGAAGGAGTAAATGAGCCGAATTATCGCTACCAGGAGGCCGGGCAAGATCCGCAACCAGCATCGCCGCACTATCGCCGAGGCGCTGCGCCGCCTCAGTCAAAAGCCGCAAATGGACGACGAAGCCAAAGATCTGGCCGCACTGATCGTCTTTTGCCTGCACGGCATCGCCGATACCGTGGACCAGACCGTCGAGGCCTGGGAAAAGCGCGATTATTGGATGAAGGCCGAGCGCTTTAGCCGAGAGTGGCAATGGCTGGAACCCCTTGCCGACGAGCTGAGCGCCGTCATCTACAAAGGCGAGTGGGAGCAGCTTCCGACTGTTCTGGCCGGGCTGATCCCCTATTTTTCCGACGTCCGGGTCAGGCAGATGACCCGCAAGCCGGTGATATGGCGGGGCGCTTACGAGAAATTTATGCAGGAATAAAGTACAAAAACAGCCCCGACGGTTCCTTAACCGTCGGGGCTGCACGTATTCTACAGTGGCGCATTAGAGTTGTTCTTCCACGCCTATCGGCATCATCACCAGTCCGCTGATGACCTTGGGGAAAAAGTCGGTCGATTTTTGCGGCATCTTTTCGCCGGCGGTGGTGCATTCCCGCACCTGCTCCATCCGCGTCGGGTTCATCACCAGCAAAAAGTTCGCCTCGCCTTTGTCCACAGCGTCGTACCCCATCTGTGGATCGCGCAGATACTCGATGTTTGTCTTTGCCTCGATGGCATCTTTGTCAAGCCCCAGTACGCGCTCGATGAACAGTTCGTGCAGCACCGAGACGTCGAGCAGACGCCAATCGGGGGAACGATCCGGCAGCAGCTTTTCGAGCACCGCCGGGTCCCGCAGGGTGAGCGTGATGTAATTGCCGTCGTAGAAACCAAAGCGTGGATGGGAGGGCTGGGCTTTGGCCAGGGCAGCCTCCAACGCCGCCCGGTCCGCCACTTGGCTCACCTCAAAGTACGCTTTGGCCTTCTCAAGCGCCTCCGGTCCGCTCATCTGATCGTAGGAGTAGATCAGGCGGTGGGTGGGGAGAATCACCAGGCCGGGGTCCTCCATGCTCACCAACGTCACCATACGGTAGTTGAACCCGGCGTTGGGAGGAGCGTCGGGATATTTTCCCCGCATCTCGTCCCGGTAGTTGAGGGCCGTCTCGTAGCGGTGGTGGCCGTCGGCGATGATCAGGTTGCGCCGGGGGGCCATCTCCTCCACCACGGCCTGGATCACCTGCGGGTCGGTCACGGGCCAGAACTGTTGCACCACGTCGCTCTCGAACATCTCGCGCAGTTCAAAGCCCGGCTGCTTCTCGATGGCTGCCCCCAACAGCTCGTTGATCCGTCCGCCGGGATAGAGCATAAAGATGTGGCCAAAGTTGACCTGTGTGGCCCGCATCAGTTTGAGGCGGTCCACCTTGGGGCCGGAGTGGGTCCGTTCGTGGGGCAGGACGATGCCTTCATCGAATCGGCTCAACTCCAGCGCCGCGATCAGCCCCTTGCGGGTCTTTTTGCTGCCATCGGCAAGGGTAGTGGTCTGGTGGAGGACGTAGAGCGCGGAAGATTCTTCCCGCATCAGGATGTCTTCCTGCAACCAGGACTGGTAATAGTCGCGGGCGCGGGTGTAGACATTGTGTTCCTCATCGTCCCCCGATTTTTCCTTCCCCTTGATGATGCGCACGACGGTGTAGGGACTCTGGGCATAGTATTTGTCTTGTAGCCCGTGCCGCACCCGGTCGTAGGGTTGACTGATGACCTTGGAGAGATCGTCGATCTTTTCTGGATTGTAGCGTACGCCTCTGAATGGTCGAATCGTTGCCATATTTATTTCCTTGCCGCCTGGAGCTACCGGTTGGCGACCTCGATAGCGATCTGCGCGACTTCGTCTCCCACCCGCGCTTTCGCCTCGAGCGTTCCCGCGCCGATGTGCGGAGAGCCGATCACCTGCGGCAGGTCCATGAATCGCTTGCCCCGTTCTCCTTTCTCGTCCTCGTAGACATCCAGGGCTGCCCCGGCCACTTTGCCGCTCTCGATGGCATCGTACAGCGCCGCCTCATCCAACGTCCCGCCGCGCCCGCAGTTGATGATATACACGCCGTCCTTCATCTTGTCGAACGCTTCCGCGCCGACGATGTAGTGGGTTTCTGGCGTGTGAGGCACGTGGAGCGAGATGTAATCCGAGCGGGCCAACAGTTCATCCAGGGGGACCTGGGTGGCGAAAGCCACTTCGGTGGGAGTGCGGCGGTGGAAGAGCACCTCCATCCCCAGCGCGTTTGCCTTCTGCGCCGTCAGGCTGCCGATGCGTCCCAGTCCGATCAGGCCGAGGGTCTTTCCGGCCAGCTCGGTGCCTTTGCTGAGCGGTTTCTTTTCCCACCCGCCTTCCTTCATCGAGGCGGTGGCTTTGGGAATCGGGCGTGCCAGCGCCAGGAGATAGCCGATGGTCAATTCGGCCACCGAGTTGGAGGATGCGGAGGGCGTGTTGCGCACCTCGATCCCCTTCGATTCGGCGTACTCCACGTCAATGTTGTCCAGCCCGACGCCGCCGCGGATGATCACCTTCAGATTGGTCGCCTTGTCGATCAGAGGCTCGCGCACTTTGGTGCGGCTACGGACGACCATCGCATCGTAATCGGGGATGACTTTTTCCAGTTCCTCGGGCGTGATGTCGTCTCGCACGTCCACCTCGATCCCGGCCTCTTCCATCGCTGCGATGGCCTTGGGATCTGTTGGGTCGCAGACTAACAATTTCATTCTGGTATCTCCTTTAGTGATGGTAGACTGGTAGATTGGTGCACCGATCTACAGTCCCAAAATATCTTCGATCTGGCCCGTGAGCCACTTGAGGTCGTCCAGGGTCAGATCGCCCATATGCGCGATGCGGAAGCACTTTTCCTTCAGGTCACCGTAACCGTTCGAGATCATCGCGCCCCGTTTGCCCAGCTCCTTGTTGAGATCGGCCACGCTGATGCCGCGCGTGTTCTCGACGTTGGTGACGGTGGGCGAGAGATAGTTTTCGTCGGAATAGAGCGCAAAGTACTTGCGCGCCCAGTTCTGGACGAAGGCGGCCATCTCTTTGTGCCGGTTCCAGTGGTTTTCCAGTCCCTCGGCCAGGATGTCGTCCATCTGCTGATCGAGAGCCTGAAGCAGGCTGATGGCCGGGGTGGCCGGGGTCTGGTGTTTCTCGTACTTTTTGTCCATCTGTCCATACGAGTAGTAGTAGCCGTGATTGGGCACCAGCGATGCCCGTTCCCGCGCTCGATCGCTCACCGCACAGACAGTCAACCCTGGCGGGAGAGCAAAGCACTTTTGCACACCGGCCAGGCAGACGTCGATCCCCCAGTCGTCGAACTCGGTCTTGATGCCGGCCATGCCGCTGACGGCGTCCACCAAGATCAGCACGTCGGGGTACTTTTCACGGACAAGCGCGGCGATCTCTTTGACCGGGTTCGTCAGACCGGTCGAGGTCTCGTTCAGCACGACGGTGAGCGCGTCGTAATCCCCTTTGGAGAGCGCCTCATCCACCTGCTCAGGCGTGGTGGCCTGGCCCATGGGTACCTCGACCTTGTCGCAGGGGACGTTGTTGGCGGCGGTGATCTGGTGCCAGCGCTTGGAAAAGGCTCCGCAGATGGCGTTGAGCACCCGCTTATTGGATGCCTGGCGGACCGTGCCCTCCATCACGCCGGTCGAGGAAGAGGTGTAGAGATAGACTCGCTGCTTGGTGTAGAGAAGCTGTTGGAGCTTGGCGGTCACTGTTTCTTGAAGATCAGCATACTCCTGAGAACGGTGGCCAAGCATCGGTGCGGCCTGGGCCTCGAGGATCTCATCCCTCACGTGAGTAGGCCCAGGAATGAAGAGTTTCTTGTACATCGTTACCTCCTTATAGATAGTGATAGACTACGCAAAAAAAGGAACACACAAACTCGATGGCTGTGTGTCCCCTGTCTGCCAACCTGAGAGATTCCTCCCGATCATCTGATGGGTGTTGCCCCGTCGGTGCCCGAAGGACTTTCCAGAGGTGCCAAGATATAGGGTCCTGCGACCTGAGAGTTTCACCCGCGCGATCAGCCGCCGCACTGGTTTGCCCCTTCGGTGTCCGCCCACAGGCGGTCTCTCCCCTATATCCCAAGGCAAACGATGTGATTTGCCTCAATTTTACACTACGCCACAATAAATGTCAACACACGTTCTGCTGTTGGTTCGGAGAGATACCTTTTCCCGTCTTTCGTCGTCTACAATCGGACTAGCGCGATCCCTGGAGCCTCGGGTCGAGTACGTCGCGCAAGGCGTCGCCCACCAGGTTCCAGGAGAGCACAAAGAGCACGAGCGCCACGCCCGGGAAGATCACGATGTACCAGTAATCGCCCAACTGGGTCATCCAGTTGCGGGCGAAGGAAAGCAATTGGCCCCAGTCGGCATACCCTACCTCGGCCCCGATCCCCAAAAAGCTGAGTGCGGAGAAGGTGATCACATAGCTGCCGATGCGCATCGAGGCCAACACCAGCGTGGGAAAGATCGCGTTTGGCAGGATGTGGCGGAACATGATGCGCCCATCTCTCACGCCGATCACCCGCGCGGCCAGCACGTATTCCCGCTGCCGGATCGTCAGGATGTCGCTCCGCAGCAACCGGGCGAATCCCGTCCAGCCAAAGATCATCAGCGCGATCATGGGGGGGAAAAGCCCCTTGCCGATGACGGGCGTCAAAACGGCGGAGATGGTCATGGTAAAGACCAGGCCGGGGAAGGCCATAAAGATGTCGGCGATGCGCATGATGACCATGTCCACGACGCCGCCATAATAGGCCGAGACGGTGCCGAGGGTGATCCCGACGAGGGCGCCCACGAACGTGATCACCACACCCACGCGCAGCGCCGTGCGCGTGCCCCAGACCACGCCGTAGTAGATGTCCCACTGTCCACTGGCGGTGCCCATCAGATGGACCCAGTTATCCTTGCCCGTGACTGCCTTCCACCAGAAGGGGATTTCAGGCTGGCGGCTTCTCCATTCCGTGCCCGGCGCTTTGGGGACAGGGCCGTATCCATCGCGCGGGATCCGGTACGGTTCGTCGGGGTGGAGCGGCGGCGCCAGCACGGGGGCCGCCAGCGCGACGAACAGAAATATCCCCAGCAACACGATTCCCGCCACCGAGACCGGGTTGGTCACCAGCCCTTTGACGACGCGGTACATCTCGATGCCCAACTGCCGTTCCAGCCATCCGGGTCCTTTCTTGCCAGTTTTCTCCAGTTCTGTTTCCGCCATAATTCTCTTTGCCTCCTACGTAGCCTTTGTTCACTCCTCTTTGAAAGGACAGTGGCCTGGCCTAATCCAATCGCACGCGCGGGTCAATGTAGGCATACAGAACATCCACCACCACGTTCGCCAGCACCAATACACAGCCGTTGAGCATAGTGAACGCCAGCACGGTGATCACGTCGAGCTGCACCGCGGCGGCCGCCGCTGCCGAACCGATGCCGGGATAGTTAAAGACCGTCTCGACGATGACGACGCCGCTCAACAAACCCACCACGGTATTCCCTCCGAGCGTCACGACCGGCATCAGGCCGTTCGGCAGCGCGTGGCGGTTGACCACGACGCGCTCGCTGACCCCCTTGGAGCGGGCGGTGGTGATATAGTCCTGCCGCAGCGTCTCCAGCATCGAGGAGCGTGTCACGCGCATGGTCAAGGCCCACCACAGGTACGCCAGGGTGATGACGGGCAGAATCATATGCCGCATCGCGTCCCAAAAGACGTCGAGTCGCAGATTGATCAGGGAATCTATGGTTATCAGTTGGGTGTAGTTACGGAACTCGGGGGAGTTGATCACCTGATTCGCCCAGTCCGAGACCCGTCCCGGGGGAAACCAGCCCAGTTTGGCGTAAAAGAACATCAGGACCAATAACCCAAACACAAAGTCCGGGAACGACCATCCGACGATGCCGAAAATGCGGGCCAGATGGTCGGGCCAGCGGTTGTGATTGACCGCAGCGAGCACGCCCAAAAAGATCCCTCCGCCCACGACCGGGAGCACGGCCCAGAGCGACAGTTCCAGCGAGGCCGGGAAGCGGTGTTTGATCATA
>Ga0180433_10012226_pt1 | contig 10065 bp, 11 predicted proteins | sample SS_ome_8_FD_132980 | JGI IMG/M metagenome (GOLD analysis project Ga0180433, IMG submission 132980) | Hypersaline lake sediment archaeal communities from the Salton Sea, California, USA - SS_1_D_1 metaG | ecosystem: Environmental > Aquatic > Non-marine Saline and Alkaline > Hypersaline >...
CGAGGCCAGGAACGAGCTGGACAACCAGACCCACGAGACCGAGACCGACATCCGGGACAAGGCGGACGAGGTGACCCGCCCGCCGCACGGCCCGGACGACGACCTGCTCAACTCGCGCGGCTAGGCAGCGTGCTCCCACCACAGCCTGACGGCGGCGGCCATGCGATCCATCCACGGGCGCACGAGGTAGCCCGCGGCCATGCCCGCGACGAGGCACAGGAAGTGCCACCATGTCCCGAAACTTCGGGGGGCCCAGTTTTCCAGACGCTCCAACATCCGATACCCAGTATGCGCGAAGCCGGTGACCGGATCCGCAGGCCAAACGGCCTCAGTCCCCTTCCTCGCGGACTAACCCGGTTCCTACCAGGGACACGAGCCGGCTCGACTTCCGACCTAGTCGCTCACGTGGCTGTCGATGCCCGTATCGTGCCGCTCGTGGTTGTAACGGTAGTCGTTCGGGTTGTAGATCCGGTCGTTCTGCGAGTGGGCCTGGCCCTGCCGCGTCTTCTGGAAGTACGGACCGGACTTCGCCGCGCAACCCGTGCTCAGGGTCATCGCGAGGACGATCGCGGCTGCGATGGCCAACAATGCAATCAGCTTCTTCATCGATGCTCTCCTTTGTTTCGCCGGCGCGTGCCGGCTTAATCCCTCCCCAACCTATCACCGAGATGTTAGCCTTGCAACGCCAGGAAAGCAAGTTTTTTCCACGAATGTGTTATCCAGCGGGACTGGAATCAGGCAGGGGGGCGCGCGGAAAGGGCCGCCCCTCCGGGGCGGCCCCCTCGCGTCGGTGGCGGGACGACTATGTCGTCTCGCCGGTCGTGATCGCCGGATCAATCTGCTCCGGATCGACCACGGTGTCCTTCGTCGGGTCGAACCCGCTGAGGACCGGGTCGAAGGTGTGGTGCACCTTCTCGGAACGCATGATCTCGCTCTTCTCGACGCCGTTCTGGTGCTTCAGCGCGCCGGCGAAGACCCCGTTCGCCCATACCCTCGCCGACGCGACATGCGGCGGCGGGGCGATCGGGTAACTGACCTGACTGTAGCTCTGATGCTGTGGCATCTTTCCCTCCTCTGCCCTAAGGCGTTTCGCCGCCCGCCACGAGGCGCGCGGCAGCAGCATATATGCGCCGTCGGCCGGTTGCTGAAAAGTTCACAAAAGCGGGGTCGGCGCGCTATCGCGCGGCTCGCGGATCCCGTCGGCCCGCGCTGACGCTGTCGAGGGCGGTGAAGGCGTCGAACCAGGGATGCCGCCGCTCGCTGCCCTCGAAGAGGTCGGCGTCCTTGAAGGGGGCGCACAGGTCGTCCCTCAGGGCGAGGGTCCCGCCGTCGGCGAGCCAGGCCCGGAGCGCCTCGCCGTACCCGGCGTCCTCGCGGGCGCGGGCGCATATGGCGTCCCACAGGGGGATGGCGTGCTGCCGGCCGCTTTGCTCCAACTGGCGGTGCACGTCGTCGGTGGTCAGCGGCGCGACTCCGTCCGACGCGGTAATGATTCGGCTTGCGATGTGCCCTGCCTTGGTCATCTTTCCCCCTTCTGCGCCGCGGGGCGGCTACGCGCGGGCCTCGGCGATTATCTTCCCCATGCTCCCCGCGAGCCCGTGCTCGGCGTCCTGCATCTGCGTTTGGACGATCTCGCCGAACACCTTCCGCACGGCGGCCTCGTCGATCATCGGCTCGTTGGAGTGGACCGCGTCTATCAACTCGCCGAACGAGAGGCCGGCCAGCAGGTTGTCGTCCCGGTGGAAGAACGCCGTGCGGCGGGCGGCCGTCGGGCCGGTCGGGCTCTGGAGCTGCTTGAGGGCGAACTCCCTCGCCCGCCCCTCGTCCGTGAACACGCCGAGCAGGTCCGACGGGCTCAGGCCGCCCCTGTACGACAGGGCGATGTCGGCCACGGTGCGCTTGAAGAGGATGTCGAGCAGCTCGGAGTCCGGCGTGGGCACCGTGACCACCCAGAACTCCCCGACCTCGTCGGTCTGGAGGTTGCTCGGCTCGAACTCCGGCGGCAGCCAGCTTGCGGCCCTCGTCGGGACCAGCCACACCACGGAGCCGGACGACGTGCCCACGGCGTAGTCCGACAGGTGCCACAGCCCGGCGCGTCGCGGATCGGCGGGGTCGATCGTGACCGACACCGCCGCGCGCTCCGTGGTGGGCGCGGTCGGCTTGACGCCGGACTCCGCCGCCCAGTCGGCCAGGCTCCGATCCGAGCCGGCGAGCCTCGACGCCAAGTGGTACGCGCTCACGCGATCTCCTCCTCGCCCCTGTGGGCGGCCCACTCCCAGTAGCCCAGCCTCGTGTCGCCGTTGGCCACCTCGTACTGCCAGTCGGACACGGGGTGGGCGGGGTGCTCCCCCCACACTCCGCCGTGCTGCTCCGGGTCGATCGGGGCCGCCTTGACCAGGCGGTTCGCTATCCTCGACGCCGCGTCTTTCATCTCGCTGCCCCCCCTGTGATCTCCTCGTACCTGTCCGGCTCCTCGATGACGAAGCCGAACGAGCCGCGGGCCTTGTACTCCCCCTCCGGCACCAGGAACCTCCTCGCCCCGGAGAAGTCGCGGACGCCGCCGAGGGTCGCCGTGACCTCGACCATGCCGGGCCGGCCAGTGCTGCCGATCGCCGAGATGACGACCAGGTCGTTCGCGTGGCGGTCGCTGAAGATGCGCTTGTCCTTGATGTGGCTCTGGCCCTCGGGAATCTCCTCCCCGGTGTGCTCCTCGTACGCGGCCGGGTGCCAGTTCCGTAGGGTCGCCATCGCCTCGCCGAGCGTCTTTTCGCTCTCCCCGGCCTCGCGCAGGATGTCGGCGAAGGCGACGTACGGCAGCGACCAGTCGCAGTCCTCCTCGTACCAGCCGCCCGGCTTGCGCATGTGGTCGGGCATCCTGCGGCTCATCGCCGGGGACAGCTTGACGCCGCCGTGGCCGGCGGTGCCCACCCAGCCGATCCCGTCCGCCACGACCTTCACGCTGTCGGCGTCCCCCCAGGGCGTCCGCATGCCCTCGTAGACCACCGGCCGAGCCTCGGCCTGCACTATCCTCCTGTGGTATCCGCTCATATCGCCCTCCAGACCCGGGCGGGGGAGTGAAAACCTTATCAACCGGGGTATAATCGGGCATGGAGCCGGAACCGGGGTACACGGTGGCGTCATCGCCGCCGGACAGGGGGGCGACAATGCGTGTGACGAAACCGATATCGTATGTCGTGGCGTCCACGCCGCGATCCGGCACGGGCTACATCGCCCAGACGCTGAGCAGGCTGGGGCTGCGATGCGGCCACGAGGGCTGCTTCCGGCCCGACGGGCAGTCGTACTGGCAGCGCGAGGGCGCCATGGGCGACGCGAGCTGGCTGGCGGTGCCCTTCATCGACCGCCTCCCGCCCGGGACCGTCGTCCTGCACCAGACCCGGGATCCGGTGAAGGCAATCAACTCCATCAACAGCGGCGCGAGGTATTTCCGCGAGTGGCCGCAGACGCGGGAGGACTACCTGGGCTCGGACCCCTACCGCCGCTTCATCATCGACCACACGAGCGGCTGGACATGGCCCGACGGCGAGGCGGGGCGCGGGGCGCACTTCTGGCACAACTGGCACAGGTGGATCGAGGGGGCGGCGAGGCGGCGGGGCGACCTCCGGTATTTCCGCTACAGGCTTGAGGATCTCGACGCGGAGCTCCTGGGCAGGATACGCGGCCTGATCCTGGACGAGGAAGGCGTTCCGGAGGAGGTCCCGGACGTGCCCGGGGACTACAACCACCGCGACGCGGTGCGGGACTCCATATCCCGCGAGGCGTTGCCCGACGGAGCCGCGGAGCTGGCCGGGCGGTACGGCTACTGAGCTTTTTTCGCCCGCAGCGCGTCGGGCCTGCCCGCGTCCCCGCCGGCTCTCGCGGCGGCCAAGGCCCACTCAATCGCGCCGTCCAGATTACCCGACCTCTCGCAGCAGTACGATAGCTGCGTCTCGCAGAGGTGCCCGTAGATGGACTCCTCCTTCCAGAGGCTGCGGTTGGGCTTGGGGATATTGCGCGCGGCAAGGAACCAGGCGTACGCGACCGTGTAGTCGCCCATCCAGAAATACGCGTCGCCGACGACATAATAGCCCTCGCGCCAGACGGGGTCGGTGCGGATCGCCTCCAGGCCCCACTTGGCCGCCTCGGCCCAGTTGCGGCCATGCAGGTGGTATCTCGCCATCTGATACGCGGAATGGAACAGCGCCTCCCCCCAGTCCGTCCCCCTGGCGTGGTGCCTCTCGTACAGCGGCGCGGCGCCCTCCCAATCGCCCTGCTGCCTCAGCGTCTCGGCCAGGTAGAACGTCGCCCTGTCGCTCTCGGGCTCCGCCTCCAGCCACGACCCCAGTATGCGGGCGTTCCTCTCCAGCGACGCCTTCCAGTGCCCGCCCTTCGTCGGCCTGTGCAGGATCACGAAATCCGTGTTGACGCCGTCGAGGCCCTGTATGTTCAGGCACTCGTGTATGGGGTACAGCCACCTCGCGGCGGCGGGCACTATCCGCTCCCTCCGGAATCGCCCGCCGGCACCGATGTCCGTCCAAACATGGTACACATCGTGCTCCGTCGAGTCGAACAGCTCGCGGAGGCCCGCGGGATTCTCCACGATGTCGTCGGCGTCGAGCCAGATGAAATGGCCCGTCTCGACTTGCTCGGCGGCGAAGTTCTTGGCGCCGGCGAAGTCGTCCCGCCACTCGGTGTGGGCGAGCTTGAGCGGTATCCCGGTGCGGGCGGACCACTCCTCGGCCACCTCGACCGTCCGGTCGGTGGAGCCGGTGTCCGCCACAACCACCGCGTCCGCCAGACCAACGACGCTGTCCAGCGACCTCGGAAGGTCGTCCTCCTCGTCCCGGACAATCCAGACAGCCGTCAAACCGCGCCGGGGCGGAGGGGGCAAACCCAACAGCCGGGCGGCGGCGGCCTGCACGTCCCATGTCCGTATGGCGGACATGCACTCCGTGCCAGACATGAAATCGCGGCAACCTTCCCTCGCGTACATCTGAAGCTGACGGCCCTCCCGCTGGCGGTCGGCGGGCAACGAGGCCGGGAGCGACGGTCTGCCGCCCTCCCAACCGAAGGGCAGCTCCGAGGCCCAGTTGTAGCAGGCGACGCAGCCGGGCGCGGGGCGCCACACCGGCGTCGTGTCCGGGTAGAAGGTAGTGTCGAAGCCGCTCGGGCCCATCAAGACGACAGCGGGGACGCCGAGGGAGTGCGCCGCATGGACGAACGAGGTGTCGATCGACAACAGCAACCTGGCCTCGGACATCGCGGCGCAGGCCTGTCGAAATGTCGTGCTACCCCGCAAATCCACGGCTCTGCCGTCCAGCTCCCCCGACGCATCCTTGCCCAGCAACACGACCGGAATCCCCGCGTCGAGAAGCCAGCGAACGGTGGCTTGCCATCTCGCGTGCGGCCAACGCCGGGGCGGGTAGGTGTCGATGGCCACGGCCACGAAGTCCTCCGGCAGCTCGGGCAAACCCTTCGTGTCCTCCCGTCGCACGCTGTACGGCATCTCCAACGGCTCCTGCGGATCGGACGGGAGCATCCCCAGAACCTCCGGCAAAATCTCCCCGCACGCACGCGCCGTGAACTGCGTGAAATGCGTTGTCCGCCTCAGCCAGTCGCCCCGCTCCGTCACCGAGGTCCGCTGGTGGACAATCAGGTCGTAGGCCTTGTCCTCCCTGCCGACCGTGTCGCAGAGTCCGTCCAGCACCCCGGCATTGTCGACGGCGACCGTGATGCGGCAACCAGGCAGAACCTCCCGCAGGATGCCGCAAAGCGGCGCGGCCGACAGCGTGTCGCCGATCTGGTGGTTGTTCTCAATCAGCACCTCGGGGCAGGCGGGGCGGCCCTTGCGCGCGACGACGAGGCAGGAGTACTCGTGAAACTCGTCCGCCCTCTTACGCCCCCTCACCTCGGCCGTCACGATCCAAGTTTCCGGATCCGCGCCCCGGACCGCGGACACCAAATCCGACGGCACGAAGTCGTGCACATGCTCGGGGTTGGCGTCCGGCTCGCCCGCGTTCGGGTAATAGTGCCTGTACGGGCAATACAGGACGATCGCGCCGCCCGGCCGCAAGACGCGAAGCCACTCCCGCAGGGTGGCGGCGGTGTCCGGGATGTCCTCCAGCGCGTGGCTGGAGAAGACCCAGTCGAACTCACCGTCACCCCAGCGGGACAAATCCGTGATGTCGCCGACGATATCCACGGCAGGTGTCGCCACGGCGTCCACGCTCACGCAGCGGGGATGCACCTTGTCGAAGCCGCACCCGAGGTCGATCCCGCGCCCCTCGCGAATCCACGGCCACACATATTGTCTCACTTTCGCGGTCTCGCTGAATGGCATGCCGGATTCTAACGGATAGAATACGAACATGAGGCCGAAACCGGACAACGTCCCGAGATCCAAACTGTTGGGCTACAGCACCCAGCAACCGCCGAAGACGGGGGGCGGTCTCGCCGAGCGGTTCGAGGCGCTGGTCGAGCGATGCAAGAGCGTGGGCTCGCTCCACATCGCCCAACTGACATCGCACCCCGCCTTCCAGGAGATCGTCTCCATGGGGGACGATGTGGTGCCGCTGCTCCTCGGAGGACTCATCGGCGATGAGCCGGAGGACTGGTTCAGCACGCTGCAAAGGATCACCGGAGTGAACCCGGTCTCCCCGGCCAGCCGCGGGAACCCGAAAAGCATGGCTCAGGACTGGCTCCGCTGGGCTGAGGAGAGGGGCATAATGCCACTGAAGCAGTCGAATGTCGTGTCCGAGAATGTATCGTCCGGAAACGTCGCTATCGGCTTCGGGGACGGCAAAGTCATACTCCACGCAAAAGACGGCACGCAGCTCACCCCGGAGGAAGCGGAGCGGACGGCGGGCCGCCTCGTGGACGCGGCCAGGCTGGCCAGGCAGGATCAGGCTAGCAAGTCGACTCCCGGTGCATGAAGAGGGTCACGCAAGCCCTCCAGCCGTGGTCGTCGACGTCGGGGTTCGTGATCGGCGTCAGCCGGATGAACATCCCGTCTCCCATACGCTGCGAGTCGCGCGAGTCGATCGACCACGGGACCGTGTTGGTGCCGTCCATCAAAACCTGGTTGGCGAAGCGGAACAGCTCCATTTCGTCCGTGAACATGTTGAGCTCGCCGTCGCCGTCGGGGGCGGCGGTGAGGCTGTCGTAGACCTTCGTCGCCGGATTCCATGTCGCGTTCCAGTAGCACGGTACGTCGTTCTCCTCGTGGTCGGTCGTGTTCGGGTAGAAGCCCACCAGCACCGGGGCGGTGACGGCGAGGGTGCCGTCGCCGGCGGCCGGGACAATGAGCTTGCCGTGCCACGGATGGCCGGGGTAGACGAGCGTGTTGAAGTTCGTGTCGGAGCCGCCCGACGTGGTGCTGGCCTTGGCCATCACGGACATCGTGAGCCTGTCCCGCTGCGCGCTGGCCCATGTCGCGAAGCCGGAGTACACCCATGTCTTGTTCGCCGCGCAGTTGAAGTCGATGTCGACGTCGACGTCGCCCTGGCCGCTGGTGTGCTCGACGAGCATCATCTCGCCGCCGCCGACCGAGGCTCTGTCGGTGTAGTCGTCGCCCTGCGACGTGATGTAGCTCGTGGCCCCGCACGGCGTCGGCGTCTGGTGCACGAACAACTTACCGTCTCGGTTGAGTTCCCTCGTGGGCGCGTCGTGCTCGGCGTCGGTCTTGCGGTTCGCCTCGAAGTCAGCCTGGTCGGTCGCCTCCTGCGACACATTGACGCCCACGACGGTGTTGTCGGCCAAGTACGAGGACTTCCAGACCTGGTGCACCCACAGCTTGCGTCCCTCAATCGCCTTCAGGAGGTAGAACTTGGGCGTCTCCTCCACCGTCATAACGAGATCCTTCTTGTCGATCTTGTCCTTGAAGTCGGAGTAGGACGGCACCCTTACGATTACCTGCCTGGCCTCGGTGTTTTTCCTTCCCATGTCGCCCCCTAGCTGTCCGTCTCGTATCCGTTGAAGTAGGCCGACGCCTCCACGGAGTCGAGGGAGTCCTTGTTCTCGATCGTCACCCGCAGGAAGGACTCCCCGTCGCCCGGGAACGTCAGGCTCTCGTAGAACGGCGTCGCGTCCGAGTTCCCGTCCAGCTTCAGGACCGAGATCGCCTCGTCCGTGTCCTCGTCGAACGGGTTCACCCTCTCGAAGCCGGCGTCGGGCGGCGGGGTCGTGGTTGTCGCGGGCGCCGTGGTCGTGGTGGTGGACGCGACCGCCCTGAAGAACTCGAGCTTGGCCTCGACCTCGAAGGCGATGCAGGACGCGGCGAAAAGCCTCACGTTCCATGTCTTGCCGTCCGGTATCACCCAATCATTGCTCGCGGCGGCCTCCGGCGCGAGTTCGGCGTCGAGCCGCTTCAGAATGACGGAGTTCCCCGTCAGCTCCCCGCGGTCCTTCTTCGTCGTGATGGCCGCGCCGTCCTCCGTGTACGCCTGCGCGTCGCCGGACGACTCCGATATGGAAGTCTTGTCGGAGTCGATGGTGTGCCCGGTGTTGTTCGGGCACACCGTCGGCTCCTCCTCGGCCCAAACATACTGCCATCCGGACTCGGTGTTGCACCACACCCTGTATTTATAGACCGTTGCCATCCTCTACTCCTCAAACACAATGTAATGCAAGGCGCCGTCAGGCGCGTTGGAAGACTCCTCCCGGCCCTGTATCTCAAAGACACTCGGACCACTCGGAAGGTTCGCGAACGACGTGACCGTGTAAATGGTCGGCGTGGACGTCAACAGTGTCAATCCAGTTTCGGCCACGACGAGTCCGGTGGTCACGTCCACCAACCGCACCTCATGCCTCAGCGTCTTTGTCGACGGGAGCCTTGAGAGCACCAGATGCATTACGCTTGGCGTCCACTCGCTCGTGCCGGGGTACATGAACGCGCCGATGGCCATCCATACCGCACCGCTTATCCTGGCCGACGGCTGTCCGGTCTCATCATGGAAGATGGTCTCTATGCGGTGGTTGCCCGGTGCGCCCGTCGCGCCGGCCGCCCCCGTCGAACCCGCCGCGCCTGTCGTACCCTGCGGACCGGTGGATCCCATGGGTCCGGTCGGACCGGTCAGGTTGCCCCTCAGCGTCCAGGTCGAGGAGTCGGTCTTCTCGTAGTAGTCGCCCGTGGCGTTGTCCAGATAGAAGTCGCCGACCTTGCCCAACCCCGAGCCGGGCGCGCCAGTGCTGGTGAACCACTCCGCCCCGTCGGCTCCGGTCGCGCCTGTCGGACCCGTCGGGCCAACAGCGCCGGTGGCGCCGTCCGATCCGGTGGCGCCGTCGGCGCCCTGCGGACCCGTCGATCCAGTGGTCCCGTCGGCTCCGGTTGCTCCGTCCGATCCCGTTGCCCCATCGGCTCCGGTCGGGCCGTCGGCTCCGGTCGCGCCGTCGGCTCCGGTCGTCCCGTCGGCCCCGGTCGGCCCGGCGTCGCCCTGCGGGCCCGTGGCACCTGTCGGGCCCCTCAGATTTCCGCGATATGTCCAAGTGGACGAGTCCGTCTTCTCGTAGTAATTCCCGGTCGAGTTATCAAGATAAAAGTCCCCGATCTCCCCGAGACCGGAAGATGGGACACCAGTTCCAGAGAACCACTCATCGCCATCAGCTCCAGTGGAGCCAGTCGCTCCCGTGGCTCCGTCGTCGCCCTGCGGGCCAGTTGCCCCGGCGGCTCCCGTTGTCCCGCCGGCTCCGGTCGCGCCGTCGTCGCCCTGCGGGCCGGTCGGCCCAGTTGCCCCGTCTGCGCCTGTGACCCCGTCTGCGCCTGTGAGCCCGTCGGCCCCGGTCGCTCCCTGCGGGCCGGTCGCGCCGTCCGCCCCGGTGGTTCCGTCGGCTCCCGTTGCGCCGTCCGCTCCGGTCGCGCCGTCGGCTCCGGTCGCGCCGTCCGCTCCGGTTGCTCCGTCTGCACCTGTGGCCCCGTCCGATCCCGTGGCCCCGTCGTCGCCCTGCGGGCCCGTCGACCCGTCGGCTCCGGTTGCTCCATCCGGTCCCGTGGCGCCCTGCGGGCCCGTCGCTCCGTCCGATCCCGTTGCCCCGTCCGATCCCGTGGCGCCGTCGTCGCCCTGCGGGCCTGTC
>Ga0180433_10012227_pt1 | contig 10065 bp, 8 predicted proteins | sample SS_ome_8_FD_132980 | JGI IMG/M metagenome (GOLD analysis project Ga0180433, IMG submission 132980) | Hypersaline lake sediment archaeal communities from the Salton Sea, California, USA - SS_1_D_1 metaG | ecosystem: Environmental > Aquatic > Non-marine Saline and Alkaline > Hypersaline > Sediment...
ACTGGAAGGGAGTCAAAAAGGGTGACGAGCTGTTTGCTTAAGAGCGCAGTATCTTTTTCTTTTTCAAGGAGCTCTCCTTTTTTTCCTTTTACAAGATGGCGATGTTCCAGCAAATTTTCAAGAGAGCCATACTCTTTTAAAAAAGTGGCTGCGGATTTGGGTCCAAGGCCTTTAATGCCTGGGATGTTATCAGAACTGTCTCCGATAATTGCAAGAAAGTCGACCATTTTGGAGGGAGGCACTCCCCAGATAGCTTCTGCGGCCTTTTCGTCGATGAGTGTGTTGTTTTTGTGTGTCTGTAAAACAACCGTTTTCTCATCGACAAGTTGCATGAGGTCTTTATCTTGTGAACAGATAAAGATGGTGTCAGTATCTTTTTTTTGCTGTGAGATAATCGATGCGATCACATCATCTGCCTCATAGCCCTCTACTTCAAACTGAGGGATTCCCATGAGTGAGCAGAAGGTGCGCGCTTCTTGAATCTGCTTTATAAGCTCATCAGGAGCCTTTTCTCGATGAGCTTTGTACTGATCATAGATGTCGAGACGAGCCTGGTTGCTTTTTTTGCCGTCGAAAATAGCGACAATGTTCTTTGGCTCAAAATCATCTTTGAGCTTAAGTAGGGAGCGTATAAACCCAAAAAGAGCGCCTGTGCTTTCGCCTCCCCTTGAGGAGAGGCCTTGGATGGCAAAAAACGACCTGTAGATAAAGCCAGACGCATCTATGATAAAGAGCTTATCCATTACTTCATCTCAGGGCTATAGAGGTAGAGAAACTGTCCGCGGAACTTCGAGGGGCAGTTGCCCATATCAACTGTATGCTGGATTTTGCCTGAGAAGAGAGCGTTTTGGTTGTTGAAGATGGTCTTGACCCAGTTCTTTGTATCCATCATGACGACTTGATAGTCAGATTCGATATTGAGAGAGGTAACAAGTTCGTATAAGACATCATCACGTGAATTATTAATGACATCAATGTAGCCATGCTCGAGCGCCTTGTCTGCAGGATAGATATGAGCACCATGTTCTAGGAGAAATTCTTTTGAGAGTCTTGCTCTATTTGACGAGACGATGTTGATAAAGTTTTCATAGTGGGCATCTGTGATTGTTTGGATAATTACACCCTCATCTTTTTTCCATGGCCGGAAAGGGTTTAACTCATCTTTGCTTTTTCCTGCGGTGATTGTCTTTGCTTTTACTCCAACACCTTCCATAAGATCGGCAAAGTTAAAAATCGGCCCGACAATAACACCTACGCTGCCAATAATACTGGCGTTGGTTGCAAAGACCTTGTCAGCAGCACATGCAATATACATAGCACCAGAAGCGCAAAATCCGTCGATAAAGGCCCATACAGGCATATTGTATTTTTCTTTGTATCTTTTAATAAGGTTGTAGATACCATCTGAGTCTGTGACTGTTCCTCCAGGGGAGTCGATTCGAAGAAGAAGTGCTTTTACCTGGTCGATCGAGATCTCATCTTCAATTGTTGCCAGGAGCTGGTTTCGGACATCTTCGTGAGTAAGCTCAGAAAGGCCTATGGGGCCATTAATTGCAACTTCAACGATGGTTGGAACTTTAGAGTTGAGCGGTTTTTGTGTCCATGTGTGATTGGGTTGAACTACTGGAGTTGCATAGTGCATCTTTTCAGGAGTGTGTAGAAGGAAAGAAATACCTATAAAAATGGCAATAATGCCGATACCGATAAACAGTGTTTTTGTAAAAGAGAAGATTGCTTTTCTAAACATCTCTCCGAAAAATGATCTTTGTGCCATATATAAACCTCGTTTCTTGAAAAAAATATGGTACTGATAGAGGAGTGGTTCCGTCAATATTTTTTGTCTAAAAAGGATAAGTTCTTTTACAATGCTTTGCTTATGTGAGGTATTTTTATGTCGATGATCTTATGGAATTTCATTAATTTGGTAGATGCAGAAGGAGGATGGTTTATTACGATCTTTGCGCTTTTTGCAGGTGCTTTACTCATCACAAAGGTCATACAGCTCCTCTTTGAAAAAGGGGATCGAAGTTGTGTTGAGAAGGGACTTTACTGGCAGAGTGCTTTTTTTAGAGCTCTTTTTCGTCCACTTGTTGCCCTTTTATGGTTTTATGTATCTATCTACTGCCTCAATTTAGTGACAGATTATCTTTTTTCAGAGCAGCTTCCAAGGCAGTTTCACCTATTTAAAGAGCTCATTTGCCTTCTTCTTGTTTCTTGGTTTTTCTTTCGATGGAAGAAATATGCCGTTCTTGCCATGCTCTCAGGTAAGAAAATCAAAGACAAGGGTTTTGTTTATGCTCTTAACAAGTTAGGGTCTGTTTTTTTAACTATCATGACGCTCCTTATTGGGCTGGAGGTGATGGATCAGAGCATTCACACTCTGCTTGCCTTTGGTGGAATCAGTGGTTTAGCACTTGCATTTGCCGCACAAGATGTGATCGCTAATTTCTTTGGTGGATTTGTGATCCATCTTACTCGTCCTTTTAGCGTGGGTGATAAGATTATTGTGCCCAACCACAAAATTACAGGAGAGGTTGAAGATATTGGCTGGTACCGATCAAAAATTTGTGATGAGGAAAAACGACCTCTCTTTGCTCCAAACGCTCTTTTTATCAAAGCTCAGTGCATTAATATCACGCGACAAAAAGAGGTTCGATTGAAAGAGACGATATCGCTTCGTCATGAGGATATGAAGCATGTGCCCAAGATTATAGAGGGAGTTCGTCTCTTTTTAGAGAAAAAAGAGGAGGTTACAAAACCTGAAGTGCTTTTGGTTGCTCTCGGGCCCTATTCGATAGATATTCAGATAAAAGCCCAGTGTAAAAGGGAGCACTTTAAGGAGTTTAAGGGTCTTTTATTGGAAGAGGTGTATGCTCAAATTAAAAAGGTACACGCTGATTTTGCGCAATTGCCTCTGTAAATTGCCCAACCTTTACAAAAGAAAGGATTTTTGGGATAATAGAGCCTAATTAAACATGCGAGCATATGGAAATATTATTTTCGTGGCTATCTTCTCACGCAGATTATGCCCACTACCTTATTTTTGTGTTACTTCTCCTTTCTGGATGTAGTTTTCCTATTAGTGAAGAGATTATGCTTCTTATGGGCGGTTTTCTTGCAAGCGCAGTGATTCCAGAGCATACATACCATCTTTTTCTCGCTGTATTTCTAGGGTGCTACTGCTCAGACCTTATTGCCTATGGATTGGGTCGTTTTTTGGGTGTAAAGCTCTATAATGTGCGGTTTTTGCAGTTTGTATTGAGCAAGAAAAAACAGAAACGGCTTCGAGTCTTTTTTTCGCGCTATGGTTTTTGGACCCTTTTCTTTGGCCGTTTTATCCCTTTCGGGGTGCGTAATGGTATTTTCATGACCGCAGGAGTGGGGAAGATGGATTTTCTTACCTTTGCGCTTATCGATCTTTCTGGCTGCTTTGTTTTCTCCCTTCTTCTTTTTTCGCTTGCCTATGTGTGTAGCCAGAACCTGGAGTCGGTGACATACGCCGTTCATAAAGGCAATCTCATTATCTTTGCCGCCTTTGTCATTTTTGTCGTGATCGGAGGGTTTTTAATGTGGCGCAAGAAGAGGAATGAAAAGCAAGGAGAGGTGCGTGCATAGAGTTCCCAATATACTCTCCCTATCAAGGCTCTTTTTTGCCCTTTTTTTCTTTTCAGAGAGCGTTATATTGCGAAGTGTGGCACTTGTAGCTGCATGTATAAGTGACGTGCTCGATGGGTATATTGCTCGGAAATATAATGCGAGCAGTTATGTAGGTACCCTTTTAGACCCCATTACCGATAAAATTTTTGTCTTATGTGCCCTTTCTGTACTCTATATAGAAGGGAAGATGTCACTTTTTGAGGGGGGGCTTTTTCTTTTACGGGATCTCTCTCTTTTTCTCTTTTCGCTCGTGCTGCTTGTGCGAAATAAGTTTCAAACATATGAGATCAGGGCTTTTCTCTCTGGAAAAGCGATGACTACTCTTCAATTTCTAGCGCTGTACCTGGTAGTAGGGTCATATCCAGTGCCAGAGCTCATATGGGTCTTAATGGCTTTGCTAGGCATCTCGACCCTCTATGAGCTTCTCGTAAGAGATAGACTATTTGTTCACAATTCGTGATCTGCCTTGTTGTCCGACGATGACAAAGACCTTTTGGCCTACAGAAAAAGAGGGGCTTGGTCCTTGAACGACAGTAACCATCTGACCGTTATCTAGCTGAACGATATACTCAACTCCTTTTTGTGTCTTAAGCGCCTTTTCTGCAAAAGCGCCAGCGGTTGCGCCAGCAAGCGCGCCACCAATAGTCGTCATTGTGTTGCCTTTTCCCTTGCCAAGCTGGTTTCCAGCAAGCGCACCACCAATGCCGCCACCTATAATGCCTAAGCCATTTTCCTCGAGACGTTCCTTGTCTTGTACGGTTACTTCTCTCATATGGGTGATTGTTCCCTCGTAGGTCATCGAGCTCTCTCCTACATGATCTGCAGAATAGATTTCCGAGGAGATGTCTCTTGCACAGCTTGCACAGCTAAAAAGAGCGATAATAAGAAGGGCGATGGGAGTTTTTTGTACTATTTTTTTCATATACAGTCCTCTGTTGTTTCGTGTTTATGTTACATTTTACAACAAAATTTTATAAAGAACTTTTTTATTTCTTAATGGTGTGGTATTTAGAAGCTAGTATAGCGATTCATTTTAATGAATCGCTATACTAGAAATAAGGAGAAAAAGATGGCGATTGATCCAGGGCAGATGCCACAGAGTTGGCAGAATATTGATCTTGAAAAAATCACACAAAAGGGTGCCGATAAAGCTGCAAATAGGGTGTATTTTAAAATGGGTAATAAAGGAGTCACCCTGGAAAAGAAGGGACGATTGAAGTGGTTGTGGAATAAGATATGTAACTTTTTTTCTCGTACTACATCTTTTAGCCTTATACAGGGACATACAGCCAATATTAAGGACGGTGCCAAAATTAACCTTGAGTCAAAAGATGATATACTTGTGCAGTTAAAGAGGTTGTTTTTGACTGATGCTATTTTGCGAAGAATTGGAGCAAAGAGAGATACGTCTATAACGGGATATGAGGATTTGCCTGATTTAAGTACAAACACAATTGTACTCAATAGATCTATATTTACGAGTAATAAAATAACAGCAGAACAGCGGGAAGCAATTGAGAGACAATTCAACGGAAAAACAGTTAATTTCGAAGGGTTTATAGAGGGGGAGTCTCAATCAGACCCAAGTAGTAAGGCGGCACCAGTAGCAGATAAATCAGCAGTTTCAAAAACAGAGGAACGGCAAGATCAGTCTCGAGAAGAGAATGCTGAGTTGGCAGCAGCAAGAGTTTTTGAAGATCAGGAACCGGAAGGATGGGTGAGTGAACAGGCAAAACACGAGTATTTTGAACATCTAAAAGAAGCAAAAGCAAAGGGGAAAAGGGGGCAGGAGAACTCTTCTTCAGGAGGGTTGGACGCTCTTTTAGCGGAGGTAGAAGCTGATAAAGTAGATCAAGCTGCTCCTGGGAGTCACAGTAGAGTGGAGACAAGGGGACAAGGGGGTAAAAACCCCACAGCAAAATCAAGAGAAGGGAGACGGAGAGAACTGGGACGAGACCCCGAAAGACAGAAAAAGCTTGCCGCCGAACAAGCAGAAAGAGATCGACAAAGAGATAGAGCAAGAGAAAGCCGGGCAACAGATGAGCGTCATCATGCAGAAGAGCTCCATAGAAGAGTGGCACAAGCAGGGGCCAAGGTAGATACAGGACAGAAAAAACCAAAACCCCTCGTAGAATGAAGCTGTAGAAAAAGAAAAAATTGCGCAAAAAAAACTTTTACAGTATGCCTTTCAAGGAAACTTAAAGCCTATTGGAGAAATGAGATATGGGAACACTTGCTGATATGGATCTCAAAGGAAAAAGAGCGCTTATCCGCGTCGACTTTAATGTGCCGATGAAAAATGATGGCTCGATTGCCGACGACTCCCGCATTCAAAGTGCATTGCCGACTATTCAATATGCTTTACAGCAGGGCGCAAAAGTCATTGTTTTAAGCCATTTTGGTCGCCCTAAGAGTGTTTCTCCCCAGTTTTCGTTACAGCCGTGTAGAGAACGGCTTTCTGAACTTCTCGGTATTCCGGTAACCTTAGCTCCAGACTGTATAGGAGAGGAAGTTGAACAAATTGTAGATTCTATGCAAGAGGGGGATGTCGTTCTCCTTGAGAATTCACGCTTTCATGCTGCAGAAGAGCACCCTGACAAAGACCCCCATTTTGCAGAACAGCTTGCAAAATTAGGTGATCTCTATATCAATGACGCCTTTGGCGCCTCTCACCGCTCGCACACCTCCATTGTAGCCCTTCCAGAGCAGTTTTCTTCCGGGAAAAGAGCGGCTGGCCTTCTTTTACAAAAAGAAATCGACTTCCTTGGAAACGCTCTTTTAGAACCCCAAAAACCCTTTTATGCCCTCATAGGAGGCTCGAAGATCTCAACGAAGCTCGGGGTGCTTAAATCCTTACTCAATAAGACTGATGCTATTTTTATTGGGGGAGCTATGGCGTTTACCTTCTTAAAAGCTCAAGGCAAGGAAATAGGGGACTCTTTGTATGAAGAGGATATGCTCGAGGAGGCTCAGGAGATTCTTTCGATGGCACAAGAAAAAGGAGTTGAGATCTGCCTTCCTGTAGATGTCGTTGCAGGTGTCCACTTTGCAAATGATACGCCTTTTGAGGTGTTTGATGCTGCAAAGGGAGTGCCTGAGGGGTATCAGGGGCTTGATGTGGGGGACAAAACACTCAAGGTATGGAAGGAAAAGCTCCAGCAAGGAAAGACCATTTTATGGAATGGGCCAGTGGGGGTCTTTGAGTTTAGCCAGTTTGCAAAAGGGACCGAGGAAATTGCCCGGATTCTTGCCTCCTTAGATGGGGTGACTACCATTGCAGGTGGAGGAGAGACTATCGCCGCATTGCAGAACATTCATTTGGCAGATGCCTTTTCTCATATCTCGACTGGGGGAGGGGCCTGTCTTGAGTATATTGAGCATGAAACACTACCAGGTATAAAAGTACTAGCGTAAAAGTGCTTGCATAATACTGAAAAAAACCTTATACTATATACTCGTAAGGCTAATAAGAAAGGTTTTTATTAGCTTTCAAATTAGAGTATGGAATGGTAGCCCAAAACTCAAACAAACAAGAATTCTCCAAATGGAGAAATTTATTATGGCCTATTTATGACCATGAGCTCAAAAAAGTAGTTCCTTTACTTTTTATCTTTTTCTTCCTCGCTTTTAACTACAATGTGCTTCGTTCTTTAAAAGATACGTTAGTCGTTGCTACAGAGAAAACTGGAGCAGATGTCATCCCTTTTATTAAAGTATGGGTGATGTTTCCCGCGTCGATTCTTTTAACCTTTCTTTTCTTGCGCCTTTCTTCCCGCTTTTCGAGAGAAACGGTCTTTTATACAATTTTATCAGCCTTTTTGATCTACTTTTTCTTCTTTTCCCTTGTGATCTACCCCAATAGGCAGATGCTCCACTTGCATGAGTCTGCAGACTGGCTTCAGAGCATTTTACCTAATGGATGGAGAGGTTTTGTTTCGATTTATCGCTACTGGACACTGACCTCGTTTTATGTAGCAGCAGAGCTTTGGGGCCCTTTTGTTCTCTCTATTTTAGCTTGGGGTTTTGCTAACCAGATCACCCACATGGACGAAGCTAAGCGCTTTTATGGCCTTTTAGGCATCGGTATTAACCTTTCAGCGATTGCTGCAGGAACCTTTTCAGTCTTTATCTCAAACTTTGCCTCAACCTTTACTCAGTATGACAGGTGGAGTTTTTCGCTTAACTGTCTTTTAACTGTGGTCATCTTCTTTGGTCTTATCTCAATGGCGCTCTTCCGGTGGATGCACAAAGCAGCTCTTTCAGAAGAGATCGTAGCGGTAGAAAAAGAGCCGTGTCCTCAGAAAAAGAAGAAGTTTTCATTGAGGGAGAATCTTCGTTTTTTAACCACCTCAAAGTATGTGATCTATCTGACTTCGATCATTGTCTGCTACAATGCGATTATCAACCTTGTAGAGGTCTTCTGGAAGCAGGAGGTCTATGAGTTCTATCAGAATAGCCCCGACCTATCTTTATCGTATAACGTGTTTATGAACAAGATGACAACTGCAACAGGGCTTATTGCCACACTTGTTGCCTTTGCGGTCTCAGGAAATGTCATCAGAAAATTTGGATGGACCTTCTCTGCACTCATTACACCAGTGCTTCTTTTAGTGACAAGTATCGGCTTTTTCGGCTTTTTCTTCCTCAAGGGGCATACTTCGACCATCACAAACCTTTTAGGGGTCACCCCACTTGCTCTCGTCGTCTTTTTCGGATCGCTACAAAATTGCTTGAGTCGGGTAGCACGCTACACTGTTTTTGATGCGACAAGAGAGATGGCCTATGTGCCTCTGAGTAGTGATGACAAAAATAAGGCAAAAGCGGCAATAGACGGTGTGTGCAACAGGCTGGGCAAATCGACCGGGTCTATTACCTACGCAGGACTTCTTTTGTGGGTACCAACAATTGTGGAAACGGCGCCATTTCTAGCTCCTATTTTATTTGCTTTTATACTCCTCTGGATTGTTTCTGTTCGTAATTTAGGTAGAAAATTGTATGTTTTATCCCCATCCACAGAACCCTCTTCCTCTAGTCAAGAGCAGAAAATCGTGTCAGCAACAACATAAACTATTGAGAAATTAATCGGTTTTTAGTATAATTATTATTTAAATTTCACTGGAGAATAAATGAACAATATACTCTCTTCATTAAAAGAAACCTTTTCTTTTTGGAGTGTTGAAGGAAAAGAGCGTAAAAAGCTCATTTCTATGCTTGTTATGGCCTTTTGTATCTGTGTGAACCATACGATTTTGCGCACTTTGAAGGATACGCTAGTTATCACAGAGAGTGCTGCGGGAGCAGCGGTCATTCCTATTATCAAATTCTGGCTTATCCTGCCAGCAGCAGTGTTTGCTACTTTTCTCTTTACACAGCTCTGCAACAAGATGAATCGAAATAAGGTTTTCTACATTGTCGTCTCCTTTTTCCTCCTCTTTTTCCTCTCTTTTGCCTGCTTTTTTTACCCCAATAGAGAAGCGCTCCACTTAGGAACATTTTCTTTTGAGACGCTCTTTCCCTCGATGTCAGCATATGTGGATGTGATACGCTACTGGACCCTTACCTCCTTTTACATTATGGCAGAAATTTGGGGCTGTATCGTCCTTTCCGTCCTGTTTTGGGGACTAGCAAATGATATTACCTCTCTGAAGGAGGCTCCACGTTTCTATGGGGCACTAAGTTTAATTGCATGTCTTGCACCTACTGCAGCAGGGCAGGTAGCTCTGTTCTTTTCTCGAGCAAGAAGTCTATCGCCTTTTTTCTATGGCCATACGACATGGGAGCAGACATTGATCAAGTTGATTCTTGTGGTTGTCGCATTAGGACTTGTCACTCTTTATAGCTTTTATAGGCTGACTCAAGAGGGTTTTGGTTTTAGGTCAGAAGAGAGAGCTCCTGAAAAGAAAAAAAAGAAGACTTTAGGCTTTTTTGAGAGCCTATCGGTGATTTTTAAATCAAAGTATGTCTTTTCTATTGCGATACTCGTCCTTGCATATAATTTTGTCTTCTCTCTTGCAGATATCGCCTGGAAAGATCAGATGCACCAGCTTTTCCCAGACGCAATGAGCTTTAACAAGTATGTCAACCAGGTAACCAGCTGGATGGGGATTTTATCCTTTTCCTTTGCGATTTTACTCTCACCTATTTTACGTGTGTTTGGTTGGACGAGAACAGCTCTTTTAACACCTTTAGTGATGTTAGTTGCAACGGCGCTCTTTTTCGTCTGTGTGACGGGAAAGGATGCTCTTGGCCCTGTTCTTTCCTCTATCTTCTCGACCTCTCCTTTAATGGTAGCGGTCTTCTTTGGCTCTTTACAGCATAGCTTTGCAAAGGGTGCGAAATTCTCTCTCTTTGATGCAACAAAGGAGATGGCCTTTATTCCTTTAGAGAGCGATATGAAGATGAAGAGTA
>Ga0180433_10012228_pt1 | contig 10065 bp, 8 predicted proteins | sample SS_ome_8_FD_132980 | JGI IMG/M metagenome (GOLD analysis project Ga0180433, IMG submission 132980) | Hypersaline lake sediment archaeal communities from the Salton Sea, California, USA - SS_1_D_1 metaG | ecosystem: Environmental > Aquatic > Non-marine Saline and Alkaline > Hypersaline > Sediment...
CCCGCTTCTCGCGACAAGTTGTTGGATTATCTACGCATCGGCAAGGTCGATTTTGTTGCGCCGCACCTCCCACGCGGCGAAGGGAGTTCGGCCGAGACGTACGGCAAAGTCCGCCAGTTCGTGGGTTGGATGAACCGCCTCAAGCGCCGCGTTCCGATTCATCTCCAGGAGCCTTTTCGTCGCGGTTACGCCGCTTACAATCCGACCATCGACGATTTCCTGCGAGATTGCAGCGGGGCGAAAGTGGCTGAAGCCGCCGGTTGGTGTCTTCATAACGGGGCCAAGCGCCAAAGCGCGGATGGACGACCCTGGTGCAGCTTCAACATGAACGACGGAGAGGGGCGACTCTACGCTCAATTGGACGAGGTCGAGCGGGACGTAACAGCGGAGCTTCACAACTGCATAGCCGGTGTCGACCCTGACCAGCGGCGTTATCAGGCCGAGTACTCCGAGCAATTGCCGCATTTGACGGGTGAGCGGCGCGGGCACGCCTGGATCGCCGACTCCACCATTCACGGTGAGGGGTTTCTGAATCGCGGACCCCACGTCAAGACCGTACCGGCGGGCGATCACCTGGCCCAATGGCGTTTGAGGCTCGATGGCGACGTGCCCGGCAACGACGTGATCTGCACGATCGACGTGGTCAATGGCGTCGCTCAAAGCACGCTGGCCTCACGCCGGATCGGTCGGCAAGATTTCGAATCGGCCGGCCAGTGGACCGAATTCGAACTCCCTTTCAGCAATGTGGGAGGGAGTCCTCTGGAGTTTCGGACCTATTGGCACGGGGCGGGCAAGGTTAGTTTGGACTGGATTGATCTGAAGATCCATCATGCGCATGAGCCCATCACATCGACTCGTTGCCGGCGAGAAGATAGTTCTTTCGTCCCACCACCACGCGGCGCAAATGTTCTACGAGGCCGTCGGGTTCAAACCGTACTCGATGGAGATGGAGATACTTGTCCCGGAGACGAGCGCGCCCCCCGGCTCTCAGTAGCCGCTCGGCCCATCCTCTGATTTGTTCCCATGGCGAGATGATGCGCAATGGACCTCAATCTGGTAACCCTCACCCCCGCAACCGATGACGACCGCGAGTTCTCGTATCAGGCCAAGAAGGCCGCTGAGGGTGACTACATAACCGCAATATGGGGCTGGAACGAGCAGATCCAAAGACGCTTCCACATCCGCGCCTGGGAAGAACGACGCCCCGACATCATACGCTACGACGGCAAGCCCGTCGGCACCCTGTATGCGCGAGAGGAGGAGGGCTGCTTCCATATCCGCCAGTTCTTCATCTTGCCCGAGTGGCAGCGCAAGGGCATCGGATCCTGCTTGCTTGAGCGCGTCTTGGCGCAGGCCGATCGCACAGGCCTCGTGGCGAAAGTCGCCTTCCTTAAGGGGAATCGCGTCCAGTCATTGTACGAGAGGTTCGGCTTCCGCCTGACCTCGCAACGCGACAACTTCTGCTTCATGCAGCGCCAGCCGAAGGAAACCGCATGAAAAGCGCAGGCACATCTCCTATCATGATAAACTACTGGATGCAAGCCAGGGCCGCTCAGCGACGGAAGCGTCCTGGCAACAATCCGATAGACGCAATCCAAGCGAGGCGCGCAATGATGAAACTTGAAAGATTGGCCGCCCTGTTTGTGGGGGGTCTGCTGATCGCCGGTACGCTGGCAATGGGGTCGGACGCGAAATTTGATAGTCCCTTCGCGCCGCCCTTGTCCACGACGCCCAATCCATGGACCCATTTGGATTTCAAGAATGATCCAATCTGTTTTCAGTTCGCCATTGTGGGGGACCGAACGGGGGAAACAAATCCAGGCGTGTTTGAGCAAGCGATCGAGAAATTGAATCTGCTGCAGCCCGAATTCGTCATAACCGTGGGCGATCTGATCCAGGGATTCCAATCGCAAGAAGAGCCAGTGCGCACGGAATGGGACGAACTGGAAAACATTGTCCGGCAATTGGATGCGCCCTTCTTCTTCGTGCCAGGCAACCACGACATTTCCAACAGCGTCATGGCCGAGGTCTGGCGGCGGCGCTTCGGGCCGGCGTATTATCACTTCATCTATCGCGACGTGCTCTTCCTCTGTCTGAATACGGAAGACCCTTCTCCTGCGCACATAAGTCAAGAGCAGGTCGACTATGTGGCCGAGGCCCTGAAAGCGAATCCCGCTCCCCGCTGGACATTGGTGTTCCTTCACCGGCCATTGTGGGAAGGGGCCGAAAAGCATCCCGGCTGGATGAAGATCGAAGCGTTGCTGAGCGACCGTCCTCACACGGTTTTCGCAGGGCACAACCATACATACTGCAAGTACGAACGCCATGGCAGGAAGTACATCCGCTTGGCCTCGACGGGAGGAGGCGCACCCTTCCAGAACCAGGGCCTCGGCACTTTGCAGCACATCACCTGGGTCACTATGACGGCCGATGGTCCAAAAATAGCCCTTCTCTCCCTGGATGGCATCTGGGACGAAAACATCTACACGGAGGCGGAAGAGCCCACGGCCAACCTGTTGCGCTATGGCGGATGGGTCGAGGTCGCCCCTTTTCGTGCTGAGTCCTCGCTCTTCTCCGAAGGCGAGACGAGGATTCGCTTGAAGAACAAAGGCGGCTTGCCCCTGCGAGTCTCCGGCAAATTCCAGCCACACGCGTCCCTTGTCGCCGACCCCGCCGTGCTCGAGGAAACCGTGCCCCCCCATTCGACCGTGGAGATCGTGGTCCGGATTCACGCAAACAAGGAGACTCCGGCTGCAGGCATCGCCCCGCTTCGGATTGATTTGACCGCCGAATGCGAATTGGACGGTCGTCCCCCCATGACCGCGAAGAAGACCGTAGAAATCCCCCTCCAACTGACCAAAGAGCTTCCACCCAACAGCTCGACGCAGTAGCAGTATGCCATGATCACCGACCGCGAATGGATTCAACGCGCTCTCGACCATGTCGGCGGAGACCCGGTTCCCTACCACTTCTCTTTCACGCCGCCTGCCAGACGCCTTGCCGTCCAACACTACGGCACTCCTCTCGAAGACGCCCTCTCCATGCCGATTCGTCGGGCGAAGCTGAATTCCCTCACGCCGCTCCATGCCGATCCCGAGGAGGTCGGCGCTTCCGCCAAAGACGAGTTCGGCGTCATCTGGTCCGCTGGCACGCTTGACCGCGGAGTGCCCGTCGCGCCGTGCCTCCCCGAGCCCGATTTCTCTCATTACCACTTCCCCGACCCCGCTGCCCCTGAGCGCTTCGCGGGCCTCGACGACTGGTGCGCCGCTCACGAGGGCCGCTACAGGATCATCTGGGTCGGCGACCTCTGGGAGCGCGCGACCTTCATGCGCGGGATGGAAAATCTCCTCCTCGACGTCGCCCTCCGCCCGGCCTTTGTCCAGTCCCTTCTCCACCGCATCGCATGGATCGTGCTCGAAACCGTCGGCATCCTGGTTGACCGTTGCGAGTTCGAGGCGGTCGCGCTCAGCGACGACTACGGCGCTCAGAACGCCATGCTCATCTCGCCCTCAGATTGGCGCACATTGATCAAGCCCCACCTCGCCCGCATCTACGCCTCCGCCAAAGAACGCGGCCGCACCGTTCTTCACCATTCCTGCGGAAACGTCGAGCCGATCGTCGGCGACATGATCGACATCGGCCTCGATATCCTCCATCCCATACAGCCCGAAGCCATGGACATCCGGCGGCTCAAAAAGAAATACGGCGCTCACCTGACCTTCTGTGGCGGCGTCCCCACACAGAGGCTCCTCGCCTCCGCGCCCCCCCAAGAGGTCCGCCGCGAGGTCGGGAGGCTCAAGAAGGAAATGGGCAGGGGAGGGGGGTACATTCTCGAGCCGGGCATCACTCTCCAGGCCGATGTTCCTCTCGAGAACCTCGTCGCGCTGATCGACGAAGCCCGCTTCCGTGGATAGCCCTTCCCTGCCTCGATCCCTATCCCCGCGGCGGATGTTCCGGGGCAGATACGATCAACTGGCCATGATCGTTCTGCACACGATGGCAGGACCAACTCGTTGCCTCACGATGGATTGCGTGTTATAGTCTGGCAGCAATGGAGGAGCCTTCTAGCCATGACACTCGGTAAAGCGCCTGTAGCGTCTGAAACGCAGGCCTTCCGACGAATCGCCGAAGATGGATCCGGGGAACCGCGACCGTGACATGGACGCTGCGCAAGAAGATTCTCATCGGGTATGCCGTCGCTCTCGTGCTGATGGTAGTGGTGGTGGCATGGGGTGTGGCAAGTCTCCGTACGCTCGGCAGTGCGAGCGAGGCCATCCTCCGCGAGAACTACAAGAGTATCCTGGCTGCTGAGAACATGATCGACGCCATCGAACGCCAGGACAGCGCGGCGTTGCTTGTCATTCTTGGATACCAGGACGAGGGACTCGAGCAGTATCGCGAGAATGAGACCCAGTTCCTCCAGTGGCTGGGGCGCGCCCGGGACAATATCACGATCCCTGGAGAGGAGAAGATTGTCGAGTCGATAGACACAGGTTACTCGGCGTACCTTGTCACCTTTTCGCAACTCGAGCGCAGCCTCGTCGAGAATCCCACGGAAGCTGCTGGCGTCTACCATGAGACGGTGCTGCCGGCTTTCAAGAACGTCCGCGACGCTTGCGCGGAGCTTCGCCAGTTGAATCAGGAGACCATGTTCGAAGCAAGCGACCGCGCGCGGGAAGTGTCACAACGGTCCAGATGGTCCATGGTCGTAATCGGCGTCGGTGCGGTCGGAACCGGCCTGGCGTTCAGCCTGATCCTCTCGACGCTTCTCGTTCGGCCCCTGCGACGGATCATGACGGCGGCCCAGAAGGTCAGCGAAGGTGACTACGAGGCGACGGTGACCACCCGCACTGCGGACGAGTTGGGCAGGCTGGCAGCGGAGTTCAACGCCATGGTGCGGAAACTCAAGGCGTACAACGATCTGAACGTGCGCCAGATCGTGGAGGAGAAGGGCAAGAGCGAGGCGATCATCCGCAGCATCGACGATGGCATCATCGTCGTGGACTCCGACGGGAAAGTAATCGACATGAACCCGACCGCAGCACGGACGCTGCAAATCGAGGAACGATCCTGGGAGGACAAGCATTTCCTGGAAGTGGTGAAGAGCGACGAGTTGTTTCAATACGTCAAACAGGCGCTTGAGTCCGGCCGGCCCCCCCAGATTGACGAGGGCCAGAACGTTTTCACCGTTACGAAGGGCGACGCGGAGCGTCACTTCCAGTTTTCCATCACGCCCGTTCATGCGAAAACCGGACGCATGGTCGGCGTTGTGCTGCTGCTCCGCGACGTCACAAAACTACGGGAGTTGGACCGTCTTAAGAGCGAATTTGTGATGTCCGCGTCGCATGAGTTGCGGACGCCGTTGACGAGCATCAGCATGAGCGTTAGTCTGCTCCAGGAAACAGCAACCAAGAAGCTGACGGAGAAGGAGCGCGAGTTGCTGGCCGCCGCACATGAGGAGTTGGAGCGCATCAAAGCACTCGTGAACGACCTGCTTGATCTCTCTAAGATCGAGGCCGGCAAGATCGAGCTGGCCCTCGACCGAGTGAGGGTGCAACTCCTCTCTGAGACGGCCCTGTCGGCGCTGGAAGTCCAGGCAGAAGAAAAAGGGGTGGAACTGACGGCTGCCGTGCCCGAAGGGCTCCCCGATGTGAGAGCTGACGCCAACAAAATTACGTGGGTCCTGACAAACCTCATCGCGAACGCCCTGCGGTATACCCGCCGCGGGGGGAGTGTGCGCCTCGCTGCAGAGAAAATCGGCCCGCAGGTACAGATGTCTGTCACTGACACTGGGGCCGGTATCCCCTACGAGTACCAGTCGCGCATTTTCGACAAGTTTGTACAGGTCAAGGGCCAATCCAGCGGTGGAACAGGCCTCGGGTTGGCGATCTGCAAGGAGATCGTGCGCGCACACGGCGGAACTATCTGGGTCGAGTCGGAACCCGGCAAAGGGAGCACTTTCACCTTCACTCTGCCTATAGCGGGGTGAAACCGTTAGGAGGAACGGCGATGAAGTCTCAGCGCATCCTGGTTGTCGACGACGAGAAGAACGTCCGTCTGACGCTGACGCAGGCGTTGGAATCGCAGGGCTGGGAAACGGACACGGCAGTCAACGGAGAAGAGGCGCTGGCGAAGCTGGAGGCGGATGACTTCGGGCTCATGCTCCTGGACTTGAAAATGCCTGGAATGGACGGGATGGAGGTGTTGCGCCGCGCTGCCGAGGAACGCCCCGACGTACGAGTCATCATCATCACGGCCTACGGTACGATCGAGTCGGCGGTGGAAGCGGTGAAGCTCGGCGCGGTCGACTATCTGCAAAAACCGTTCGCACCCAAGCAGATCCGCGATCTCGTATCCCGAGTCCTGGCGCGTGCTGAGATAGCTGAGGGACAAGCATCGGACTATGAATCTCGCCTGGAACTGGTCAAGAAGTGCATAAACGACAAGCACTTCGACGCGGCCGAGGAGCATGCTCGCAAGGCGATCAACATCGATATGAAAAGGGCTGAAGCCTTCAACCTCCTGGGAGCCTTGTTGGAAATACGTGGGGAGGGACTGGAGGCGCAAAAGCAGTACCGCATCGCGCTGCAGGTAGACCCGACATACAGGCCCGCTCGTGAAAACCTCCACCGAACCACGGCGTTGGAGCTTGGGGCACAGGCCGGAACGATATCGCTCGGGCAGAGAAAGCGGAAAGGTGTCGGCGAGAACAAGTCGGCCGGCAAGAGACCTCCAGATCAGCGGACTACTGAAGAGGGGCGCTAAATGGTCTCTGGGAAGCTGTTCATTCTCGTTATCGGTTGCGGACGATTGGGATCCCATCTTGCCAGCCAGCTGAGCCGCGATGGGCATAGCGTCGTCACGGTGGATACCGACCCCCAAGCCTTCGACGCGCTGTCGGCCGAATACAGCGGCTTTCGGGTAGAGGGCAACGCGGCCGAACTCGCTGTGCTCAGGCAAGCGCAAATGGACAAGGCTGACCTGGTCATTGCCACTACGCGCGAGGACAACGTCAACCTCATGGTTGCTCATGTTGCCCGACGCATCTTCAAAGTGCCCCGCGTGCTGGCACGCGTCTTTGACCCGAAGCGGGAGGAAATATACCGGGAATTAGGGGTGGACACCGTGTGCCCCACCACAATAGCCGCGAACGCCTTGCTCGCGAAGCTTGCTAAAGGGGATTCATCTGCGGAAGGCGGTAAAGAGCTATGAAGGTTATCGTTGTCGGCGGTGCGAAAATCGTGTACTTCCTTTGCCGCACCTATATTTCCAAAGGCCACACGGTTGTCCTCATCAACCGTGACCGCGAAGAGTGCGCCGAGCTGGCTCGCCGACTCAAGGCGACGGTAGTTCACGGCGATGGAAGCGATCCGCAAATCCTCGCTGACGCCGGCGTGGAGAACGCCGACGCGCTACTCGCGGTGACGCCGAATGACGAGGACAACCTAGTCATCTGCGAGATTGCTGCGCGTCGATTCCGCGTGCCGCGCACACTGGCGCTCGTCAACGACCCGGACAACGAACAAATCTTCAGGGAACTGAGCAACACAATAGCCTTTTCAATCACCCATATCCTGGCGAACCTCATCGAACAGCGAGCCGACTTCGAGGAGATCACGAATCTCTTGCCGGTCGGCGAGGGCAAGATCAACGTAACGGAAGTCGGTCTGACTGAGGATGCGCCGATTGTGGGCAAGTCGCTCGTTGACATCTCGCTGCCGGAGAACGCTCTCATCGCTGGCATCCTCCGCCAAGGAGATGCCATCATCCCCCGCGGATCCACGGTGTTGCGCGCCGGGGACCAGCTTATCCTGATGACCCTGCCGGCGGACCACGGACAGGTGCTGAAGTTGCTCCTCGGCGATTCGGCGCAATGAGGGAAGGATCATGCGGATCCCTGCCAGCCTAAAGAGCCAGTACCAGGCCATTTTCGCGGCCGTCGGACAGATTCTGGTCCTGGGCGCGGCACTGCTTCTGACGCCGCTACTCGGACTCACGGCGTGGGCGCATGAGGCAACGTATGCGCCGGCTTTCTTGCTCCCCGCAGCCGCGCTAGCCATCGCGGGCGGCGCGATCTGGCGGCTAGCGCGCTCACGCGAGCGCGTCGTACTCCGGGTTCAGGAAGGGGGCGTGATCGTTCTCCTGAGCTGGGTTCTTATCTGTCTCGTCTCGGCCGTCCCATTCATGGCGTCCATGAAACTGAGTTTTACGCAAGCCATTTTTGAATCGGTGAGCGGCTGGACCACCACCGGACTCTCCGTGGTGGATGTCACTAAGTCGCCGCATATCATCTTGCTGTGGCGAAGCATTATGCAGGTCGCGGGCGGGGCAGGGTTGGCCATCATCATGTTGTCTGCCATCGCTGGACCCGTGGGGCCGGGTTTCTCGCAGGCAGAAGGCAGAACTGCGCAGTTGGCTCCCCATGTGAGGCGCTCGGCGAGACTGGTTCTGTTCATGTGCACCGGCTATGCGCTCGTCGGGACGCTCGCCTACTGGCTCGCGGGGATGAGCTTCTTCGATGCCCTGAACCACTCGTTCACTGCGGTGTCTACGGGTGGGTTCTCAACGCATCCTGAGAGCATCGGTTATTGGGACTCTCCGGCCATAGAGGCTGTGAGCCTCCCGCTCATGGTCCTCGGCAACCTTAACTTTCTGACCGCCTACCTTCTGCTGCACCGGAGGCTGCGGGCCGTCTCGCGGAACGGGGAAGTCCGAGTCATGGCCGTGCTCATCCCCCTGTCTGCAGTGATCCTGTTCATGTTTGTCTCACGCTCTCTTTTTCCCGCGTTTGGCAGGGGCGTCCGTGTGGCCGTCTTCGAGTCTGTGACAGCCCTGACGACCACCGGCTTCTCGACGACAACCTACGTCGGCTGGGGCTCTCTTGGCTTCCTGGTCGTTGTTGTGCTTACGCTGATCGGCGGAGGCACATGCTCTACAGCCGGCGGAATCAAGCAGTACCGTGTTTACCTTCTTTTCAAAGCCCTCGCATGGGAATTGAGACGTCCATTCCTGCCGCGCACGGCAGTCACCGAGAACTACATCTGGCAGGGGGAGCGGAAGGACTACATCCAAGACGCACGCGTCCGCCAAGTCGCTACGTTCGTCTTTCTCTATCTTGTGACCTACCTTCTTGGCGTCGCCGTTTTAGCTGCGCACGGATTCTCACTGAGGGACAGCCTCTTCGAGTTCGCCAGCGCTCTAGGCACCGTCGGTCTTTCGATCGGGCTCACCAGCGCGGACGCCCCCAGGCTCGTCCTGTGGACCGAGACAATCGGCATGTTTCTTGGCAGACTGGAGTTCTTCGTAGTATTCGTGGCGGCGGCCAAACTGGCTCTGGATGCGTCCAACTTGTGCCGCGGTACGAAGGAACACCCGACTGCTTCGTGATCCTTCCCTACAACGTGAACCCGACAAGTGCTGGGTTCCGGCCGCTGGCCCGCCTACGCCGCCTCCGCGCCTTTCGTCCGTGCCCGCCCGCTTGCGCTTGAGCCGCCGATTCTCTACGATTGCACCTACGCCGTTTCCGCTCTCGACAAGAGGGACGAAAGCATGACCAGGCCCAACATCATCATGATTCTTCTCGACGATATGGGAGCACGCGACCTTGGCTGTTGCAGCAGCACCTTCTATGAGACTCCCAACATCGACCGCCTCGCGCGCGAGGGTATGCGCTTCACCAACGCCTACGCCACCTGCCCCGTCTGTTCCCCCAGCCGCGCGAGCATCATGACCGGCAAGTATCCCGCGCGCCTCGGTCTCACCAATTTCATCGGCGGCAACGCCAAAGGGAAGCTCCTTGACGCGCCCTATATCCGCCACCTCCCTCTCGAGGAAAAGACCGTCGCATGCGCTCTCAAGGAAGGCGGCTATCGAACCTATCACGTCGGCAAGTGGCACCTCGGCCCCAAAGACTACTGGCCCGAGCACCACGGTTTCGACGTCAACGTCGCCGGCTGCGGCTGGGGCATGCCGTCGAAGGGCTACTTCAGCCCGTGGGGGATGCCCACGCTCGAGGACGGGCCGGAGGGTGAGTACCTGACCGACCGGCTCACCGACGAGGCCATC
>Ga0180433_10012230_pt1 | contig 10064 bp, 14 predicted proteins | sample SS_ome_8_FD_132980 | JGI IMG/M metagenome (GOLD analysis project Ga0180433, IMG submission 132980) | Hypersaline lake sediment archaeal communities from the Salton Sea, California, USA - SS_1_D_1 metaG | ecosystem: Environmental > Aquatic > Non-marine Saline and Alkaline > Hypersaline >...
CGTGTTGCCGCTTGCGTTAAAAGATTGGCCAGTGCGGTTGATTACCACATATTTGTATTTTTGTGGCGGGATAGGGATGTGCCGAAGAATGTGATTTTGGGCTGCTGTATTTGCTCGCATGTTGAACACACCCACAAGGTTCGAGGAAGGGGGAGCTTCTCCAGATCCGTCTTCGTAGGCGGTCTGCTCGAAATCTTCCAAGATGGCATAAAGCTCCACTACGGCCCCCGCACTGGGAGGGCTTCCAAAAGTATTTGTGGATAATTGAACATCATCAAACAGGTATAATTCAGAAGAATTATCAATTTCATCACTGACGGCTTGTCCATCGTCAGCCAAGCTGTTGAGAGCGGTGGTAGCCACCGTAGAATCTGATCCTGCTTGCCATTTTACGCTTGCCATACATACCTCATTTCTGGTTCTGAGGGTATGTATCTAGGCGGATTACAAAAATTGCACTTTACAATGGCTGTCAGAAGGCGTAGAATAGTGTGCCAATGCAATGATGCATCAATATGAAAGGATTCAAAATGGCAAAAGAGAAGAAGCAAAAGAATCAGAAAAAACAGGAAAAAGAGAAAGAGGCTGGGCTTGTTGTGGAAGGCACGGTCTTGGAGTCCCTAAAAGGCAAATTTAGGGTGCAAATCCTCAAGGAAGATGAGACAGAAGCCGATAGTAACCATGAGGTTTTGGCTCATTTATCTGGCAAAATGCGGAGATTCTTCATCAAGATTGTGCCGGGAGATAGAGTACAAGTGGAGTTATCTCCATACGATCTCACACGAGGCAGAATCACATATAGGATGAAATAAAGGAGAATTCAAATAATGGCAATCACAGTCGGCTCTCGGGTGTTCAAGACGCCCCAAGATTTGGAGAAGCTTGTTATTCACGCAGCCACCGAGTATGAACTCAATGGTTACGTGGAAGATTTTGATGGCGTTGAAATTACAGACCCCGAGTACGATGAATTGCTGAGAAATCTCCGCAAGGAGTTGCCGAAGTCCAAGGCATTCAAGGGCACCAGCCCATCTACGGCCAAGACCAAGGGCGGGATCGTCAAGCATGATCCTCCCATGACATCCATCTCCAAGGCGGATGGCACAGAGGAAGAGAAGAAAGATCTATTCAATCGTTGGCTCAAGGATTGTGCTAGTCGTTTGGGCGGCAGAACCGAAGCTCAATTGCAAACCCAACTAGCTATTTCCTATAAGCGAGATGGTGTTGCCGCACGATTCAATTATGTCGATGGTGAGCTTGTTAGTGCCGGTCTGCGTCCCCGAGATGGTGTCAATGGCACCGACATTACCCGACATGTCAAGTATCTTCAGGGCGTTCCTCTCAAGTTGCGATTGCCGCTCACTCTATCTCTCAATGGTGAGATTGAGTGTTGGCTGGAAGATTTCGATGAAGTCAATGCTGCCCAGGATGCGGCTGGCAAAGATCCATACAAGAACCCTCGCAACTTCACTGCTGGCTGCATGGGCCGTGATGATCCCGAAGAAAACAAAGACGCTCGATTGCGTGTGACTTTCCACTCTATCACAGGTTTTGATGATTGGGATGATTACTACCGCACTGAAGTGGAACGAGCTAAGTGGGCCAACAGCGAAGAGGGCTTGGGACTTCAGGATAAAAATGGCAAAGGCTATTACGTCCATACCCGGAAGTTCCAATTTCGCTACATAGCCAAGATGGAAGATTATGCTCCCAAGTTGCCGTACTACACGGACGGCATTGTGATCAAGATCAACAATTTGGATGAACAATTTGATTTGGGGCATATTGGCGACGATCCGGTCAAGGAACCACGGGGAGCTATTGCCTGGAAATACAAAGAAGAGACAGCGGTTGCTGAAATCTCTTCTGTCGAATGGAAAGCGTCCCGCACCGGACGTGTGGTTCCCACAGCTATCTTTGACGAACCATTTGTCCTGGCCGATACCGAAAACTCTCGTGCCACTTGCAACAACTATGGTTGGATGCAGAGTCAGGGCTTGGGGCCAGGAGCTAAGGTGCGTTGCAAGAAGGGAGGGAAGATTATCCCGAACATCATGGAGGTTCTCTCCCCCGTTTCTGACATGAGTGCTCCCACGCATTGTCCCAGTTGCAGTGCCCAACTCTCTCTGAGGATCAGTGACAGTGGGAACAAAGACCTGATTTGCGGCAATACCCATTGTCCCGCCAAGCATATTCATAGTTGGATTTTCTACATCCAGAATATGGGAGGCAAGGGACTTGGTGTTGCTGCCATGGAACAGATTCTCAACAGCGGCAAAGTTAAGCGGCTGTCACATCTTTACGATCTGAAGGTGGGCGACCTCACACCTCATGGATTCTCTGAGCGACAGGAGTTGCTAGCTTTGGCAACCATTTACATGGTTAGTCCAGTTAAGGATGATGTCAAGTTGGCTGCTGCTATCGAAAAAGCCAGAACACAAAAGCACACTGTCCCAGCAGCTAAGTTCTTCGCCGCTTTGGGAATTGCAGGAGCGGGTAAAACGGCTGGCAAGGCTTTGGTGGCACACTACAAGGACTTCGACAAAATCCGCCACGCTACCGTGGATGAACTGATGGAGATTGACGGTATTGGTGAAGCGACTGCCGAGGCTATCGCCTATTGGTTCAAGACAAATGTCACTGTTGTGGATGAGTTACTCCAGCATGTGGATCTAGAATTGCCCAAGACAGGTAAGTTCAGTGGAACAAATTTTGTACTCACTGGTGCGTTCGACGGCGGTAAGGCTGCTTGGCAGAAGAAGATCGAGGATCTTGGTGGCAACATCCAATCCAGCGTTGGCAAGACAACCAACTACCTTGTTGCTGGCGACAAGGTAGGCAAAAGCAAAACGGACAAGGCTGCCAAGTATGGTGTGCCTGTAATCACGGTTGATGATCTAGAAAAGATGTTATGATATGCCGTTTCCTCTTGCAGTAATTTTGGGAGTGTTTCTTTGTATCTTTTTGTTCGGGGGACTCCTCGCACTTGTAGATACAATGAGCCCAGAAAACAACAAGCCAAGACCTGAACCTGAACCCGAACCTGAAGTGAGATTTCCACGCTTTGATTGGGATCGCACATATGAGGAAGCCGAGCGAGAATGGCGGCGTGAGATTCGGAATAGGGAAACCTTACTGGGGGTTGATGCAACAGTTAGAGAAGCACATCGTCGTTCCGCAGATCGGTCGTTGCGTATATTGCAGGCAATGAATCGATATGATGCAGAAGCACTGCATCGAATGGCGGTTATTGTGTTCGGACCATCTGGACGCCCTTCTCTTCCTCCTCTTGAAAAGGTAGACTGGAAACATGAAGGATTTTAATTTACTGAGCCATGGACGTGTTCCTCGTTCAAGTACTTTGTTGCGAGGCAGTGCTCCTTTTCCGACTCGGTTGTTTGAAAGAGAGTGGCTTTGTGTCGTGTCTGGACATGGCAGCAGTCCACGTTTCAATTTTAATTCTCCCGAGGACTTGTTGAATCCAGAACGCTATGTCTCTTTCATGACGGCTTGTGTGTCCTTGGACAACTGGATTGGATATGCGGATACTGTGGGAGGTGATGGTGAAGTGATTCACGTTCCCACTTTCCTGGAAGAGAACCCAGATTGGAAAGATAACTTTCCGTTCATTGAAATACGGCGTCCCACTGTGGGAGAAGAGTTGTCGAAAAGCATGCCTTCAGTAGTAAATGTGAAGTGGGCATGAGGCATCACACAACTGACCCAGCCAAACGTGCCGAACATATTGCTAATCGTCTTGAACGGCAACATGAAAACGAATTAGCAGAACAGGGATTGTATCCCTACGAAGACTGGCCTCGTTTTTGGTTAAAAACATACGACAGAATTTTGCCCGAATTGGCAGCTACAAATGAAACACAACATCAACAAGGCTGAGTGTCCAGAATTTGACGAAGATGATGTTGTTCCTATCTTGGATTGGGCCAACGCTAGCGTCAAATGGTCCGACACATTCGTCAACCCCCGCAAGGGCACAGAAACGAAACGCCCCGAATCGGCTCATTGGAGTTTGGTGTGGCCACCGGGCTTTATTGGCTTCATGAGCTTGCACGAAGAGAGTGAGGCAAATGAGGACAGGGCACGTACTGCTTCGGCTCTTTTCATCTATCTCTGGTGCAAAGGTGTTCCTGGCGATATCGCTTCGCATTGTGCCGAGTCGTATGTGAATTACGAAGGTGGTTTCGACACCCTCCGCAACAGACTGGACAACCTCCCCACCACATGGTATCCTGCTCTGCTGACCACTTTGGGTAAGGCTTCTCTTCGCAAGGAAGTGTGGAAACCGGGCGGTTTGACCAGCTACATGAAACGTGTCGAAGAGGAAGGACAATGATCGACTTCTCAACTGCTAAGCTAACTTTGCTTGATCCCCAGCAACTCGTCGGAAAGACCATCACACAGGTTGTGAGTGATGCGGTGAACGTATTGCTGATCCAATTTGATGATGAGACCGAGATTGCCATCCAATGCCACCATGACAGCATTGGTTTGGATCGCTACGAAATTCATCAAATGGAGAATCCCGAATGAAGTGGATTTGGAAAAACGGTATCGTGGCTACGTTTATGGCCGGGCTCTTTACGCTATTGCCCATCCTGTTGACCATTATCATAGTGGTGTGGTTATCCAGTTATGTGGTTTCATTTTTAGGTCCAGACACATGGGTGGGCAATAGCTTCAAATACGTTGGGCTCAAGTTCGTTTCCAATGAGTGGGCGGCATACACCATTGGCATCGCACTTGTGCTGGTGGGGATTTGGTCCTTTGGGGTGTTGGTGAGATCAAAGGCTAAATCCCTGGTGGTTAATTTGATGGAGATCCCCAAGAGGATACCTCTCATCAACAGCGTCTACGGCACCGTCCAACAAGTCGTCAAGATGTTCAAGAAAGAAGAGGGAGAAGACTTTAAAGGGATGGAAGTCGTCTACTGCTTTTTCGGGCAGGATGGAGGAGGTTTTTTGGCTTTGTCGCCGCCCGGTACGTTCAATTTTGACATGAATGTCAAAAACGAGAAAATCGTTAGGCCAATCTACATCCCCACCTCTCCGGTCCCTATGACGGGTGGTTGTATGTTTTGGCCTGTCCAATATACTTGGGTGATCCCTGATATGACCGTGGATTCGGTAATGCAGATCTATCTGTCTTTGGGCGTCTTGGCGGCTCAAGCACTTCCACCAATGTATCATCACAATGTCCCCCACTTATCAGCATTGCAGAGGACTGCTTCAGTTGAGTAAACCAATGTCCAAAACCGAATACGAGAGGAAATACCAGCAAAGGTTTGAATGCACCCATTGTGGGCATGTCCATTTCAAACCTATTCGTTGGACTAGTATGAATTCGGAACTTTATTGTCCGAGTTGCCATAGTCTGGCATTTGGTTTAATGAGGCGAACCATTGTCTCCAAAGACGCTTCAGAGATATCTGATGAGCTTACATCGGGGGTCGAGGAAACCAGGGTCTCTTCCTAGTTGGTCTAATAGTTCCTTGTATTCATGATAGTTGTAACCTCCATAGATCCAAGGCAACACCAGTTCATGAAAGCCGCTGAAAGTGAGAGGTCTTGATTTGCCGATTAGATCAACAAATGGTGGGTCTTGAACACATAAGTCCATGGCTCTTTGGTAGAACCGAGTAGATCTTTTTTGCACCCTTCGACCTTGAACACAAAACAAATCGCCAATGGGAGCCCGTAGCAGTTCGGGTATGGAACGTGTACTATAAGGACACAATTGTTCCCAAAGGTCTTCGTAGAACTTTCCTGGTTTTATTTTCATCCAAGTACGACCCAGATTTTTAAATTGCTCCCTTCCCGACAATAGGTTTATGTCTTGGACGATGTTCCAATTGTGGCAGTGGGGATCGCCTTGCAAAAATACGATCAAACCTTGTTTGTGTAGTTGTTTGTGGTATTTAAAAGCATGGTACAAACAAGAGTGAGACCCATTGCCAACATTTTCCAAATTTTCGATTGTAACGTACTGTGGGAATTTTGGTAAATTTGGACCTTTGTTATACACAAAAATTCTTGCAGGCTTGGGATTTAGTCCAAAAATCCATGAGATGTTTTCCCGAAAACGAGTGATTACTATTGTTCGATTTACGGGAATTAACATACAATGTCCCTCAGAAGAGTTAATGTATCTATTCCCAAAGGAGAAGAACAATGTTTCGATTGATTGCTGCGTTTGTGATGGTTTTGTGTGTTGTCGTTCCGGCACAAGCCCAATGTGGCGGTGGCTGGTCCTCTGGTTGCGGTGGAGGATGGTCTTCCGGCTACTCCTCTTGCGGTGGATGGTCTTCTGGCTACTCCTATGGAAGTTGCGGCGGCTATGCCTATGATGTTTGCGGCACAGTGATTTCGGATGGCTGCAACGAGTGTGCCCCTAGTGTATCGGACGCCACACAACCCACGTCTGACCCTGCCACTCAGTCCACGCCGCTTCCTCCCGATTACTACGATGAGGAACCGAAGCAGGCTGCCCAACCGGAGTCCGAGAAACCCAAGGCCCCATCCAAACTGCTTCATCCGACCAGTTTGACGAAGACTTTCACGGCCAAAGTCGGCAACGGAGCCATCATATTGCACACAATCCCTACGGCTAAGGTGTGGATCAACGGTCGTTTGACGAAGACCGCTGGGGCTGAACGCAAGTACTACAGCCAGAACTTGATGGAAGGCAAAAAGTACACCTACCATATCATGGTTGAAGAAAATGGTCGGCGGCGAGCCGGTGACGTGAGTTTGGTCATGGGACAAACACGAGTGGTTCGTTGAAATTGTTGAAAATTCCGTGAACCTTTTTCTAGGACCATCGTCTATATGGTATCGCTGGACGATTTTCTGGCACAAAAATTTCCCCGTAATGCTTGGGTTGAATATCCGGGGTTCGAAGGGCTTTATGTCCGAAAAGGGGATATAGCACTCTTCATTGATGGGGAAGTTTTTCGATGCACTAAGGTACTCACTGTGGCCAACGTAGAGGCCACAGTGCCAGGGACAGGAGCGTTTGCTCGTTTGACAGATGATCTTTCCCAAAAGGGCTGGGCCATCTATGTCGAAAATGTCCACAACAGGAGTTTTGGAGTTCACTTGGAACGGGTTGGCTTTTTGCCGGTGAATCAACAACACGGACCCAACTTCCTGATTGGGCACGAAGGTCACCTAGAAAAATTTTCTGAAAAATCCAAAATTGGTGTTGCAAAATAAAAGGAGAAAGACTAATATACTCTCACCGTGATTGAGAGACAGTTTTGACAAGGATCACCGCCGAACGTTTTTTCCTTGTTGAAACACGATACCTGGGGGAGAAGTTTATGACTTTTCAGCTTGTATCGCTTGGATGGTTCCATACCGTCCCCTATGATCTAAGCTTACAAACAGGTAAAACATCTGACTGAAATTCAGAAGTAGTTGGTTCGATTCCAACCTCCCCCGCTTTGCTACCGTCCCCTATAGGACAAGCATACAAACATTGTGAAGTGTTTGCCCGGCCAAGAGAGCCGGGCCACCTCTCGGGCAACCGAGGGGAATGCTCGACCCACTAGGATGGTTGCAACTTTTGTAACATTGGCCGGGGAACTTTCGAGTTCTTTTGCTTTCCGCACTTGGATGATTATTCGTCCCCCACACGAGAAGCATACAAACTTTTGGCAAAGGCAAAGCCTCATAAGCAACGCTTGTTGGTTCGATTCCAACCCCCGGCACTTGTCCGTCCCCTATACCCGAAACTTACAAACAATTAGCTCAGTGGTTGAGCACTACTTTTTGGAAGTTGAAGACGTGGGTTCGAGTCCCACATTGTTGACCAAGACAGTTTTAGGCACTTGGACGGACACAACACAAAAATTGGATTTCTTGTTTACAACCGGAAATCGAGGCGTATAATAGGGACAGAAAGGAGACCTACGATGGCACAAGTACATGTAATGTTCGAAGGAAACTCACACGATCTGGATCAAGACGATCTGGATGTGGGCACTCTGTCCACAGATCACGAAATTCGAGCGGCAGCAGCGGAGGCACTCGATGCCCCAGTCGCCAAGCTGGCCAATTTCGACGTTGACCGAAACGAGGATACAGGGGATGTGACCCTGCGTCCCAAGGCGGTCTTTGGAAGATGAGACACGAGAATCTTTGGTTCTAAGGATTTGGGTAACCTCCTTAGAACCGGAGTGCTGCCTCACCCGAGGCAGCTTAGCCGGGGAGTAGCAGCTTTTGGCACTTGGATGGTTTACGCCGTCCCCCATGTTGGAAGCTTACAAACATTACCATTTAACTGATGTTAGCAGGTGCAACTCCTGCCCCCGGCTCTTTGCCTGTCCCCCATAGAAAGAACTTACAAACATTGCCTAATTGGAAAAGGCGACAGACTTCTAATCTGTAGATTCTGGGTTCAAGTCCCAGTGTTGACCGAATAGTTTTTTCCACTTGGACAGGCAACAACATTTTAGCCCTGCTGTCGGAATAGAATCCTTTCCGTAAGTCGGATAACCACAGAGGTAAAGCCACAGTAGGGTTGAGCGGGAATAAAACTTAAACAGAATACCGTTCATTACAACCCCAGTGACTTGAAGAACTGAATACAAAGGGAGAGCCACTGCATAACTGAGTAAAATCGAGCGTCCCCCACAGAGAGAACTTACAAACATTATGGGTTCGAATCCCATTAACACTGCCAAATTGTGTTATCGCCCAATGGTAGGGCAACAGAGTTGAAATCTGTCGAAGATCAGTTTTCTCCACTTGGACGTTCGATTTTGCTCAGTTTTTTTATGTCAAGGCATGAATGCCGAAAGGAAGGTGCAAGATGACGAACCAGACTCCGGTCGATGAACAACAACAAGATTATCGACTTCACATGTTGAACAACCTTTTGACGACCCCTCACCGGGATCTTGTCCAAGGGCAGACAACTCACAGCGATCTGATTGAAAACGATCCGTTGTTCTATGTTCGACTAGCGGCATGGTACAACGACAGTGGTGAGATCCGTGACCACAAAGAATTGTTCATCGTCAACTTGTGCCTGTCCAGTTTTGAAGGGCACCGGGACGTAGGCTTGGCAATGCTGCGTGAACTACCGCCATACCAAGCTTGTCGAGTGGTGGACTTCATTCGAGGTTGCTACAAGGCCACCCGTAAGGTTACGGAGATGCAAGGTGTTGGTCGTAACCGCAAGTCCGTGACGAGAGAGGTCCACGAAAAGGTTGGCTTGAACAAGTCGATTCCTCGAACCGTCAAGACGGAGATCACTCGATTTCTTCGTGATCGTGAGGCTGATGAAAAGTGGTTTGATAGCACCGTACTGACGGCTCGCAAGTACCTGAAGAGGCTGTATAAGGCCGCTCACTGTGAGCCTTCGGATCGTGCTCAGGCTATTTTGTTTGAGAACCAACCGCCCGAGGGATCGTTGGCTTCGGCTATCAAGGAACTGCATTCCGCAAAGACTCCTGCCGATCAGGCTAAGGTGATCATGGAGCGTAAAGTTCCTTACCGAGTGGCTTCGACGGTTGTCTCCAATATGACCCCCACGGTCATGCTGGCATTGATTGAAGTGATGTCCGATCAGGAACTCATCAACAACTTGGGTTCGCTGAAGAAGCGTGGCGTCATGGATAACCCTGACCTGAAGGGGCTCATCAAGGAGCGACTTGAGAAGGCCAAGAAGGGCAAGCGTGTCGCCGCTCTGAAGGCTGTGGAAGCTGCTAAGGCATCGGGTGTCGATGCTGAGATGGCTGAGCAGTTGGCTGATGTGGCCGATACTCAACTGAAGGCAAAGGGACGCATTAAGCGACCCACCGCACTTTTGATTGACAAGAGTGGCTCCATGTCGCAGGCCATTGAGATTGGCAAGCGAATGGCGTCGTCCATTTCCGCCATTATGGACGCCGAGTTGTTCGTGTATGCGTTCGATACGATGCCCTATCCTATCACCTCCAAAGGTGCAACCCTTGGTGATTGGGAGAGGGCGTTCCGGGGCATTCGAGCTTCGGGGGCAACCGGTTGTGGTGCTCCTTTGGTGCAAATGCGAAATGCCAA
>Ga0180433_10012231_pt1 | contig 10064 bp, 3 predicted proteins | sample SS_ome_8_FD_132980 | JGI IMG/M metagenome (GOLD analysis project Ga0180433, IMG submission 132980) | Hypersaline lake sediment archaeal communities from the Salton Sea, California, USA - SS_1_D_1 metaG | ecosystem: Environmental > Aquatic > Non-marine Saline and Alkaline > Hypersaline > Sediment...
GCCTGCCGTAAACATCAAAAGTAGCCGTACACGCACCGCCGACCGCCGTGGTTACATCTACGACAAAGGCTGTACCAGCCTGGTATTCCACTATTGAAGGCGGTTGAGGCGTAGCAGGAAACACCTTTGCGTATACCGTGCCAGCACCCAAGTTTATTGCACCGCCTGTGTTGTTTGCTAAGACCGCTGTTACTGTGTTCGCCGCTGTTACCTGTCCGTTAAGCACAAGGTCGGCTACGTCTAAACTGAACGATACCAAAGTAAAATCACCAAGTGCCGCACCTGTAACCGTGATGTCTTTTGCTTCTTCGTCACCGTCAGCTATTGAACCTGGATCCCACGCTACCGAACCCGTGAACGAACCGTCATTCACTTTCGGCAGTAACAGCATAGTTTTAGCCGCCGCCGTAAGGTTAGTCCCGATATTCGTTGACCCTAACCAGTCGGTCGCCGCACCACTCTGCCCAAGAGTTATCACACACGCTACGCAGTCAGCGGTAACGTCCCTGATAACAACGTGAGTTATTACCGCCTCTTCCAGAGCAGGTACGGTAAATAGTGTCGTACTTGCCACGGCATTAAGGTTTACACTAGTCTTTGTCGCTAACAGTCCTATCGCACTCTTCTTTAAATCAGCCATCTTTCCTCCTATTGATTATAAACTACTTCGTTTTCGTAGCCAACAGCACTATTCTCCCAGAAAACCATATCGGTCGTGCTGGCTACGATCTCGACTCCGACTTGGTTTATCACTATACCCGTTGTTTCGCTTGTAGCTATCATTACAGGTTTAACATACTGCCCTTCGCCTGTAGGTTTAGTCGCCGTATAAGCCCCTGCTGTCGCAGGGTCAAGGTAATATAACGCACCCGATGTAAGTCCTGTTTGACCTGTTATAACGCCACTCATAACTATGTCTATATACGAATAATAACTAACCGTTGTGACCGCCTTAACTATACCTATGAAGGCATTTGAGTTAGCTTCGGAATCTGCCTGTGATTTTTCAAAAAGAGTAGCACCTACCCCGACACAATCTCCTGCCGACAAAGACAAACCATTATTAAGCCTAAAAACCAAAGCTCTATCTGGAAATGTTTCAACCCATCCTGACCCCTTATCATTTAATAGTTTTTCATCTGGTATAGGCTCTATTCCATTGGAAATAGCTATATATCCTTCATCAGAAAATCCATCTGCGACTATAACTATCCAATACCTTGTCCCTGCCACAAGCCTTCCAACAGTTCCTAGACTTAATGTTTTCCAGCCACTACCACTAACTGTCCAAACAACCTCACCAAACCCTGTAGCAAGAGTTCCAGAAGGCTCTCCTGCATTGTCCGTTTCTATCCTTACCTTAAAATCGCTAGACCCTGTTATTGAAGTCCACCTTACCTCTAAATTAGATACATACATATCCCTGTTTGGTGTAATGCTTTGTGCCTGATCATCGAAACCATCTCTTACCCGAACAGATAAAAGACTCATATTTTCTTGCGCTATGTTTTGTATCTGCAATACGTTCCTATCAATTATCTCTTGGTTATAATCTGTCCATGTCCCATCGGTAAAACAGATATAGAGTTTCTGTGTATCTGTCGCTATATGAATATCGCCTACCGATGGTGATGCACTTTTAGAAGCATCAGTCCCTCTGGTTATATCGGCAGGATAGTCTCCTGTTCCTGTCAGAGCAGTTACTATGCTGTATGCAGATCCATCCCAATAAGGATACCCTGCCGTAGTAGAAGGTACAGCTACCTCATTCTCGGTAGAGGAGTCAGTTCCTACAGGATACCTGAGACATCTGGAGAGAACCTCTTTGGCATCCTGAACCATTACTGTCAGCTTGTCATAGCTGTTCTCAACTACCTTGCCCGAAAACCCTGAAGAGGTCTTATACTGTACTTCCTGTGTCTCTGGAATATCCCTTGAGATCACTACATAGTATGATGAGGAAGGAGCTGTGGTGAACTCTATAGTTCCACCATCATTATCCCATCCAGAATCAATAGTGAAATCTGTACCCAGAGTCTGTAAGGTCTGGACTCCTGTGGTGACATCTTCCAGATATACTCGGATATTTGCTTCAGCTATGATTGCCCAATCAAAAGCAAAGTTCGTTGTAGATCCGTTGCCTAGATATTTTTCTGGTGTAAAGTTTTGTGAAATCATGTTTATCTCCCTCGGTTATCGTTTGTATCTTTTTTCGATCTCTGCTAAGGGATCGTTTTTAGTCTGAGTCTGCTTATACCTCTTCTCGATATCTTCCATTGTTACAGGAATATCCTGCTCCTTAAGGTTATCATAAATAAGATCAGCGACAAACTTAGGATATGTTCTTGTGAAATATCCTGTTAAGTAAATTGCTTCCTTAAGTTTATCCTCTTTAAGAACCACATCTGCTAAAAGCTTGATAAACGAAAGCGCAGATGGCGATGCTCCCGAGCTATATCCATATGCTATCGCTGAAGTTATTTCCCTAAGTAATGGAACTCCACCAGCCATAGTATTTGCTATACTTGCCATATAAGCTTTAGAGTCAAGAACCTTCTGCTCGTCTTCTGGCTTCATTTTGTTCTTTATGTACATATATGAATAGGCTGGAGCTAAAACCACCCACCAGAAATGTAGCAGGGTATTCCATGTTTTCTTAGGCACAGATGTTGTCTTGTCCTTTAATATATCAAACCACATATCAGCAACTCTATTATAAGCCGTATTTGTGAAGCTCATAAAAGCAGTCCACAGTCTCTGCCATGCGCCACCACTCATCATGGTAGCCAGATTCTCAATATCACCAGTAGGCTGTGTTTTTCTAGCCACTTTATCTGCATATGCTGATGCCTTGTCGATATCGCCATCAAACTTTGACATACCCTCATAGTACCCAGCTAACCAGCTCGGCATAGTTGTCAGATAATCTATCATTGTGATACCAGCATAGAATAACCTCTGTAACTCAACCTTGCCCCTTGTGAGCTTCTTAAACCATTTAGTATTGCTTATGTCTCTCAGATCCCTATCAAAGTTACCTCTTCCGTATCTGGCTCTCATAAAAGAGGATTTTTCCATTATAAACTTATTCATATCCTTAAACAGGAGAGGCTGGAAATAGAATCCAAGCAGTCCCTGTACAGATCTTCCTACTCCAAGCTCATCTACAGTCAAGAAGAAAGATAAAGCCTGAACAGCAGATACTGATGGATTTGCTCCAAGATAAAACTGTGTAGCCATGTATCTGAAGATATTAACAGCCTGTGCATTTTCTCCCTGCTGAACAGAAAATGGATTCGCCACTCTCTTGAGCCATGTCTCCATAGAATCAAAAGTCTCTTTGTTCATGCTTCCTGTAATAGCATTTTTCACAACCTTATTCTGAAGAATCGCATTTACAGCCTTAACCTCTGGAGCAAAGGCAGAATACCTTATAGCTTTCTGAAGATTAAAGTATAAAGGCTCAAGGAAGTTAAGGTTCAATGCTCCACCTGTTCCAGATCTTTCCTTGACAGATCCGAACCTAACATCTGCCGAATGTATAAGAGTTGACTGCATCAGATCCGTATCCTGAGCGAGCCGTATAAAGTCAGATAATGTCCTGTCGTATAGTATCGGGAAATACCTGCCATCTACTGCCCTAAACTTAACACCTGTTACAGACTCAAAAGCCTCGGCTACATATGGTCGCATATCTTCTAAGAGATTCCAGATATCGTTCACAAGCTTATTGTATTCTGGAATACCCATAACATAATCCCTGATGATCTTAATTTCCTCGGGACTGAACTTATTCCCCTCGAGAAGCCTCTTTATATTATCTACATTGCCTGTATTTAGGGTAACTCCTATCTGCTGTTCCAAGGTAAGAGCCTGTGTCTTCTTTGTTTTAGGATCTGTATATTCCCTAACTCCCTTCAAAGGATTCGGCTTATCCCATTTCCCCATCTTATTGCGAACAGGCTTGAATATCTCCTTGCTCTTATCCTGAAGAAACTCATTCAATTTTCTTTCCTTATCGGAAGAGGACATTATAGGATCTACTATATATTCCGAGATCTCGAGCTTATCAGTAATGAACTCTACCTTCCTGCTTGTTGCAAATAAGTTCCTGAATATCTGCTTATACTGTTCCCCCATGCTTTTCTTGTCGCTATTAGCTATTAGAAGCTCTCCCTCTTCTAATTTCTCGGGGACATATCCTGTTTTCTTGGCTATTTTATCATTTATATTCTTAGCTACCTGAGCCTCTTCCCTTACCTTCTTGTTGAGAAGCAATCTAGCCTTTGTCTTTCCTGCATGGACAAGAGCATCTATCTGATCATTAAGGTGCTGGATCTCTCCAAGAGTCATTTCATCCAAGGTAGTTTTACCTATACCCCTGAAGAACCCTTTCCCGAGCAAGCTTATATCTACAAGATCCTCAAGCTCTCCAAGATACTTCTTCCTCTTTTCCCTGCTGAGCTTAGTCTTCTCAGTCCTGTTGCCAAGATCATACTCTTCCAGAAGTGCTTCGATCCTGTCGTTATAGTCTGAAGGAAGATCAAGCTTTGCAAGCTTCTTGGTCTTGTCAGCCAGAGCCTTCTTCTCTTTCTCTAGCTTTTTCTTTAGATCTGCCTCTCTTCTCTCCCTCTTCGCCTTGGCTTCCTTCTTTCCAAAGTTGATCTCATCTGCAAGCTTCTGAGCCTTAGCCTGTAGCTTCGCCTCTTCCAACTCTTCCTCTTTTTTAACAATCTTTTTAAGAGAAGCTTTTTCTCCTACCTTCTTGGTGACATCCTTCCTGAGATACGATAGCTTGTCTCTCAACTCTTTCCTAGAATTATCAATAGCCTGTAGCCAGTCCACAAACTCGCCTTCCGAGAGATCTGTTCCGTTCATTTCGTTGTATCTGGTCACTTCCAGATCAAGAGTATTGGAATATTTGCCACCCCTGAAATACTTAGGTACAACTCCATAGTTATCAGCATCGCTTCGTCTTACCTTTATACTCTTCTGATATTCCTGAGCTACAGCATCTACACCTGCCAAAGCTGTCCTAACTGCTTCTAGCTGTTGTTCCTTATCTTGTATCTCTTCAAGTCTTTTCCTTGCCGATGTAAGCTTCGCCTTGTTTTTGGGAAGATGAACTTCTGATATCTCCTGCTCATTAGCTCCAAATGGAAAAGATATATCACCATCTTCTGTATCACCTTCTTCCCCCACCCTCTTATTGGGATCTTTAAGTGACATTTTCTTAGGACTCCAGAAGTCTGCCCTTTCCTCGGCAGGAATATCTTCTGCCGTAGGCTTCAGGTCTAGCTTAGGTTTCTCGATTTTCTGTTGCAATACACCTGCCTGATATGCCTTAATAATATCTACTGGCATAATCTCATTCGGATACTCATACTTCGCAAACCTTTCAAAATATCTCTGATATATAGAATAATTGGATTCCAGCTCAAGTGCCACCTGATGTGGATCTTCTTTTGCTATCCACTCCTTAGATGAAGGATATTCTGGATAATAATCTTCAAAACCATCAGTCATTCTGACAAATCTCTCAGCCATATCCTCTACTTCCTTGGCACTTATCTTAGACTTTATGATCTCATTTATATCAACTTCTCCATCTGGCTGTTCTACCTGCATAGCTCTAGGTTGAGGATTGTTTAGTGTAGCAAAATCATATTCTCCTGTCTCGGGATATGACGGATGGAAGCCTTGATCGGTAGGATCATACACTCTACCCTCAACAACTATAAAAGCATGACTGCTACCTTCATCACTTTTCCCTATAACATAATAGTGGGGGATGCCCTTATCCCAGAGATATCCAGAAAGCAAAGATGCACATTCATCGCATTGCAAATATTCGCTTCCTTCACCATAGGCATCTGTAGCTAAATCACTTTCTAGCTCTCTTATCCTTCGTACAGCCTCATCAACATCCTTGGAGTCGAGTATCTTCTTCTTATTGGCATTAGAAATACTTTCACCAGCAATGCTCCAGTCCCTATAGTCTTGATCAATTTGGGTTTTAGTAATCTTGGCTGGGATCTCACCCTCTATCTTGCCTATACTTTCAGAGCCGTCACCTAAATAGTCTACTTGAGCCTCTACACCCCTAGTCTTACGATGAAGACCATTCATTTGAGCTTCAAACTTCTGGGGATTATCAAGCACTTCCTCAATAGCCATTGTGAAATGCTGTCCTTCGCTTTCCACTATCACAGTAGCATCTAAATAATCATCATATTCGTTGGGATTAGTTTCAGGATCTGTAAGTTCCTGAAGGTACGACCTGATATCTCTTATATGTTCAGCAGGATATCCAGTTTCAAATCTCATCTCACTATCACCACCATCAAACCTGATATAACCCTTCTCCACCATATCTCTCATATCCCTGAACCCAAGTTCAACGGCTATATCTTCATGGGATGCCCAATTTTCTATTCCAATAAAAACTACCGAAAGTCCTTTTGGCAGAAACCCCCGAAATGGATATCCCTCAGAGGTGGGATCTATAGCCATGCCTTTCTTTTCAGCCTTGCCCAAAACCTCAAGTATCTTCTCCCGATCATGTACTATTGGCTGTTTTACTTCCCTATTTTTGAGTTTTGGTATAGCATTTTCGATTGCCGTTATGACCTCTGGTGGCAAAACTTTTAGGTTTCCTGCCTTAACTTCAGCGATAATCTCAGGACTAAGTTTAAACTTTTTGAAAATATTGCTTGCCTTTTTCCATTCGGAAGGATTAAACATTATAGTCTCACCAGACTTGCTTCTTAAGGCATTCCTGATCCTAATAAAAAAACTCTTAGCCTCTTCTCTAAATATATGCATCTGTATCCGAGAAGCCATTTCCTTAGATACACCTTTAACTATAGACTGTTTGTATATATGCATCGCATACTTCTCAGCGAATGCATCCATCATTTTATTCTGTTCGGCTGTTATAGGGTATCCCTTGTCTCTAAAATATTCGCTCATCCGAGCATTCACATCCTGCTTGATCATCTCAACATGAGCTTTCGGGACTAACTTATTGTCTATATAATGCTGTGCCTGTAGATATTTCCCACCAACAAATCTACCTGCCTTTATTGCCAGAACAAACTTTATAGCCTGTTCGGTAACATCCACAAAAGTCTTAAACTCTTCCTGTGGCTTTGCCTTTCTAACATACCTCGGATCTGGTGGAGTATAACCCCCACTAAATATAGGAACTTCTCCTGACTCTGGTATGTTTTCCTTAATCCACTTCTTAACAGCCTTGACATCTGTTATCTTAGGTATAGCCTCTAGTCCTGTAATTGCTATCCTATAAGCTACATAGTGAACCAGAGCTGGAATATTTCCTGTAGCTATTAGACCTGTAGATACGGCTATATCAACTCTGGTCTGAAAAGGTATGTTCCTCTCGAGAGCTATCTCTTTCTCCGAAAAAGGAATCAATGCCCTTGCGCCTATAGGAGTTATTATGTTTCTTAGTGCATTCCTTAGTCCCTTTCTGGCATAATCTGACATATCAAGAAGCTTCGTATTAAGTGCCATATTAAGAGCTGTTGCCTGAAGAGTAGCCTCTTCAACATAAGGCTCTACGATCTGTCGGAACTTCCTTCTCTTTATTGCATTATCAAAATCTTCCCTAAGTCCTTTATTTTCACCGAGATAGAATGACATCATTTTCCCTACAGAATCATCTCCCAGATCGGGATCAGTCTCTAGCTCTTCCATCTCTTTAAGCCACCATCTTCTTCTTGTATCGTATGGGACTGCCATACCAGCATTGGCATATGCTTTCTGAACCTTGTCCCTGAGAGCTAAAGTGTTCAATGTCTCCTCATCCACCTGCTGTGCTTCCTCTTCATCTGCAAACGGACTTTTGCCCTCAGACATCCTTCCCTTAGCATGATCTACTGCCTTCTGAACTATTTCTGGAGTAGGCTCATTGCCTTCCAGAAGGTAGTCCACTTCTTCCTGTGTAAGTGTAGGCACTAAAGAAGGAATCTCGGTTTCCTTGCCGTCAAAGTCCACACCTATAGATAGCTCGGTAGAAACCTTTCCGTCAGGTCTTTTAAGTTCCCCGAGGAAACCTTTCCCCTTGGGAGTTCCATCCTTCCTAAGTCCATAGTCCTTCGGCTCTTGCTGGAAGTCTTCTGGGAAAAACTCTTCGACAGCAATCCTCTTCTGTCCTTCTTCTGGAGAAGTCACAGGTACAGCACTAGCAAGATCAATCTTTGGAGCAGGTGCTACCTCGGACTGGCTTCCTACCTTTATCTCTTGCGCTTGCATTGCTGACTGTAAATCAGGCTTACTCATTAACTACCTCTTCTATTAAATTGCCATCCTTATCTGTATAAAGATAAAACTTTGTTCCATTCTTATCCGTGTACAACTGCTTTTCACTTGTCCAGTTTAGATCTGGGTACTTAGCCTTAAGCACATCGTTTAAAACTACTCTGGCTCTATCAGATATCTCCCTTGTAGTTGCCTTTGGATTTTCTGCCACATAATCAGAAAGCTTTTTTGACATACTCGCCATTTCGCTGTCAAAGATACCATAGTCTTCCTTTGCGCTTCTAAACCTGTCTATAGCAGTCACAAGTCCCTGTTTCCAATCGGGTAAATCCATTTTGTGATTTTTATTTACAGCCTGATAGTAGTCTGGGGAGATCAACGATAGCAAAGATCCATAGTCCTGTACGGCAAGCTCTCCGTTCAAAAATGCCTTATTAAGATCCTTGTAAGTTTCCCTTATATCAGGATTGTCCAGATCTACAATATCCATGAAAAGCTGGTTATACTTAATATAGTTAGTCTCTACAGATAAAGGATCTCTCCCCCCTGCCAGCTTGGTGTATTTTTTAAGACTTTCTGGACTAAGATTCCCTTCCTCGAATCTCGGGATAACATCCTCTTCAAAGCTCAGATCCCCTGTAGCCACCTTTTGATCGAACTCTCTCTGACTCGCCCAATCATTAGCCTTTGCGATCTGCTTGTTACCTTCTATCTTAGCCTTAGCATAATCTACCAGTATCTCTACATCTTTGGTGTCTGTGATTGTCTCTCTGACCTTATCGTTCTGGAGCATCAAAAGTCCTTCATTCGGATCTTTCTCAATAGCTCCCATGATATAGGACTTCATGTAATCGCTTTTATAATCCTGAAGAAGCTCTTCTGTCTTAGCCTTACCGATCCTTGCATCTGGCTCACCTTCTGCTACTTTTGTCCCGATACTATAAAGCTGGTTATAGGACTGATCGAAAGCTTCAAGAGCCTCATCAAAGCTTCCCTCAAAACCTAACTGCTTTGCCGTAGAAAGATTCGTCTTGATCGTATCGTTTATTCTGTCTTCGGTATTTACCACAGACTGTTCTATGCCCCATTCAATGCTCTTCCTCTGATAGCTCTGAAGATTCTGGTTCGCTATCTGTGACCATTTAGACCTGCTTGCGCCTGTCAAGCCTTCTGGAGTTGCCCATATGCTCCTGAGCTGATTATTATATTCTGCTATCTTCTGAGGATCTCTCGGATTACCTTCGTTTTCCAGCTTCCATTGGTTTGTGTACTCGAGAGATTTCTGCACAGCAAGACTTGTAGACTCGTTTAAAATCGAAAGATCTTCAACTTCTTTAGCTCCCTGAGCCAAACCTGAAATAGTAGTACCCAGCTTCTCGGCTGTCCTGCCGAGTTTATCATAAAAACTAGCATTGCTATAAGGCTGTACAGCAGTATCAACTATATGTCTTTCTGCCCTTCGTCTTTTCATTGTGTCCCCTTATTTTATACTCGGACTCGCCAGAGTCGAATTGCCACCTACTACCTGTTCGCCACCTGATGTTGAACCAAGACCACCGATACTACCTGCTACACCTGCCACTCCACTTGCACCTGCGCTGACAGCTCCCAGAAGTCCTGCATTATAATCGCTTCTGCCTTCAGCGAGAACCTGTTCCTGTTTGTTCGTATAGGCTTCCCCTACATTCTTGATGTCTTCCATACCAAAGTCGTAGGTTTCTCCGAGAACTTCCCCAGCAGTACCATCGCCAGTTAGAGATATACCACTTGCAAGAAAGGAA
>Ga0180433_10012232_pt1 | contig 10062 bp, 7 predicted proteins | sample SS_ome_8_FD_132980 | JGI IMG/M metagenome (GOLD analysis project Ga0180433, IMG submission 132980) | Hypersaline lake sediment archaeal communities from the Salton Sea, California, USA - SS_1_D_1 metaG | ecosystem: Environmental > Aquatic > Non-marine Saline and Alkaline > Hypersaline > Sediment...
GCTATTGCTACTTTAGCATTATACGCAGCAGCATTTTTTACTTTTGGAGCAACATTACCTGCCGCAATTGCCGGAACAATATTTTTTATATCATTATCTGTTCCATTAGCAATTGTAATAGCTCAAATAGGACAAAAATTACATGTAAGTCCAAGTCAAATGATTCCAAAAGTTCCTGGAGGATAAATACAATTATATTAATGATTTATATATATTTTTATCTTTTAAATATGTATAAAGTATGGAATTAAATATTTTAGGATTAAAAATAAGATTAGAAGTAATTTTACTTACTATTATACTAGTTTGGTTAATTGGCGGATATACTATTTGCTCATGTAGCAAAGTTTCATCTGTAAAAGAAGGGTTCCAAGCTTTAGGTGCTGAAATCGGTTGGAGAACAGGCAAAGGTGTTCCTGGAGATACTTGGGATATGCCTTCAAAAGGAAGTACTAAGGATTTATTTCAATCTTTAGATGGTATACAAGCTGGTCAAGTTCCTTTACCAGATGATCAAATGTTTTTATTTTATGCAAATAAATTTGATCCAAAATGTTGCTTTAAACCTCAACAATATTCTTCATCAACCGGTTGTGCTTGTATTTCAAGAGAACAAATGGAATTTTTAAACCAAAGAGGTGGAAATAGAACACATCCAACTACTTTTTAACTATATAATAAATTGTAAATAATCACATAAAAATAAATTAATAATGTTGATATAGTATAGAACATTATTAATGATATACAAAAATATATTAGTATTTAATTTATTTAGTTTATTTACTTCAATGAATATAAAAATGTCTATGAATAATAATAATAATAATAATTATAATTTACCAATTAGAAGATTAGAAAATGGAGATAATAATAATTTAATATTATTAAATAATGAAATAATAGCAGAATGGTGTAAAAATTGGATTCATGAAATGACTTTATATAAAAAAGAAGATGATGAAGATTATCCTCAATTTATGTATAGCGACATTATGAGTATGAGAATATATTGTGAAACTAATAAGGCCGATAATTATTTTTATGTTGGTTATATTCCAACAAATGTTAATACCGTTAATGATCCTACCTATATAGGTGCTTTTCAATTAATTCAAGGTAAAAGAATTTTTAATATTGAAAAAATTATTCAAAATCCAGGCAATAAATTTTCAGATACATCTGTTATAGATTTTAGAAATGATTTATGTGAGTTAGGAAATTTAACAAATTATATAATGAATATAAAACCATTAAAAAATTTTTCAGATAATAGATACTGGTTAGATTTTAATTTATTTTAATATCTTGTAACTAAAATTATTATAGAATAATATAATATTTATATTTATTATGATGGATACAAATAATAAATGTAAATGTGGATTAAATAAATTTATTAATAAAGAATTTTGTTGTATTAATTGTGAAATAAATAATACACATAATTATTTATGTACAAAATATATTATCAATAAAAAAGATAAAAAAATTTTTTATAAACAAAATATTAGAAATACAAATCCTTACAATAATAATGAAATAAAAACTTTATTTGGTAAGGAAGAATATTTATTTTTAATTAATGATAATTCAAAATCATTAGAAAATCATTGTAAAAAATTTACATTATTTAATATAAATAGTATTACTGTATATGATAAATATATAAAATCTAGAAAAATATTATTTTTTATGTTTCCCGATAAAGAAATAATATGTAAACATTATTTACCAGATAAATATAAAATAATAAATAGAAATAAAATGAATTATTATAAGTTAAATTTTTTAGATTTATTTTATGATAGCACTAAATTGTTTGATGTTAATGATTATGAAAAAACGGATACACATATTAATTTAAAAGGTATGATAAAATTCTATAAAGAAGCATGTAAAATAATATCTGAAAAATTAAATATTAATATAAAAAGTAGATATTTTGATATTAAAATGAAAGAAGTAATTGGAAATGGAGATTTAATACAAGGAGTAAATATAGGAACAAATATAGCTAAAAAAATAAAAGAAAATTTTTATTATATAGATGATGATATTAGTATAATTAATGGTATTTATGGTAAAAAAACATTATATGATAAAAATAATAATATAAAATTATTAGATAAAAATTTGAAAAATATTAGTGATAATTATGATAAAAAATCACTATATTGGAATGATATAAAACATGTAATTATTTATAGTAAAAATGAAAATATTAATAATAATATTAAGGTTGTCATATTTTATGACTCATTTTTAGCATCGACTTTAAATCTTTATACAGAATTATTTAATGAAGTTTATATGATAAAAAGCATTTTTAATACAAAATTTATAGAATATATAAATCCAGATTTTGTATTGGAATTTAGAATTGAAAGATTTTTATTATAATAATTTATATTTAAATATAACTATTTTTAAATTTATAATGACTTATAATCCAAATTCTATAAATTTATTTAATTTAAATTTATCAGATGAGGAATGTATTATTTGTAAAGAATCTTTGAATAAAGAAGATATATATAAGCTGCCAGAATGTTGTCATATTTATCATACAAATTGTATAGTTACTTGGTTTAGAAATGGTAATAATAATTGTCCTCATTGTGGAAATAGGGGAGTTAATAATTATGAAAAGCAACATTATTATATAAATTATAAGAATAATCCTATTTATAATGATTTGAAAAAATATGCATATTCAAAAAATAAATTGAATAGTAACGAAGAAGAAATTAGAGAAAAATTAAAAAAGTATTTTGAAAAAATAAAAAATATGGAAGAAAATATTAAAAATATTAAAGAAGAATATACAGAATATAAAAAATCATTAAAAAATATACAAGTAGATTTTTATAATTGTAGAAAAAAATTAAATAATTATAGGTCACGAATCTATACAACTGAACGAAATATCGCTAATAATATTAGAAAAATGTTAGATCATAACTATATTGTTCCTTTAATTATACCATTGAAGGTTCAAATAGATTAATATTTTATTTATTTAATAACCATCAAAACATTTATTACAATAACAAACTTTTTTAAAACCATCTTCGCCTACATCATAAATATCTTCTATATAATTATGATTACAATGTTTTTTTAAGTAATCTTCAACTTGCTTTGAAAGATAGTTAGATGTAGAATTAAATGTTGATGGCGAATCTATATTCAATGAACTCTCTAAATCTTGTTTCAGTTTTTGTAATTCAAAATTTTTTGGCATTATTTTAATTTTTTGTAATTCTGATAAATTGTTTGAAACTTCTCTAAGTAAAAATTTTAATTTAACAATTTCTTCCAAATATTCTTCAGAAGATTTATTATGTGAATCTTTAATTTGTGATTCTTCAATAATTGTTTGCTCAATACTATACTTTTGATCCATTATATTAATATATTTCTTTTATTTTGTATTTTATTACAAAACTTATCAATTTTAATTTATATAAAATATAAAATAAAAATAAAAATAAAAATAAAAATTAATTCCATAATGATTAAAAATAAAATACACTGTCAAAATTTAGCTTATTGTAGATATTTACATATATGGTCTATATTATATTTTTTAAATATTATAAAATCTAGTCCATTAATTTCATTACTAATTGTTTCTTTTTTTCATCTTTTCTCTCTTGAATTTAATTCTAAAAGAATAGGAATACTAATTACCGATTATATATTAATTACTATAATTTATAATAGAGATAAAAAACTATATATAGGAATTAATATAATAGTATTTTTAATATACATGAAAATATTATTTCTAATTAATATTAATCCAATAAAATTATATACAAAATATTTAAAAAATGATGATAAAAAATTTAAAGATGAAAATTATTTTTCATATTTAAAACGCGTTTGGTTTTTATTTATAGTTAACAATAACAATAAAATTACTTATGTAATTAGATAATTATATAATTTTATAATTACATATACATTACTTTCCATTTTTCATCAGAAGAATTATTATTTTTAATAAGTTCTTTTACTAATTTTTCACTTACTATAAGTGGGAATTCTATCTTAATAGATAAAACTTCTTCGAATAAATTCTCACCAGGTTTCATTAATCTAAATAAATTTATTTTTGTAAATATAATTTCTAAGCATCTTTTTAAATTTCTAACACCATCCTCTGTATCAGTATAATTTTCAATAATATATTTAATTACATCGTCGTTTATAATAATATCTTCTTTATTGAAATTAATTTGTTTATAAATTTTTGGTAGCAAATATTTTTTAGCAATAACTATTTTATCTTTTGTTTCATAACCTTTAATTGATATTTTATACATTCTATCTAATAAAATTGGGTTAATTCTACTTTCATCGTTGTAACTAAAAATGAATAGTGATTTACTTAAATCTAATTCTATTTCCGAAAAATATTTATCATGAAAATTAGAATTTTGTGTAGTATCAGTTAAATGTGTTAATATACCTGTAATTTCTTCACCCTTTGGTGTTTCACTTACTTTATCTAATTCGTCAAAGAATATAATAGGATTTGATGTTTTACTTTGAATTAATATATCTACAATTTTCCCCCACGTGCTACCTTCATATGTAATACTATGACCTTCTAGATAACTACTATCTGTTGCTCCACCTAATGCTAATAGATTGAATGGTCTATTTAATATTTTACTAATACCTTCTTTTACTAATGTAGTTTTACCAGTTCCCATTGGTCCTTTAATAGCTATAGCAGTTCCTATAGCATCTGGATTAACAACCCATTGTCCAATAAGTTGCATTATTTGTAATTTAGCATCATTCATACCATAAACAACCTCATCTAAACTTGCTTTACAATTAGACATATATTCATGGCATTTATCAAGACCGTCATTCATAGTAATGGGTAAAATACTATATTTATTAAATGGTATACTGATAAAAGTATCTAACCAAGTTTTAATTTTATAATATTCCCCGTTACCAGAATCCATAGAAGATAAAATATTGAATTTTTTTAAAGCAATTTCCTTATATTTTTTTGGTATTTCTAATTGTAATAATTTAAATAAATAGGGTTTTTCAATATTATCATCACTATTAATCTCTTTTATTGTTTCAATTAAAATTTTTTGTTCTTGAACAGTTAATGATTTTTTGAAATATTTGAAAGAGTCCACTGGCGTTTTGTATTTGACTATTTTTTTAAATTCATTTAAATTTTTTTCTCTTTCTTTTCCTTCTGCTAATTTATTTAACTTTTTTTCTTCACATTTACTATTTTTTAATAGTTGTTTTGCTAACTTATTTTTTTTATCTTTAGCCAATAGTTCATTTGTTAATTTTTTAAATTTATATAATGTTTCTTTTGTATTTACAATTTTTTTATTTTTTAAATCATCTTCATCGTGGCTAATATTTTCACTGCCATATTTACTATCATATTCACTTTCATCATTATCTTCCACATCACTATCTTCTTCGCTTTCTTCTTCACTCTCTCTATTATCTTGATATTTTTCAATATTAGTTTTACTACCATCAATATCAATTATTTCTAATACAAGATTATTGTTATTTCTATTCTTTTTCATATTTTTTACTTTATTTGTCATATAAGTTGAAGGATATAACTCTGATAATAATTCAGTAAATTTTTCATTATTAAATTTTTGTTTTTTATTTTTACTTTTATATTTATTTACAATATCATCATCGCTACTACATTCCGTATAATTATCACTATCACCACTTACTTCATCATCACTAGAAGAATCTTTATTTGGTAACCATTCATCATCTTCTTCAGAATCGCTATTATCACTTTCATAAATATAATTTTTATTTTTGTTATTTTTATGCCTTGTATTATATTTGTGAATCTTTAATTTTCGTTTTTTTTCAATTACCATACTTCTTATATGTATAATGTAATTTTATTTTTATATATTCAATTTTAAATTAAAATATAAAATTGATGAAATAAAACAATCTAAATATTATTTTATTAATATAAGGAGATGTCTAAAATTGAGAATAATAAAAAAGAAAATCCGTCAAAAATTATCGGTATTCAATTTAGTATTTTATCACCAGAAGAAATTAGAAAAGGATCTGTCGCAGAAATAACTAGTCGAGATACATATATCAATAATAAACCTGTTATTGGAGGCTTATTTGATCCACGCATGGGAGTATTAGAACCAGGATTAATTTGTCCAACTGATGGTTTAGATTATATGCAAACACCTGGATATTTCGGTCATATTAATTTATCAAGACCCGTATTTTATATTCAATATTTAAATACAATTATAAAGATTTTACGTTGTACTTGTATTAAATGTAGCAAATGTTTGATTAATAAAGAAAAATATAAATATTTTATGAAAATGTCACCAGATGAAAGATGGAATCAAATATTCTCTATTGCTAGCAAAATTAAACGTTGTGGCGAAGATACTGAAGATGGGTGCAATTCAAAACAACCTAATAAAATTAAGAAAGAAGGATTAGCAACTATTATTGCTGAATGGGTAGATAATGATGCTACGGATGATGAAAATGGCAGAATTACACTAAAATTAACACCAGAAAGAGTTATTAAAAATTTCAAAAGAATTAGTGATGAAGATGTAAATTTTATGGGATTTAGTCCAATTTGGTCTAGACCAGATTGGATGATTTGTCAAGTTTTAGCTGTTCCACCTCCAGCTGTAAGACCTTCAGTAAAACATGATTCGCAGCAACGTAGCGAAGATGATATAAGTCATATTATAGTAAATATTATTAAAGCAAATAATACTTTAGCTGATAAAATTACACAAAATGCCAATTCAAATGTTATTGATGATTGGGAAACAGTATTACAATATTATGTAGCAACTTTAGTTGATAACAAGATCCCTGGAGTTGCTTCTGTTGCTCAAAGATCAGGAAGACCTTTAAAATCTATTAAAGAAAGATTAAATGGAAAAGCAGGTCGTGTAAGAGGAAATCTTATGGGAAAACGGGTAGATTTCAGCGCCCGTTCTGTAATTACACCAGATCCTCAACTCTCTATTAGAGAATTGGGTGTTCCTCTAAAAGTAGCAAAAAATTTAACAAAACCAATTATTGTTAATAACAAAAATATGAACTTTTTATTAAAATTAGTTAGAAATGGCCCTGATATTTATCCGGGTGCTAAAATTTTAGAGAAAAAGAATGGTGAATCTATTTCATTAAAATATGTTGATAGAGAATCAATAAAACTTCAAATTGGAGATAAAGTTCATCGCCATATGATGAATGGTGATGCTATTTTATTTAACAGACAACCTACTTTACATAAAATGTCTATGATGTGTCATATTGTTAAGATTATGCCTCAAGGTGATACATTTAGAATGAATGTTGGCGATACTAAACCTTATAATGCTGATTTTGATGGTGATGAAATGAACTTACATATGCCTCAAGATGAACAATCTGAAATGGAATTAAAAATGTTAGCTGCTGTTCCATATCAAATTATTAGTCCGGCAAATAATAAGTCAATTGTTGGTATTTTCCAAGATTCTATGCTTGGCAGTTACTTATTTAGTCAAGAAAATATTAATTTTGATAAGAGAAAAGCAATGAACTTAATTGTTGGTCTTAAAAATATTGATACTAGTATTTTCAATAATGAAACAATTACTAATTATAATTTACTTTCACAAATTATTCCACCAATCAGTATGAAATATAAACTTAAAAATTTTGATGATAGTGAAGACTACAAAACTTCTAATCATGTTGTTGAAATTTATAATGGAAATTACATTCGAGGTGAACTACAAAAAGGAGTTCTTGGCGATGGCTCTAAAGGTCTAATTCAAAGAATTTGTAATGATTATGGTAATATGGCTTCTAGTGATTTTATTGATAACCTTCAATCTATTGTAACAGAATATATGAAAACACATGCTTATAGTGTTGGTATTAGTGATTTAATTGCAAATTATGAAACAAATAAAGCAATTAGCGATGTTATTGCTGAGAAAAAACGCGATGTAGATAATCTAATTGATCAAACTCATTTAGGTATTTTTGAAAACAAAACAGGTAAATTAACAGTTAATGAGTTTGAAACGCAAGTCAATAATGTTTTAAATAAAGCATCTCTTGAAGCTGGAAAAATTGGTAGAAAGAGTTTAAGTAAGAATAATCGTTTTGTTATTATGGTTAATGCTGGTTCTAAAGGTAGTGACTTAAATATTTCACAAATGATTTCTTGTTTAGGACAGCAAAACGTCGATGGTAAACGTATTCCATATGGATTTGAAAATAGAACATTACCTCATTTCAATAAATATGATGATTCACCGCAAGCTCGTGGATTTGTAGAAAGCTCATTCATTGGTGGATTAAGCCCAAGCGAATTATTCTTTCATGCTATGGGTGGTCGTGTTGGTCTAATTGATACTGCAGTAAAATCTGTAACTTGGGAAACGCCAATTGTTATTATTGAAAATAATGAACCAAAATATGTTAAAATTGGAGAATTTGTTGATAATAAAATGAATAATAATAATGTAGTTGAAAAACATGACGAACGAAATTTAGAATTGTTAAACACAAATAATATTTATATTCCAACAACAAATGAAAATGGTATTGTTTCTTGGGAGGAAGTAACAGCATTAACAAGACATGACCCAGGTGAAAAACTGTATCAAATAAAAACTCTTGGTGGTCGCGATGTTATTGTAACAGAAAATAAATCATTGTTAATTTGGCAAACAAATGAAAAGAAATTTAAAGAGATATTTTCAACTGATATCAAAATTGGTGATTGTGTTCCAGTTACAAAAGATTTATGTGAACCACCTGTTATTAAAAATTATATTTTATTAGAAAAATATTTATCAAAGAAAGATTATATTTATGGAACTGATTTTAATATTGCTTGTAAATTAATGAAAGAAAATATGAATAATAAGAAAAAAATATCAGATAATTGGTGGGATAAAAATAATACAATTAATTTTACATTACCATATATAAAAAAATCATCACTACAAAGATGTATTGTTAGATCTAATTTTGAAAATATTATTGAACAATTTGTATATCCATATTCTGGTATTAGAAATAATACAAAAATTCCTGAAAAATTTGAATTAAATAATAATAATGGTATATTTATTGGAATATTTTTAGCAGAAGGAAATATTAATAACTCACATATAACAATTACAAATAATGATGAATCTATTCGTAATTTTGTAAAAACTTGGTTTGATAGTTATAATATTAAATATAATGAAAGAATAAAAATAAATAAATTAAATGGAACAACAACAACAATTACTGGAAATAGTTGTATAATGTCAGAATTTATTACAAAATTAGTTGGTTCTGGTGCTAAAAATAAATATGTTCCTGATGAAGCATTTATTGCGCCTAAAGAATTTATAATTGGATTATTGAACGGATATTTTTCAGGGGATGGATATATTAGTAATAATTCAGTAGAAGCCAGTTCGGCATCCAAAAGACTAATTGAAGGTATTAATATGTTATGTAGTAGATTAAATATTTTTGGAAAAGTATTTACAACAATTATGAAAAAAAATAATATTAATACAAAAAATATATTACCAACACATAGAATTAGTATTCGCGCTCAATGGGGAAAAATATTCGCTGAAAAAATTAATTTAATTAATAATGATAAAAATAGAAAATTAAATAATGCAAATTTTACAAATATACATAGAAATTTTAATATACATAATAATGTAGTTTTAGATAAAATTATTGAAATTAATATTATTGGTGTTGAAAATCATCCTAAGATGTATGACTTAACTATTCCAACTACATTAAATTTTGGTTTAGCAAATGGTCTCCAGGTAAGAGATACATCACAAACTGGATATATCCAGAGACGTTTAATTAAAGGTCTTGAGGATTTAAAAGTTTCATATGATATGACTGTAAGAAATAATAAAAATAAGATTATTCAATTTCATTATGGTGATGATAATTTTGATCCTGTAAAAGTAGAATTTCAAATGTTACCAATTGTTAAAATGA
>Ga0180433_10012233_pt1 | contig 10062 bp, 9 predicted proteins | sample SS_ome_8_FD_132980 | JGI IMG/M metagenome (GOLD analysis project Ga0180433, IMG submission 132980) | Hypersaline lake sediment archaeal communities from the Salton Sea, California, USA - SS_1_D_1 metaG | ecosystem: Environmental > Aquatic > Non-marine Saline and Alkaline > Hypersaline > Sediment...
ATGCTTGCAACTATTATTATGTGTTTAACAAAAGCTGATCTTGCTTTGCTAACTCCATTTGCACCATTTGGATTTACAAATGTGCTCAAAGCAACAAGTGCAGTTATATTCGGCTTCTTTGGATTTGAATCTGCGGCATCACTTTTCACCGTCGTAAAAAATCCAGAAAAAAATGTACCCAAGGCACTTACCTACTCAATCACACTTGTCGGCATTTTATATATTGTATTTATTGGATCTATAATAATTTCAACACCACTGGGCATATTTGCGGGGACAAAACCACTTTTGACTAACATATTAAAAGTTACCTTTCCCAATCATCCGTGGATCATATCAATAGTAACACTCTCAATTGCTTCGGCAATATTAGGAACTATACACTCAATGGTATGGGGAATAAGCAATTTAATGCTTTCATTCTTTAAAAAAACAAAAAGCAATATAGTGCAAAATTTAATATCAAAAAACATACTAAACAAAAAAGCAACAGTGCTCCTTGCAGGAGCTTTTATTTTCCTCTCATACTCAACAATTAAAAATATAAATCTATTTTTTAACCTAACGGCAATATTCATTGTATTTGCCTATGTTACTTCTATGATTACTCTCCTTTTTATAGAAAAAGAATGGAAATCAAAACAAAATATAATAACTGTTTTAGGAATAGCTACATCAATGATAATGTTGATATTTGCAACGCAAGGCATAGCGCAAGAATTAACAAAATTAATTCAATAATTGACGGGTTGGTAATAATGATGCTATAAAATATCCTAGATAGATAAAATAGTAAGAAGGGAAGAGAATGCTTCAAATGAGAAAAAAAATACTTTTATTGTTGATTCTTTTGTTATCTAATATTCCAACATATATATACACACACACTACTAATACATTATATGGTTACGATGCATATCCTCTGTATTCAACATTAGATCCAGAAGAATTTATGTCAAGAAAGGAGCGTGAATGGCTTAAGGGAACTTTAGAAGAGAAAGAAAAAGAACGTGTACGTTTTTCCCTAACTCCATTTGCACAGTTTGCAGATAGAGGAAGAAATATTCGTAATGATGAAGTCTATTTAGGTGATATTGGCGGCAGATGGAATATGATTGCTCTTCTTTTTGGCAAAACACCCGCAGGCAAAGCGTTACCTCCAACTCTTCAGGCTGCAAAAGATAACCTCTTTGGATCCGGCATAGGAGTTATTCCAAATCCTGAAGCATATGTTGATCCACAAGAACAATTTGGATTTTTTGCAGTACCATTAAAATATAGAAAGTATGGCGTAAGATGTGAACTTGGCTTTCATTTAATAAAAGATATAGGTTTTCGCATACAATGCGGATTTGCTGGCATCTGCCAAAGATTAGAAGATGTCTGTTTTTGCTACGATATTTGTAGCGGCGCGGAGTGCCAAGGCTCTGGAACTTGCGTTATTAAAAGTTCCCAAGATAATAAAGAGAACTTAGAAAATGAAATAACAAGAGCAGCAGGAACCTGTCCCACCTGTCCACCATGCGTAGATAACTGTAAACACACAGGCTATCGCCTTCCAATAGACCTTTCCAATTGTGCCTGCATGAATGCAATGCCAGTTTGTACCCCAAGCACTGGAATGGCACAGATAAAACTACAGGATGTACGTTTTTATTTAATGGATCAATTACATACTATTGCACACGAACTCTGCCTAGACATCTGCGACTTTAACAGATGTTCTATCGAAGATGTACGATTTAGCTTATTTTGGAGACACATCATGGAATTTAACGAGGATAAAGATAATTGGGAGCATTTTCTTATTATGCCATTCTTAGAAACAACATTTACTGCTGGCGTTGGTGATGAAAGAAACACTTCTTGTGTATTCTCACTACCATTTGGCAATAATGGCCATAATGCAATAGAACTCAGAGGTGGCCTTGTAATTGACTTTACCGAAACCGTTGAATTAGGGTTTGAAGCAGGAGTAACCCATTTCTTTAGTAAGTCATTCAATTGCTATAGAGTACCAACTAGCATTTATCAAAGCGGCATCTATCCATTTACAACAGCAGTCACTGTATGTCCTGGCTTAAACTGTTTTGGTGGTTTAAAACTTGCAACATATCACTTTTTAAACAGATTATCGACATTCTTCCAATACGTCATTGTCTGCCACAGAGATGACAGAATATGTCTCTGCAAACCAGACCCTGCATTCCAAACTTGTGTCCTGGAAAGAAGATCCTGCTGGAAAACACAAATGGCAAATATAGGATTTAATTACGACATATCACCAAATATATCACTTGGCGTTTTGTGGCAAGCACCATTAGCTCAAAAACGGGCTTACAGAAGCAACAGTGTGTTATTTAGCATAAATGCAACGTATTAGGCATTATATGGGGCTTTTACTTATATAAGAGCTCTAAAAATATAAAAATTATAGGTATATACCCTAACTGCAAAAGTCGGGGTATATATGGTTTTTAGGCCAAATAAGTATAAGAACTAGACAAGTAGCTTCAAATAGCGTACAATATTTATTGTATGTGTAATTATTTTTTAACCTTTACCGAAGGGAATGGTGAGTTTAACTCATGTGTAAGTCAAACATAGAAATTCAAGTTACAACAAACCTCGAGAGATCTTTAAAGCAACTTAAGAAGAAGATTGAACGAGAAGGTGTTGTAAGAGACATGAAAAGACTTGTCTACTTTGAGCCTCCTACGCAAAAAAGAAGAAAGCGTTTGATGCGTGCCGTCAAGCAAAATCTTATGCGTATGGCGTCACAAGGACTTCTCAAATTAAAGAAATAAGTGTTATACACCCTTTTTTATTAAGAAAAGGGTGTCGTTCTATTAAACATTTCGGATAATCATAATGATAGATACAAAAGTAAGAGAATTAAAACGGGCTCAAAAAGAGGCTTTAATACGAAAAGAGTTTTCTAAGCTTTTTTTAAACATTAAGCTTGAAGATCCAGAACTTTCAGATTTATACATAAATAGAGTAAAGCTTTCTTCTGATAAAAGTGTTGCTTCTATATTTTTTTATATAGATGGTGGACAGAATGTATTTAATGAAAAACTCAGAAAACTTATTTTGTATAAGCCATCACTCAGAAAAGCATTGTCTCGCTTAATAGAATCTCGATATACCCCACAGATTGTTTTCAAGTATGACAAAGCACTTGAAAAGCAACTTGAAATTGAAAAGTTACTCGACAAAGTAACCAAAGAGACTCATGATATAGAACAAGAGGATTCCGAGACTCAGGTTGAGTCTTCAGAAGAAAAAAAGTAGTAAGTATAGTAAAAATTAGTAAAAAAGAAGAAAGATTAATAGATGATAGAGCTATTGCTTTTAGTCCCTTTATTTTTATGCTGGGGTTCTTTTTTAAATATGCTTGCTTACCGATTAATAAAATTTAAAAATATTTGGATTAAGCGATCATTTTGTACAAAATGCAAAAGAACAATTTATTGGTATGACAATATCCCTGTTATTTCTTATTTTTTATTACAAGCAAAATGTCGCTTTTGTAAAACTCACATTTCAGCATTATATCCATTCATAGAGATTTTCACAGTCGTTACCCTACTAGCCCTTTATTACACAATTCCTATACAGTATTTCTTTGCATATTTTATTTTTTTCTCTGCCCTTATAATAACATTTCGAACAGACATAGAATTCATGTTAATCTCTCGATTTACCACCCTATTTCTTATTCCTCTAGGATTTTTATTTAGTGCCACAGGGTTACTTCCCATACGCTTTTTAAATAGCATAATGGGCGCTATTATCGGCTATGGTTTTTTGTACTTCGTCTCCAAGATCTTTCATTATCTAACTGGCAAACAAGGAATTGGCCAAGGAGACTTGGAGCTACTTGCCTTTATTGGTTCATTCTTGGGCGTTGCCGGCTGTTGGATCAGTTTGTTCTTAGGTTCAATTATTGGCTCAATCTTTGGATTAATTTATATTGCCATTACCAAGCAAAAAAGATCTGTAAAAATGCCCTTCGGACATTTCTTGGCAATCGGCGCCATATTATTCGTATTATTTGAAAAATATTTAGTTTATATCGTCTTGGAAATCTAGCACAGCAGCAGAGCCTTGTTGAAAGGTTCCGTCCAAGTCTTGATCATCATCAATTGCTTTTCTCAGTCTTTGCTCTAGATTTTCTTTTTCTCCTTTATAATGTTTCAAAACTATTGGTTTAATATCGATAAATAATTGAGATGACAAAGCGCCTCCTCCCACTGAAGCAAAAAATGTACATATAAGTCCAAATATTGAAGCGAAAGGAATAACAAGCATAGAACTTGTATATATAGAACCTCCAAATAATATAGCTGTACCCACAAGAAGTCCAGAAAAAGTAATTACACTAAAAACTCCACCACAAATTCCACAAATCACAATTACACTTGGTATTCCAAACCCAACTAAACATAAAAATAGACGATGAGCTTTTAACTCTTTAGGACCTACTACTATTTTAGCAAGTACTTTTGCAAAATCATCTTTACGTAACAACTTCATACGTGGCCTAGTGCCTGGATCTATAAAAATAACTTTCATATCTTTATTATCATGTAACCTTATTAGCTCTTTTAATTTTTCAAGCACCTCCTCTTCACACGCAAAGGAATATTTTCTACTAATAAAAATCGCATAACGGCTTACTCGCTCTTTCAAAAATTTATTTGTATTCTTAACATTTCGCAAAGTTTCAATATCAAAATCCAAAAATGGTAAAATTTTCCAAGTGATAATCTCATTTGGTAAATCTTCAATTGTTAGGATGCCTTTTTTCAGCTCTCGAATATCTTTTTTATCTTTCGATATTTCCTCATTAAGTTTTACCATCCGTTTTTCTACTCTGCGCAACCTCCTCTTGCCAACACAAAGATTATTAATCCTTAACCACTGCTTTTCTTTTGTTAGCTCTCTGAGTCTATTTTTTTTGTTTTTAATGTTATCATTCTTTTGCTTCAGACATTCAAACACCCGTTCCATCTTTTCTTTTTTTCTTTCAACAACCCCTACTGGACCATACATCGCTAAAACAGAAATGTTACTTAATAAACATAACAAAACAAATATACTTAAAAGATATTTTTTCATGATAATCCCTAAAATAGACATAGAAAAATTTTAACAAAATAAAGCTCCTATTTTTTTATTTTTTGAGTTATAAAATAACTCGACAAAGCAACAAAAAAGAGGAGCTCTGCAATAAAAGTATCATTTGACATAAAAAGATCAAGAGAAAAATCGGGTAGGAAGAGCTACTAAGTAGCTCCGTCCTTCCACACTACCGTACATACGAATCCGTATACGGCGGTTCATAATCTTTTACACGTTTCATCATACCTTTCTACAAGACTTTTAAGTCCTTGTTCTTGCCAGAATTTGGTTCTAAGTGCTTTAGCTGCTTGTGGGGTATTTGACAGTCTCCAGTATTTCTTCCTGGAGTATGCTATAAGCGCGGCCCAGTCTTCGGGTATTCCCAGTTTCATCAGTTTTCTCAGCTTGGTTCTGCACTTCTTCCATTGCTCGAGAAGACACATTCTTAGTCTTCTCCTTATCCAACCATCAAGGTCTCTGAGAATACTTCTTGCTTTGGCTATTGAAAAGTATACAGTCCAACCCATTATGTATTTATTGAGTTTGTTTACTTTGTCTTCTATGGACTCACCTGTACTTCTCTTAGTTAGCCTTCTTATGTTGTTTTTGAATCTCTCTATGGTGATTGGCGCAATTCTTATGTGTGATATACCTTTGCAAATAAAGAATGAAAACCCTAGAAATTTCCTTCTTGACGGTCGACCTACAGCACTTTTCTCTTTATTTGTTTTAAGTTTGAGTTTCTTTTCCAGAAAGTTTTCCATACTGTTAGCCTCTTTTCCCCGCACGTTCACTTGCCACGTATATGTTAGCATCATCTGCATATCTGACAAACTTGTGTCCTCGTTTTTCGAGTTCGTTATCTAGTAGGACTTTGTCCATAAACTTTGTATGATTACATGTTTGGGATCGGTTGTTGATTTGTGTCAATTTATCACTCGACACTCCTTTGGTTTCCAGTGTATTCACCACTCTATCCATTGGTAGCCTCCTTTCGGAGTTTTCTGTTTTCATCGTGATATGTTGTCCTAATCATCCTTTCCCTTCAATTATGTTCGGGCCTTCCCTGATTTTTTTTTCAGGTACTATACCTTCTGCTGACTTCTGCCAACTCAACCTTCAATTTCTTGAAGGATTACCTTTTTTTCCCAGGTCTGTTGGCAGATCTCCCCGGGTAAGACCGTAACCTTTCTTTCCACATACCCACTTCATTTATCCCAACACACTTTGGCAACAAGGACTTTGTTTTGTTACGCAAACTCATCCCAGTGTCATAGGCCTCTTATGAAGTTCGTGTTCCTTGGGCCGGAAATTTGCCGCCGACTTCCTTCAGATCCCGCCTCACGATGGGCGCTCTTGTCTTAAGCTAATGGCTACTGTCGCCTTTCGCCATTCGGGACTTTCACCCTATAGGTTGCGTCCGTGCCGGGCGCACGTAAACTACCACCGACCTTGTCGGTGGCTTTAAAAGCTCAACCCAGACAACTATGTTGTCATGACTCTCCAAATTCTCATTTGCAACTCTTTAAGCTGTGTTTCCTCTTGTTCCCTTATGTATTTTTTACTGTTTCTCTGTTTATTCCAATCGTGCCTACAAATTATCGCAAATCATATCCAACTCGGCAACTATTTTACCTCGTCATATGAGTGGGGCCTTCGCCCCCACACTCCACCACCGACCTGGTCGGTGGTTTAGTCAAAGACAATTAAAAAGTATTATAAAAATTTTATTTATTCTTCTTCTCACGCAATTCTTTCGTTGAGGATATAGCTTCTCTTAACCTTTCTTCCAGCTTTCTTTTTCTTGAACTACAACATCCATTTATACAATCCCAAATACCCCAAGAATCAACACCTTCAATTACACCTCCAATTCGACCTACAATTGCACCTACGATTGCACCTGTGACTTGATCTCCAACTCCACCTCCAACTTCACTTACAATTCCACCTAGAATTCTACCTAGAATTACACCTCCAATTAAACCTCCAGCTACACCTTTAATTACACCTTTACCTTTAAATATACGTGTACTTACACCTCCAATTCCACCTGGAATTACACCCATAATTCCACCTATAATTCCACCTCTAACTAAATCTCTAATTATACGGCTTGTAATTATACTTCCTGCAATTCCAACTTCATCTACACCTAGAATTACACCTCCAATTCCACCTAGAATTACACCCCCAATTCCACCTACAATTCCACCTACAATTGCTAATTTGCTTATGTCTATAATAACTTCATGCTCTACTATATTTCGCAAAGCGTCTAACAAGATGGGATCCTCATATCTCAGCATATCATAAAGCTCATTCTCTACATTATTTTCATCTAAAAGCTTTATTTCAGCACTATCCCCTTTTTTAAACACAACTCGTACAACATCCTCTTTCTCTATTCGCTCTATTAATTCTTGCGCTTGCTCACTAATTTCTAAAAACTTTAAATCTTTATACCCGATTATCTCCCTTGAACTTCCAGAATCAAATCTTCTTGGATCAAAATCAAATAATATTCTATCAAATATTGCTTGATACTTTTCTTTATTACAAAATGCAAGCCTGAGTCTTTTAAATGTTTCTAAATCAGCAAACAAAAAAATCTTGCAAAATACTACGTCGCCGCACAACTTGCTACAATCTATAAATTCTTGTTCTTGAGAGCTCGCTTGTTCTTCTCGAGAGCTCAAGAGAATGTCTACACTATCATAATCTGAAGATTCTTCAGAATATAGTACAAGCTCTGACTGCAAATCCTGTCTGAGTTTTTTCATCGTTAAAACAGAAAAATTAGTTAATAGACATAATAAAGCAAACAAACTTGAAAGATGTTTTTTCATGATAACCCCATTTAGTTAATGTGAATTGTAATAGCAAGTGCAACAAATTTAATTAGAAGAAACTAGCGTTGAACTTGCTACTTCAATTCAAGACAGTTAAAAGGATAACAAATAGAGATATTTAATCAAGAAAAAACTTAACAAATTAATGTTTTTAAGAGAGATCGTCTTGGACGATTTTGATATTGCCATCTTGATCAATTGTTATAATATCAGGTTTGCCATCACCATCAAGATCACAAGCGGCACCGGCAATAAAGCTCGTTTTATCTGCTTTAGTCATACCTAAATGACTATGGGATGTCTCTTTGTTACCAGTAAAATGCTCAATCCCTTCGGCTCCAGAGCCAAATCCATAAGTATAATAAAATTTCTCATTTTTGCCGCCACCTTTGTACCCCTGAGGTTTCCAACCAATTCCTCCTTTACCACTTAAATTAGTAGTATAAGTCCCATGCTCAGCCCAATAGGTCTTTTGAGCCGTATATATGGACCCTAAATTCATATATGCCTCAGAACGTTTGGCTTTTGCCAAAAACTTGAAAAAATTAGGAATAGCAATTACGGATAAAAAAGCAATAATTGCAACTACAATCATAAGCTCTATAAGGGTAAATCCAGCAATTTTTTTATTTTTTTTCTCACTTTTTTTCATACTTCTCCCCGAAAAATAGTGAAAGATAATACTCTCTTTTTTATTATTTTAGCTAATTTAAGAACCCCAAAGTCAATACATTTTTAAACCGGTTACAAATAGAAACAGCAGCTATAAAATAAATGTTTCACAAAATTGCTCAAAAACTTCTATTAAACATAAAGTTTTAATAATCAAGCTTACAAATAGAAAACAAATGCCCATGCTATAAATGATAATTTATTGATTGACATTTTTGCTAAATGGTTTATATTTAATAACAATGAAATGAGTATCGTTGAATAAAACATAATTAACAGATAATAAAAAATTATTATCAATTATTTATGTATGAGTGAAACAATATCAGGTCATTGCTTAAGAAAAACCACCCGTTTTCGCCTGTTTTAGCACAACACAAAACAAAATTATTTCAGGCTTCTTCGGGTAAAACTTTAGGGTATGGGTAATGGGACAACTAGATGTGTAAAAAGCTTAAAAACATATTAACGATGGAGAATAACCATGAAAACAGTAAAACAAACCTCTAAGGGAGTAGTCGCTACAGGTAAGCAAAGAAGTTATAATGAAATTTTAGAGTTTTTAGATAAAAATTGGTCACCAAATCAAAATAGATCTTTAAATTGTATGAAACAACTTGATAAAGCATTGGGAAATATATCAAAAAAATTACATACCGTTACCATATCTGGAACAAATGGAAAAAGTTTAACGATTCACTTTGCGGCAAAACTTCTTAAAGAAGAAGGATTAAAAGTTGGAACATTCTATGCCCCACATATTATGACCTATAATGAAAGAATCGGTTTAAACAATGAATCTATTGCAAATAAAGCATTTATAGAAATTGCAAATGAAGTGTTAAATGCTGCAGATTCAATAGAATCAAAACCAAATTCATTAGAAATTTTAACCATGATGGCATTAGTCTACTTCAAAAAAAGCAAAGTAGATGTAGCATTGCTCGAAGTAACTGAAGGTGGAACTTCAAATCCAGTAAATATTTGTGATTCAAAAATAAGTGCAGTCACACGTATTACTCCAGACAAAGTAAACAACGTTCAAGAACTGATTACAGACATTATGGGTGTAGTAAGAAAAGATACCTGGGTAATCTCTGCTGATCAATGCAAATTTAATCTGCAAACCATGCAAAGTATCACAGAAAGCAAGGGTGGACAATGGGCAATGCCTATTCGTAAGCTTTCCCCACTTTCCTACCCATTCGAGCAACTTCATGGAAGATGTGCTGCATTGGCAGAAAGAATCGCTTCTATTTTTGTAAATAATATTGTAGTAAGTGATGCAACTGTGGTTTCTGGAAGCTTGCTGACAAAACCTAAGTCTCAAAGAGGTAGGCCAACCTTAGAAGCAAAACGTCAAGCAGAATTAAACCCTCGAAAAACAATTGAACAATTCTGGAAAGAAGAA
>Ga0180433_10012235_pt1 | contig 10062 bp, 13 predicted proteins | sample SS_ome_8_FD_132980 | JGI IMG/M metagenome (GOLD analysis project Ga0180433, IMG submission 132980) | Hypersaline lake sediment archaeal communities from the Salton Sea, California, USA - SS_1_D_1 metaG | ecosystem: Environmental > Aquatic > Non-marine Saline and Alkaline > Hypersaline >...
CCCACTTTCCCCGCGAGATGTTGCAGCACGAGCCATTTTTGAAGAGATGCTTAGAGCCAATCATTCCCACGTATGGCTTGATATGCATTTTAAAGGAAAAGAAACTTTGCAGAATCGATTTCCGACAATCTACCAGCACTGCAGAGATCGAGGGTGGGAGATGGACAAACACCCCCTTCCCATTGTTCCCGCTGCCCACTATAGCTGCGGTGGGGTAGCAGTAGATCTTGAGGGGCGGACAACCATGCAGGGCTTGAGAGCGATTGGCGAAGTAGCCTGCAGTGGTTTGCATGGAGCCAATCGTCTTGCATCAACAGCGCTCCTAGAAGGAATTGTTTGGGCAAGAACCTGCAGTCGATCAATCCACATAAAAAAGATCAATTTTCCTGAAATTGAACCCTGGAAAATGGGGACCGAAAAAATCGATAAAGCTTTGATCCAACAAGACTGGATGACCATCAAACAAACCATGTGGAACTATGTGGGGCTTTTGAGAAGTTCTCAGCGTCTGAAAAGAGCAAACAAAATGCTAAACGAACTTAAGTGGGAAATTAATTCGTTTTATGAGGGGGCCTCATTAACTCCAGAACTCCTTGCTCTTCGAAATGGATGCGAAACCGCTCTCCTCATTACTCAAGGAGCGCTTCAAAGTCCACGTTCTCGAGGATGTCACTATGTTGTTGATGAGAAATTAGCTTTCATATAGAATGTCGGAAATTAAAATTCCAAATGGGGTATTAGCTCAGTTGGTTAGAGCGCCACGTTGACATCGTGGAGGTCAGCTGTTCGAGTCAGCTATATCCCAACCATTTTATTTTGAAAGATTGTCGTAATTTCCAGATTTGCCAAACGGCCACAGCAGTCCTTGGGGCTGCCTTGTCGGATCTAATTCCCCAAGGGTATCTCTTAAAGGGAGGCGTAGCTGGCTCTATATTTTACTATGATATTGTTATGGGAGAAACCCTCTCGGAGGTGATGCTTCCACATCTAGAGAATCGGATGAGGGAGATCGCATCAAAAGATCACGCCATTAAGATTCATGAGATGGTTCCTTCGAATGCACTCGAGTTTTTTCGCCATAATCGCCGCTACTATCCCGCTCACTTTGTTCAGCAAGCTCAAGGCCCCCTAGTGCAGGTGGTTCAAATCGATGCTTTTATTGATCTGGTAGAAGGGGAGTTTTTGGGAAAAACAGGGGAACTTGGCCCTTTTAAACTCATGAAGATTGAAGAGAGACTGCCTCTTCGTTTCCGGAAGCAGGAGAAGCTCGTTTATCGTGTTATAGGGCAACTCGAAGTAGGTGAAAAAATTCCTGTAGATCCTTTTAAGCTGGGAGAAGAACTAGGCCTTTTTGACGTCAGTATTACTCGTGGCGCCGATTTCCTTGAAAAAAACAATCTATGTTGGAGAAAGAGAGGTGAAGCTCTGTTTTTCCGCCTATATGAAAAATGGCGAAAAGCTCATTTAAAAGAGGGATTTGAATTAATAGTCGGAGGGGCCTTAAGTGCGGGGCTTTCTGCAGAGTTTTTTCTTTCGAAGGACAGTCACTCTGACTTAGCGACAACAGTGTGTCTAGAAAAAGATTTACTCCCATCTCTTCAAAAATGTATGAAAATCATTGAAGAGCTTTCTCTCATAGAGGGGACGTGGAGTGGAACTGGCCCTGAAACGCTTCAAGAAACCTTTCGAGAGCTCAACTTAGAGTGGAAAAAAGGGAAAGAGATCAAGATAGAAAGAAAAGGATCTTTTTTAACCGCGCAAAAAAATAAGGGATTCTATACCATAGTGCATTCAGTTTTTCCCTGCATGCAGCAGACGGTACTGAATGTTTTAGAAGATAGTGAAAAAGATCTATCGCAAAAAAAAGAGTTATTGAGTATAGTGGCTGTTTGTGATGAATAGGATGAAATCGTTTGAGAATTAACAGAGAGATACGCGCTCCACAAGTTCGACTGATAGGGAAAGATGGAAAGCAGGTAGGCGTTGTAACGATAGAGCAAGCGCAAGCGCAAGCAAAACAGGATGGACTTGACCTCGTTGAGATTTCTCCGAATGCGAAACCACCTGTTTGCAAAGTTATAGATTATGGAAAATTCCGCTACCAGATGACAAAAAAAGAGCGGGAAAGTAAAAAAGCACAGCACCAGGCCAAGCTTAAAGAAGTAAAGGTCAAACCGAACATTGACGAGCATGATCTTCAAGTAAAGATCAAAAGAGCCCGAGAGTTTATCGAGAAAGGGAACAAAGTGCGCGTCACCTGTATGTTTCGTGGAAGAGAGATGGCCCACCAAGAATTGGGTCAGAAGGTTGCTCTCCGAATCGCTGAAGAACTCAGCGATGTCGCGCAGACCGAATCTCCTCCAAAGCAGATGGGTCGGAATTTTAGTTTGGTGCTCGCCCCAGTGGGCAAGAAGAAGTAACAATCGGAGACGAAACGTGCCTAAAATGAAAACCAAGAAAGCGATCCGAAATCGCTTTAAAAAGACAGGAACAGGGAAACTCATGCGGACAAAGCAGGGTCGCCGACACATCCTAACGAAGAAAACCTCGAAGCGGAAACGGCAGCTTAAAAAGCAGACTGTATTGAGCGAAGCCTTTTCAAACAAGTATAAGCGCCTAGCGTGCATGTAAAAGGAGAAAGGGAATTATGGTAAGAGTAAGAAGTAGAGTCGCTTCAAGAAAGCGTCGTAAAAGATTATTAAAGAGAGCAAAAGGGTTTGTTGGAGACCGAAAGAATCACGTCCGACTTACTCAAGATGCGGTGATGAAAGCCATGGCGTTTAGCACCATGCACAGAAAGAAAAAGAAAGGGGACTTTCGTCGCCTATGGATCACCCGTATCGGAGTGGCTGCAAAGGCTCAAGGGATTTCCTATAGTCGTCTGATTAACGGACTGACCAAAGCAGGAGTTCGTATCGATCGGAAGATGCTTTCTGATATCGCCATTCGTGACCCCAAAACTTTTGCGGTGGTTGCAGATACTGCAAAAGTAGCACTCGCCTCATAAAAACATTCTAAAGCCCCCGGTTTTCGGGGGCAAGTTGTCTATGAAACAAAAAATCGAAGCTCTAAAAAAATCTTTCAAATCTGAAATTGAAAATGCGACCGTTGCAAAAGATTTAGAGCAGATCCGTGTCAAATATCTTGGAAAGAAAAGTCCTATTCAAGCTCTCATGCAAGACCTGAGAGGCTGCTCCCCTGAAGAGCGTCCTGAGATGGGAAAACTGATTAACACCTTGAAGCAAGAGGTCTCTGCGGAGATTGACACCCATCATGAAACCCTCCAATCAAAAGAGCTTTCTCTTAGGCTTATAGAGGAGAAAGTTGATGTGACCCTTCCTGGACGCCGTTCAAATTTAGGAGGAATGCACCCTCTTTCTCAGATGCTAATGGAGGTTACAGAGATCTTGATAGGGATGGGATTTTCTGTTCAGGAATGTCCTGAGATTGAGACTGAGTACTACAACTACGGAGGATTGAACTATCCTCCTGACCATCCAGCAAGAGATATGCAGGATACGTTCTATATTACTCCTGATATTCTCCTTCGCTCTCATACCACATCGATTCAACAGCACATGATGGAGAACGTCCAGCCCCCTATTAGGATTCTATCGCCTGGAAAATGCTATCGCAATGAGACGATTACTTCTCGCTCCCATGTATTTTTCCACCAGGTTGACGTTCTTTATATAGATAAAGACGTGACCTTTTCGGATCTATTGGCAACCAAAGAAGAGTTTTATACAAAAATCTTTAAACAGAAGATAGATCTTCGGGTCCGACCGAGCTACTTCCCTTTTGTTGAGCCAGGAATGGAAGTTGATATCAAATGTACCAGTTGTGCGGGCAGCGGGTGCGTTCTTTGTAAGCACACGGGATGGCTTGAGGTTGCTGGAGCTGGAATGGTCCATCCAAACGTTTTAAGAGAAGGTGGTATTGATCCTGAAGTTTACTCCGGCTATGCCTGGGGAGGAGGGATTGAAAGACTTTTTATGCTTCGCCATGGAATCAGTGATATCCGTCTTTTCACTGAAAATGATACCCGTTTTCTGTCTCAATTTTCCTCATAGATAGCCTCCTTCCAACAAAAATTATTTGACGATACTATCTAATCCATAAAGAATTAATTTTTTAGTAAAACTTTCTTGCCATTTAGAGGCAGTAAAGATTATACTCCCATCTCAACAATCGCGCATTGTGGAAGAGTGGCAGAGTGGCCGAATGCGTCTGTCTTGAAAACAGAAGTCCTTCACGGGACCGGGGGTTCGAATCCCTCCTCTTCCGATTAGCACAAGAAAAATATAAATTTTTTCTTGATTTGTTATTAACAAACCCTTTATAAAAGAAACCTTTGACGTCTCAAGGGAAAAGAAGGGTGATTAAAAGTTTAAGTGCATGGTTAATCCTTTACAAAATCCAGGGGTTCCTGGTAGACTTTGCACACTATTAACAAATATTCCAAATATACGGAGGAATTAAAATGATTTCTAGCGCCGTTCAAGGTTTTCAAAACAATCGTTACCATGCTCAAGAAGTAGTGGGTTCTCTTTTTGCAGCTGCACTTGTAAAACTTGGTAGCAAACACATTCAGCAAATCACCAACCTAACAGCATTTGCTTCTGCAGCAAATGGTGCGAGTGTTTTGGTGACTGCTAAGTCTGCACACACTCTTTGTACGTCGGAAGATGGCGATGAGAAAGGTGCTGCATATCAAGCGCTTGTGCTTGCTCTAACAACAGCAACTGTTACAACTTTTCTTAGAGGAACAACAATTCTTAAGTCACGTCACACTTCACTTCCAGCTCTTAGCCAATTCGCTAAGCCGCTAGCTGCTGCATCTGGTGCAACTGCTGTCCTAACGTTTGGTGGAATCCAAGGCATTAAGATGGCTAATGGAGCTTACCAAACTTGGTCAGCTAATAGAGCAGAAGCTGCTCATAACCAGAAGGTTGATACTGCAGTGGCATTAGTTCTGAGTGAAGCTTATAACGATGAAGGTAAAATCCAAGCTCTAGATACTGTAGAAGCGTTCAAGCCTTTAGCTGATGCTGCTCGATTCGTATTGGGCACTTCTGGTCAGACTAAGGATGAGTCTGCAAAAGTAACTGATGACATGATTGGTTTCATCAATGCTCAGGCTGCTGTGCTTAACGATAAAGAAGCTACTAGAATTGAAGGATGGGTTAATCTTGTACGTTCTTAAGCTCTGACTTATTTATTAGTTCATTAGTTGATAATGAAAAGGGATGGCGAAAGCCGTCCCTTTTTTTGTTTCTCTACCTTTCTTCTTTAAAAGAATTACTCCACAACCGATTGAGGAAAAACTTCTTTACTCTATAGAGGAAAAAGCGTATGATCATTGCGTCATCGGAGGAATTAGTATGGCTTGTAGAAGTAATTGCGCTTTCAGCGGAAACGCCCCTGTTGGGCGTCAGATCGAAGAATTATTTGTCACGGGTGGAGTATTTGCAATTTCAGCGGTTGCTGTCAATGCTTTAGTCCTCTATTTAGCTGGAATCGAAGACGTCACACCAGGTGTGATTAATGGTTCCATGACGGCTCTTGCTGCCTCTGGAACGCATCGTATGAGGCATGACTTAGCAGATGGAAGGGTTAAGGAAAAGTGGAGCGCTGAAGATCGTATTGTGAACATGACGGCTCTTATTTTGGCGAGTGTAGGCTCAACGGTTCTCCTTCTCAAATTTAGTGGATATCCCGTAAAAAAATGGGAAGTGCTCAAGATGGAAACTCTTTCAATCCTTGCGATGGCTGGAACGACAAAATTTATTTTAAACGATGGTAGCCGTTAGCATGTTCACAGTAAAACCAGAAAATTGGATTACCCCGCCAAATAAGTTGGTGAATCCCCCAGAAGGGGAGCTTGGGCATATGAAAATTTCTCGGTTTGCTCTGTTTGTGCAGGCACGTCAATCGATGCTATTTAATGGTTTAGCTCTTTTAGTGATTCATTCCGCTATGACTGGCGCTTCAAAAGCTCTTAAAGGGAGGTTTATTTACCCCCTTAAGGCTGCTGCAATTGGAGCTCTAGCCAATGCAACGCTTTATACAGCATTTTTAGATGGACGCTCCTGGTATTCCTCCCGCGATTTTCGCTCTTTTCCACCACGATTTACCCCGAATAAGTTTTTTGCTGGGCTCTTTATGTTCATTTTGGCCCCCTCTGTTGCAAGTAAGCTCTCTCAGTATGTGATTAAAACTCCTGTGAGCTTAAAGGTGACATACTTTGGAGGGGCCGTTAGTTATGCGGCGATTACCCATATGGATGGGGAAAAATGTACTGGGTAACTGGTAATTCGAGAAAATTTAAGTAAGAGGAAATCAATATGACGCAGAAATTAGGGGCTCATTTTGGATTAACAGCACTTATAGGGACGGTTCTTGGAGGAGTCGGCGCTCTTGGAGTGAGGAAGCTCACAAAGCTTTCTGCGCCGCTATCAGGAGCTTTAACTACGTCATTCATGGCAGCAGGGACCTCAACGCTCACAATGACCATTATGGAGCGAAATAAGGTTGGTGAGAAGCTCAAGGCTCGATTTGGTGACCAATACCAGCATGAAGAGATCTGCTTTATGGCTGCAACCTTCTTTGGGACGGCCTTTCTTACATACAAGCTAGGACCAAAAATTGTCCGTAGAGAGCTTTGTCTTGTTGAAGTCGCCCCTTATACTGTCATTTCAACCTCAGCAGCAATTATGTCCCTTCTTTGGACAGATAAGACGATTTAAGGCTTTCTCAGATTCTATATCTTAACTCTTTTCTTTCTTAGAAACGAGGTGGAGCTTGTGTTCGAAAAACGAGTAGACTGCCACTAAGCGTGACACAAGGATAGCGATATAGAACTGACCTACAATCCCTTCTAAGATTGCAAAGGTTTGTGCCACATCCTCCACCGCGATAATATCCCCGTACCCAATACAAAGCAATGTTACAAAGCTAAAATACATGAGCTCAGAGAGATAGTGGCTATGTGTAATAATTGTTGGATCAACATTTGAAAAATGGAACGAGCCTGGGGAAACGAGGTCGATAAAAAAGTATGTGAAGGAAAAGCCAATAGCGACCATAAAATATGCGCACACTACCCCTTTGAGGGTTTCTAAGCGCACCCGAGCGTTAATAACGACACGCTTAATAATTGAGGTTGTTGTCACGAATACAAAAATGATCATAAAGACAAGAAAGATCAAAACAAAGAGTTTTTGGGGATAGAGTAGGTTAAGCCACTCGAAGAGAAGAGCGGGGATTGCAAGGGAGGTGGAGATGACTTTTACTCTCTTGGAATGGTCGCAATTGAAAATGGCAGAGCTAAATACAAGAATCAGGAGAAACTCCCAGATTGTTAGATAGATAGGGCCGCGGTCATAGGGACGAAAGATAAATAAGAGGACAAGGGAGATGAGAAGCTGAGTGAAGTAGCCACTGCAGTACTTCAGACTGCTTGAGTAACAATTTTTTATCATTTTCTTCATACACCCCTATATCTTAGATTAAGCGCTTTGGGTCAAGGGAGAAATTTTCCCTCTTGAAATGGAAATTTTTATAGGGTAGCTTTGAAATAGGGAACGAATAGAAGAGGGGGAAACTTTTATGTCTACTGAGCGTCAGCCAACGCCATTTGATGATCCATATCCTGGGGCCTCAAAGGTCTCAAAGAATGAACTGTCAAAGGCCTTAGAATCTGTATTTTATTCCTTTGAGCATCAAGAGCAGGGTAAATCTGCAATGAGTGAGCAGCTTCGCTTAAATGAGGCGCTTATGCTTCTTAGAGCTAAAGAAATTGGGGGGAAGATCTACCTTCACACTCAAGAACTTATGCAGGCATCGACAGACTTTGCCAATGGCCATGGAAAGATTGAAATGGTTTACGAATGCCTAGAATTTTTGCGAGATGAACTCAAGTCATGAATCCAAAAAAGCAATTAATTCATGACCTTCAAACTTTTCTCTGGCGATTTGAGCAGGGAGGGTACACCCGTGAAACGATGTTAGAGATTCTTACGAAGCTAGAAAGTGTGCTTGAAAATGATGGGGAGGAATTAGGAGAACCCATCCAAAGACATGTTGAGAACATGATTCGCGACTGTCGTGCTTATGCTTTTGGCGGAGGGGATCAAAAAAAAGTGGTCTCTGACCTCGATAAATTAAGACAGGACTTGGAGTAATTTATGTTCGATGATGGAATGGGAGAAGAAGACCCCAAAGAGCTTCTTAAAGGAGAAATCCAAGAATTTCTCAGTGAGTTTGAGCTGACTGAAGAGAGTGAAGATGATATGAAAACGATTCTTCCTCTTTGGAGAGATGAACTTCTTAATCATGCACATGAAGTAGGCGGACCCACACACTCAAAAATTAAGACGCTCATGAACGTATGCGAAGACTACGCAAGCAATCGTGGAATGCTTGAGCGCGTTCGTCAAGAAGCGGAAGAAATTCGTATTCAACTCAATATCTAATCGGTTTTGCTGCAAATCTCAAATCCATAGGAAGTGTGTGTGGTGAATATCGGCTTGATAAAGAGCTTCGTCTAGGGGTGATTGGAACCCAATTTTCCAGAAAAATCTTTGCTCCTATTAATAAAAAGTATTTATTGATAAGATGCGTTTCTATGGGATTTTTTGTAAACAACATCTATGGCGGCAGACAACCTTATCGTGTTCAAGAGGTTCAGAAAGATAAGCCTGATGATCAGGGATCAAAAGGACAGTATTTTGGTCACAATCAAGAGGAAGATCGGCACCAAAAATTTCTAAAAGCAAATGAGAAACTCTACAAGAAAAAATCCGTTGTTCTTGCCAGTGAAATCATGAATAAACAGATGATGCATCTTGAGGGTGAGCTTTCTGCTAAGGAAGCTTGGGAAAAAATCAAGCATCATGAGATCAAGTATTTTCCTATTCTGGGTGAGGAAGGAAAGCTCCTCGGAATGCTCTCTGAGAGGGATATTTTGAAAGGAATGCAAGAAGGAGATCGAAAAAAGCTTAAAGATCTGACGGCTGAGCAAACCTTGTGCGCGGAACCCGAAACAGAGCTTGCAGATATCATGAAGGTTTTTTCGGATCAAGCGGTTGAGGTGGTGCCTGTCATTGATAAAAAGCACAATGTTGTTGGAATACTAACCCAAAACGAACTCTTGCAAACCATGTTAAAAATATCAAACTTGAAATGGAACACTTAGACAAACTCGAAAGCCAAAGTATCTTTATTATTCGGGAAGCTTACCATCATATTCCCAACTTAGCAATGCTGTGGTCGGTTGGAAAAGATAGCACGGTCCTTGTAAAGCTTTGCCAAAAAGCATTCTTTAGTCACATCCCTATTCCTCTTGTGCACATTGATACAGGGTTTAAAATTCCTGAAATGATAGCTTATCGTGACAAACTTGCCATGGAGTGGGGGCTTCAAATGATCTATGGTCAGAACGAAGAAGCTTTGGAGAAAAAAAAGACCTTTCCCCATGGGAAAGTTAGTTGTATTGAGTGTTGCAAAGCATTAAAAACTGAGGCGTTGCGTCGTACAATTGAAGGGACCGGTGTGCGTTACAAGATGAATCTTAAGAGCGGAGAATACGAAATTGACATGAATCGGGAACCCTATGGAGGGCTCATTGTTGGTATCCGAGCTGATGAAGAGGGAAGTCGTTCAAAGGAGCGCATCTTTTCTCCTCGTGGGACTTCCAATAAGTGGGAAATTGCCGATCAGCCACCAGAGTTTTGGGGACAATTCAATACGGACTTTCCTCCAAAATCTCATGTACGGGTTCACCCTCTCCTTGATTGGACGGAGACTGATATTTGGCGCTATATAGAAAGAGAAGAGATTCCCATTGTAGATCTCTACTTTAACCGAGGAGAGGGGAAAAGGTACCGTTCATTAGGATGCGGTCCTTGTACGAAACCGATTGATTCTGAGGCTAAGGACCTGCGTGCGGTGATTCAGGAGCTTGAACAAGGAAAACTGAAGAATATTGCAGAGAGAAGTGGACGGGCTCAAGATAAAGAGGATCGAGGAGGATTGGAGCAGTTGAGACGGGGAGGTTAC
>Ga0180433_10012236_pt1 | contig 10061 bp, 6 predicted proteins | sample SS_ome_8_FD_132980 | JGI IMG/M metagenome (GOLD analysis project Ga0180433, IMG submission 132980) | Hypersaline lake sediment archaeal communities from the Salton Sea, California, USA - SS_1_D_1 metaG | ecosystem: Environmental > Aquatic > Non-marine Saline and Alkaline > Hypersaline > Sediment...
ATAGCCTTGCGTCGAATGTCCTCCTGCGCAATAGATGGAAGCGAACGAGCATCTTGAATTTTCATGCTCGTATCGTTAACACATTAGATCGAAATGTAAACTAATTTATGCTCTGATTAGTAAGTATCCACTTTGGTATAAAAACAAGTGTCCTGTTTCGATGAGATGGTGTAATATTTTTTCTGTAATAAGAGCCACATTGTGCCCCAACTCGAGGAACAAATCCCCATTATAATGGTTTATCTTGACCTCTTCGTGTTTAAAGGGCTCGATCGCCTCAAACAGAAAGACTATGCCGTCAGCCAGAAATATTGCCTTGTAGGCAAAGCTTTTCTCTGAAACAAGCTTCCCTACGTTGTTATTTCTTTGTACCCGGGTGTTGTTTCTTTTCATCTTTTTGCTCCATGGGGTTTTGTGCGGGAGGGCCCAAACAGTCTTCCCACACCCAAATAGTCAAATCCCTCTTTGAAGATTCCTTTGACCCTTCCAGCTCCTTGGGCGACTCTGTCACGGTCGTGTTCTTCCAACAATGCGCTGACATAATTATCGTAATAGTATCCACCGGTGAATCGCTTGCTTCTATCCCAGGAGGCGCTGTCCCTGCTGACGATCATGCTATCCAGGACAATACCTTCCTGTTGTCCAGTTCCGGGTGCCTTGGTTACTGTTCTTACTCCTGCAAAGCCTTTACCGTCTGGTCCTAAGAAAAAGCCTTCTTGTTTGTGCTGTAAGGTCCTATTCGTGTAGCCGGAAAGAACATACCTATTGCCCATACGGTCTTTGTCATAGATGAAATTCGCATATCGGGTAATTCCATCTGCATCTTTGTAAACGCCCTGGAAACTGTCTTCATTATACACCCTTCTGAGAAATCCTTCTTTCTCAGTTACGTAGTTCACGCTAGCCAACTCAACCCCTTCCTTTGTGGCCAGCAGCGAAGACTGAAGCTGGCCGCTTTTGTCTGTCCAGACGTTCATCTGTGCCGTCGCTCCGGCGAGATTCTCTGCATCAACCGATATGCCGTGGCCGGCATACCACCTGCTGACGTACTCGGCCTCCTCCGGCTTGATTATCCTGCTGCCGATCCCCTGTGTGGCAAGGACGGCACGGCCGATGGGGTCTTCTCCCATGCCGGCCAAAAGCTTTTGGGTCTCCGAAGACAGACGGCCTGTTGCAGCTATCTCGTCAAGGCCTTTGGTTATAGCCATCCTGGAGGCCTGGCCATAGAGCCTTCCCGATTCCCTCAGATACTCCGCGGAAAGGCCTGCATTCTTGACATAGTCGTAGGTCCCCATTTGCCCCATGGCCTGAGCCCTGGCCAGAAGGTTTCCTATGTCTTGTATGTCTATGCCTCGACTCTCAGCCCGCTCTGACAATTCCTTGATCATGTGAACGTTCTGACTCTGCTGATATTGAGCCCTATCCTTGAGGAAATCGAAAACCCCACTGTACCCGGCCTCCTTTGCAATCGTCTCCAACTGGCTCTTGTCTTGAAAGCTCTTAAAGCTGTCCATTCTGCTCTGCAACCCGACATAGTCATTGATGTCACCGCCAAAACCCCGACTCTTGGCGGTGTCGAACGCCTGCTTCAAGCCCTGGAAGTTACCGACTTTGGCCTGTTCCATAAGCTGCATGGTCTCAAGGCTGGATTCCAGTCCAAGACTGTTTCGCAGTGTTTCAATGGCTGTTGCCCTTGAGAACTGAGATTCTACGCCAAACTTTTGTATGGCACGCTGCACGTCATCTTCTGTGACGGCTGTAGAGCGGGCAATGGTTTGTATCTGCTCTCGCCTAAAGACTTTGTCTGTGGCCTGCATGGCTGCCGCGCCACCCGTTCTCACAGCAGCGCGTCCAGCAGACCCTGCACCAAGCCTGTCTACCGTTTGGAGGCTTGCCTCGGTGCCTGACCTGAGCTTGTAGCTTGCTGCGCCTATACGCTGGTGAAACGAATAGTCGTTTGCCCAGGTCTGGGTGGGATAGGCTTCGCTGATACCCCGCTGATATGTCGCTCGTCTCGTAGGCTCCCCCTGGGATGTAAGTTCTGCAGCCACTCTTCCATGAGAACCAGTGGCGATCGAACTGCGATGGATCATGTGGGCGAAAGCAGAGCCCCCGAACCTCATGAGCATGGCGCACATCGCCCCGGCCATGGAGAGTGCCATCAGGCGCGAGGCACCGAACGCAGCCATGGCCTTGTATGACTCATTTTCAAAGAGTAACATCGACTTTAAGCCCAGTTGTCCCTCGGTGATTTCCCTGAAAGTATTTGCCGCATAATCCATGGCCGTGCTGTGCACGATGGCATCGCATATGCCCCACGAGCCGAGAAAGAAAAAACTGCCGAGGGTGAAGGTCAGCGCACGAGGAAACAAGGGTGTGGGAATCAGGAGAAACAAAAAGGGCATGAGGCCCAAAAATATAGCGTAATAACCCCCCTTGATTATGGGCAGCCATTCATTGAGCATGATGCCGGCGCCTATCATGTCAACACCTTTTCTGTAGCTTCCTATGGTTTTAACGACTTCATCAGGAGCGCCTTCCTGAATCACCCTGTCAAGCTCACTTGCTATCAAGTACTGGCGCATCAACTGGTCAGAGGTTATTGCCACGCCGAGCAGGGACGAAACGAGATTGTTGATTTTGTCCTTACACACCGTCTCAATCGGCAGTCCGCCATAAGTCGCATAGTTCCTGTGAGCCAGATCCGCCTGGGCGCATTTGTGTGTCCAAAACGTCCCGACCGTGGCACTTGCCGCAGTGAGACCGGTCAGGTACGGATTGAGGAAATTTTGCCAGTCCTGCTGGCAGGACAAAGACACTCCATTGGGATTGGAAGCGTCATACCAAACAGTGAAGATCGCAGGGCTGGCAGCCGAGGCGAAAATTGGCACAAAATCGGTGTTTTTGTTGAGGTCATTGACGTTGATGGTGCTTCCGGGCCTTCCGACTTCAAACAAAAAGCAATCTTCTATGTATCGTCTTAGCGACATGTTGACGTATTTACCTGTCGCTTGATTGGCATCGACCATGGAGAGATCCACGCCATTACTGAAAGCTTTATTGATAATGTCGAAACCTATGCCACCGGCCTCTTCTCTGAAACTCTCGACATTGCCCGCCATCCAGATCATCTCCACGACCCCTGACTCGATCTTATTCATCAACCCGGCCAGAAAAGCAACGCCGTCGGGGACCCCTCCAACGGACTTGAACTTGCCGCCTATGGTCTCGTCCGTGACAAGAACTGTGGTAGTAGTTCTGATGAACGTGTGATACACGATCACCCCGCACAGAAGCGTTCCGAAGAGGTAGGCCCAGATGAGCGTGGAGATTTTGCCGCCTGTGAGCGATTTTACGAGAAGCACCAAGGCGCCGCCTACGAGCATCATGACTATGATGCCGAAGAAGAGACCCTGATAGGTGGCATCTGACATCACCAGGGCCAGACGTTCAAGGGCGTTTACGACATAGGGTAGCTCTCCGTACACGTTGATCGTTTTTAGCGTGTTGGGGATATCGGCATAGGCCTGTGCCGGCAGGAAAAGGCCCGCGAAGGCGAAGACAATGAGTAGTTTTTTCGTTTTCACCATTGAAAAACATTGACCCCGATAGAAGAGAATTAAAAAGATTACCACGAAGGCACGAAAGAAAGAAAACACGAAAAAGCAAAACATAGTTTCCGATCTTCGCCTTGAGGACATTTCGTGCTTTCGCGTTTTCGTGATTGTCTTTTTGTTCTTCTGATTCAAAAAGCACTCATTCCGCGACTCAATGATTAACGCGTGGTTCTTGAAATCGTACTCTGGATGCGGGCCGCCCCTCTCTTTTGAGCTTCTATGAATGCTGTGTTCAGGCCCTGTTCAGCCTGCATGATCTTCACCTCGCCCGAATATGCGAGATAAGCCATTTGCATCATTTCAGCCGTCTTATCCTTCATCTCCTTAAGCGATTCCATGGTGGAGCTAATAAATCTCAGCTGGCAGCTCTTCTGATCATTGCCTGTCGAGCTTCCCATCTGCTGACTCGATATGTACCTGGCATAGTTAAAGATGTCATTCAGGTACTTGTGATAATCACAGAACATTGAATAGATGTAGTGCTTTCCAACCAGCCTCTCGAATTGAAGAGCCGCTTGGTTAGGATCAGCATCTTGGCCCATGTTTAGTAGATACCCCTTCAAGGCCGTGTAAGCATTTTCAGGGGTATTTTGCAGCATGCTCAGCTCAGCCGGCGAAAAAGCCGCTCCTGTCATCATTTTATTGGTGATGTTGGTGAGCATGGTGACAACCCATTCGCGATAATTATGGTAGTGCTGCAAATCCACCGTGATCCCAGTATTACTCAAAGGAGCGCATGCGCCGCCAGCGTCCATGCTTTCGATTTCGCCTGTGTAGATCTTGCTTGCCACGTCCGCTATTGTATTGTTGTTGACACACGGCGGAATGTACTTGTGATTGACTCTGTTCGTGATGGCAACGTCACCTAACAATCCGCGCATGAGGTCCACGTAAGCGCCAGGGTAGCCGCGCAGATCCGAAAGGTTCTTGAGCAAAGATCCATCCGTGAAAAATGCCTGCTTCATCAATGCCGGGCATTGTGCGATGAGATTGTCAGAGGTTATGGCTGCCCCTGCAGCATCTTTTGCATCCTCCGGCGTTCTGTCACCTGCAGACTCTTTCATGGCCTGCCACAGTTCCACGGCGCCGGTGCTTTGTGCAAAATCTGTCCATGCCTGAGTTCGCTCGGAAGAAACCTTTTCATTGTCCGTGACTCCGTCAACAATCGAGGCTGCCACGACCTTTGCTGCTTTACAGTCGTCTATCTGCAGTTGGTTGAGTCTGTCGACAATGGCTTCAAAGGCCTTGATAGCGTTGGCGCAGGGCTCGCACAGTGTATTGAGCGCGATATCAAAGGCGAAGGCGGCGGCTGCCGGCCCCATGATTCGCTGCAGTTTCTGGACAAGATAGTCATACTCCATGAAGCTGAATCCCCCCAGGTAAGCATCTATGCCGCCGCAGCCCGCCTTGAAACGGGGTTTGGATATGGTGACGAGCGGATCGGCCTGTGTTGACCACCGAGCGGACATGCTGCCGAAGGTGGCGTAATTTCTCTTCTGGGTCTCAAAATTATCCGGTCCTGTGACCACGCTCTGGTTGATCCAGTCATCGACCCAATCGGCCCTGGCGTTTGATCCTGCGATGAAGGCCAAAAGGAGTGACAAAATGATGGGTGTCTTTTTCAGGCTCATGACACGACTCCTGTTTGCGATGCTTGCTTCTGTGCCTTTTCAACCATAACCGACAGGGCCTCGGGATAAGTCTTTCCGCTTCTCACGAGGTTTTCTATCTTTGCGTTCTCGCCGGCATCCGATGTGTACAGGTAGTATGAATAGGGATCTACAATCAGCCTGGCCACTCCCGTACCCATAGGGGTATCCATGAAGATCTCGGAATACCGGGGGCGGGGCGTTCTAACCGATTTCAGGATCTTCATGGTAAATTCATCATAGTCGATGAGCTTCTTATCCTTGGCTTTCTCGAAATCAGGAGACTCGAGCAAAAACTTGAACGCCGAATTGGACATGATGACGCTTCCCACCTGGCCGAAACTTTCAAAATCGAGTAGCGACTGGGTGATCGTCGTAAAGCTGCCACCATATTTTCTGGCCCTCCTGTAGCCTTCCTCGATCACGTCCTTGAGCAGCGAGCTTTCCTTGAAAAACTGCCAGGCCTCGTCAAAAATAATGAGTCTCTTCTGGGACTTGTCAGACAAATAGAGGTTTACGGTGACATAATTCAAGATCTGCAATGTGATGACGTTCAGGAGATCTTTCTGGGGCTTTAATTCTTCCAGCTCCAGGACCACAAAATCGTCATCTTCGATGTTTAGCGTCGCCGGCCCGTTGAACCATTTCCCATATTGCCCTTGAGAGGTGAAGCTTCTCAGGTTGAAGGCCAGGTTGGCAGAGACGGTCAGAAGATTGGAAATACATCGGTTGTCCCCTCCGCATTCGAGCTCCATGATCTCGTCCGAACTCTTGTTCGGAGAAGCAAGGGTGCTGTAGAGGGCATCAACCGTGGCGTCATTGCCGTATTCGCTGTAGACGAACCTAATGGCATTCTTGATTAAGGTCATTTCAGTTTCATCCGGAAGGTCCCCGGTTCCTGAATACACCATTTGAGCCACGATCGCGCTCAGAACGCCTATCTCATCATTGATATCGCGGACGAAAGTGAATGGATTCAGACAAATATTGGCATCTTTGCTGAAACTTATGAACTTGCCGTCTAATATGTTGCAAAGCTTCCTGTAGGAGCCGCCCATGTCGATGATCCGTATGATTGCGCCTGATGCGTAATAGTTGAAGACGATGTAGTTCACCAGGAATGACTTGCCGTATCCGCTTGCCGCACAAACAAGGGCATTCTGGTTGTTCGCCCTTCTGTCGAAAATATCGAGAGAAACCAGCTGGCCCTTTCTTCCCATGAGCATAATGTGGGGGTTGCCGCCGCCCCGTATATCGGCCTGTACGGGAAAGCACTTTGCGGCAACCTTGGGATGGCAGATAAAATCGCGGTCGATAAAGCTGACATTGTTTTTCACGTTGTACATTCCGAGGGGCAAGGCGGATAGTAAAAGGAGCGTGAGGATACCCCTGTCCTCCTGCATGATAAATCCTCTTGATTCCCATATTCTTTTGATTCGGGCGGTTGCTTCCAGTGATTGACTCGGCGATGGAGCGGTGTGCCATAGGATCGGCATGATTCTGACGAACGCCGTACCCTTTTCTATCTCATCGGTTGCCCACATATACTCTTCCTGCTTCCTTTTAAGGGAAGGGGCCAGGCTTCCCACACCGTGTTGTTGCAAAACAAAGTTGCACTTGCCGTGCAGCTGGGTCTTTAGCCTGTCGAAGACAACGTTGACTGTAAGAAAAAACGGGTTTTTTATCTGGCTGGCATCGGATTGCACACCCCAGATGTCGCCCAGGACATAATTGAATGTGAGAAAATCAACGAGCTGGGCCATTTTCTTGACTGTCAGGCACTTAAAATATCTTTTGCCCGCCTGAAGGGTGTCCCATCCCGACACGACCGGTGTCTCGGAAAGAATGATCTGTTTTCTGATAGGCACCGTCTGATCGTAATACGCATCGATTTCCGGCGGATCGTCATTAAAGAGCTTCATCAAGAACTCGATCAGGCCGTCAGGAGACAGTAAGGTGGGGCAAAGGTGGGCTCCCGCCAGGATTTCACCGATATTATTTCTCAGATCGAGAGCGGTTGCCTGCTTTACCGGGGCGTGTAGTTTCAGGCTGACAAATAGTCGAAAGTTTCGGGCGGGTATGCCCTGAAGTTTGTCAAAACCTTTCTGGCTGCCGTTGTTATAAAACTCTATTGTCTTATCAGCCATGGTATTCATGAGCTTGGAGTGTCTCATCTTAAGGCGCTTATAAATCTGCGTGTAGGGCAGGATGTGGGGATCAGCATAAAGCGTAAACTGGAACACGGTGCCTGCAGGAAGCCCCATATTGAAGATTCCCTCCAAGATGTTAAATGTCTGCTTGCCTGCATACACCAAGGGGACGCACTCCCAGATAAAGCCAATGGTTTGATCAGCATTGACATACATGGATGTTTGCGGATCGTAAGCCATGTATGGCAAATAGTCTGAAAGCTTGTCCCTGCGGCTCATGGCTCGCAGATCCCTATGCATTAAACCGCCTCGGCTACCGAAAAGAATGTTTCTTAATCTCATTGGCCTTCTCCAAAGATGGATTAAGAGGACTGCTGTGGAGCGTCCTCCCCCGCCAGGTTCTCAAAGCGTGTATATTGGTCCAAAAAGGCAAGCTTGATGGTGCCTGTCGGGCCATTTCGCTGCTTGGCTACGATGAGCTCTGCAAGCCCCTCGTTGGGATTATCCTCGGCCTTGTTGTACACGTCGTCGCGGTAAATGAAGACAATGACATCAGAATCCTGCTCAATGGCGCCGGATTCACGCAGGTCCGAGAGCACCGGGCGCCTGTTGGTTCGCTCTTCCACCTTTCGGTTCAGCTGGGAGAGCGCCACGACTGGAACATTGATCTCCTTGGCCAGGGCCTTCATGGCTCTTGAGATCTCAGATATTTCCAGGTCTCTGCGTTCGGCAGAGGCCCGACCCTTCATGAGCTGCAGGTAGTCTATGATGATCAGCCCTAGGCCTTTTTCCATTTTCATGCGGCGCGCCTTGGCACGTATCTCCAGGGCGGAAATGGCCGGTGAATCGTCGATGTAAATGGGAATGTCACCAAGGACTCCTGCGGCCTGGTTGATACGAGATAAATCTGTCTGAGTCAGAAACCCGCCTCGCATCCGGGAGGAATCGATCCGTGCTTCAGCAGAAAGTATGCGCAAGGAGAGCTGCTCTTTGGACATCTCCAGCGAAAAAACGGCTGTAGGATTCCCCGTTTGAAGACTCGCATTGCGTGCGATGTTCAGGGCGAGAGCGGTCTTTCCCATGCTGGGCCGGCCAGCGATTACGATAAGGTCTCCGGGCTGCAATCCAGCGGTTTTTTCATCCAGGGCGTGATAGCCCGTGGGAACACCTGTGACGACGGCCTTGTTTTCATAGGCGTTCTCCACCTGCTTGTACGTGTCTGTGAGAATACTGGCCAGGGAGCAAAAAGATGGCCTGATCCTGTTCTCTGAGATGTCCAATATGGCCCGCTGGGCAAAATCAAGGATGTGCTGCAGGTCCATCCGGTCTTGAAAACACCGCCTGGTGATGGAGGCGGCCCCTTCAATAAGACGCCTTAAGGTGGCCTTTTCCCGGACAATCCTGGCGTAGTGGGGCGCATTGACAGCCATGGGAACCGCGTCCATGAGTTCCGCCAGGTATGAAGCCCCGCCCACGGACTCCAGTTGAGCTTTTCGTTTCAGAACGTTTGCAAGGCTTATCAGATCGGCAGGCTCGTTTTGCTCAAAGAGATCCACCACGGCCGCAAATATCTTCTGGTGGGCGGCCCGGTAGAAGTCTTGTTCGGAGAGGCTTTCCAGGACCTCCGGGAGTGTTTTGTTTTCGATGAGTATGGCGCTCAAGACAGATTGTTCGGCCTCCATATTGTGAGGCGGCACCTTGTGCAGTCCTGGCTCACGGTCCCTCACACGTTGCCCTCCTGCGATAGTCTGCGCACAATGGTGCATCCAGTCTCCGTAGCCTGGTCAATCGATTTCTTTGCCTGACGACAGGATCCACCCTGGTTCTGTCGCAAAGAAATAGACGTACCTGTATCCGAATAGATGGCTATCGTTTCCCGTGTAAGACAGAATAAGCACCCGAACCACATCCGGGGGTACCACCAGCGGAGTGGCGGGTTTGCCGATCAGGGCTGCCATCTTCTCGTACTTTCTATTGAGGTAATCGTATCTAATGTCCGCGGCTTCGTCTTCGGAGTTCCCTGTTTCAGGCGCTGCTTTGGCGAGGCGAGTGCCGGCTTCCGGGCTTTTTGATTCGTTGGTATTCGTGTTTCCTGGGTCGTCTCCTGAGACGCTCATTTCATAGGCTCTCGGGATGCTCACACACTGGCCTTTGTCCGTATCCGGGCACTGAAATTCAGAATCGTAGGGGTTGAAGACTGAAGCGCAGCCTGTTGCGAAAAACAGCATCGCAGATAGTACACACAGGTACCGTTTAGAGTTTGGTGTCTTGTTGCTTGATCTCAAGGTCCACTCCTTCGCTGATGACCAGCGTTACCGATTTTGTTGCTCCCACCTCAATCACGGGCAATGTCTGCTCGGCTAGCTGCAAATAGAACTTTTGAAGTTCCTTTGCGGCCTGTGAGATTCCCTTGCCCGCACCGGCCTTCATGACATTCTGCGTGTCTGTTTCGGTCCACATTGTCGTTGTGCCGTAGGTCGGATTATAGGCTGTATTTGCCGTGGTCTGTTCAACAGCTTCGCCAAACCCTGCCAAAAAGCCGGCCAGGGCGCTTCGGGCGATATGAATGCCCATCTTGGCAACGACTTTACCCGCAAGACCGATCTTGCCATCCTCATCAACGACAAACCCCTTGACTTGCTGAT
>Ga0180433_10012237_pt1 | contig 10060 bp, 8 predicted proteins | sample SS_ome_8_FD_132980 | JGI IMG/M metagenome (GOLD analysis project Ga0180433, IMG submission 132980) | Hypersaline lake sediment archaeal communities from the Salton Sea, California, USA - SS_1_D_1 metaG | ecosystem: Environmental > Aquatic > Non-marine Saline and Alkaline > Hypersaline > Sediment...
CACGTATTTTCTTATTGGTGCTTGCGCTTTTAAGTTTCAATATTGGCCTGTTTAACCTACTACCATTACCATTTCTCGATGGAGGACAAATTGTGGTACTAACATTTGAACGCCTCTTTGGCGGCCTGAGCCAACAAGGTATGAGTATGCTGTCATTCTTGATGCTCATAGGCCTTGTGCTCATAACACTCAGACAGCGACGTAACCGTTAGCCGCAAGACTGGCCTTCGAAACTATAACGTCACTACGCCTGTCTTGGTGACTTTGTCGTTTCCTCAGACTGCGATCGGGTTGACGCCGAAACAATACCCTCAACAATACCTACCTGAGTTGCAACCCATAGCTCAGTCAAGCTGCAACCGTTGTCCCGCCTTAGCCAAGTGAAGTCGTCGGCCTTTCAGTTGACCTGTCTGCTCTTGCCAATAATGCTGCAATGCTTGTATTGGTTCATCAAACTCGTCTGTTCCAAAGGTAAAAGTTCCCCAGTGCATCGGCACAAACTGTTGTGCTCCGAGTTCCCGAAACGCCGTAACCGCTTCATGCGGACAGAGGTGAGTACGCCGCATCTTCTGATATGGCTCACGCGGGCCGATAGGCATAAGCGCCGCTAAAATTGCAGGAAACTCATGCGCAATTGCCCCGAAATGATGCGCGTAGGCTGTATCACCGGCAAAATAGATATTCTGCTTACCGTGACTAATCATCCAGCCGCCCCACAACGAACTGTTTTGATCAAATAATCCTCGCTGCGACCAATGAGCCGCCGGCAGGAAGGTGCAAGCAACTGAATCACCATTCTCACCACTGGCAACATCCGATTTATCCCACCACGTGTGCTCAACCGGATCGACAAAGCCATGCACCTGGAACCATTCCTTATCTCCTTGCGGTACCAACGCCTTGATATCAGGATTACGCTTCAGCAACCCCTTGAGACTTGGCGCATCCATGTGATCAGGATGATTGTGAGAAATCAATACCACATCAATCGGCGGCAGAGAGGACAAAGCAATGCCAGGCGGCATAACTCGCCGAAATAAGAAAGATAGGTCTCCAAATACCGGGTCTGTTAGAATGTTAACCCCACCCAGCTGAATCAAAAAACTTGCATGCCCTATCCACGTGGCAACTGGCCGAACACTACGCAACATCGGCTCCTCGTGTACCAACCAAGCACCGCGCTCAGCCTTCAGACGGCGTGGTGCGGTAACCAGCGAGCCCAAAAAAGTTGGAATTGTGTCAAACAAGAGAGACTCTGCACGATCATCAGAGCCAAAAAAAAAGCGTTTTTTATATTTGCGAGGGGTCATTTTACGCGACATGCATTATCGTTTCAGCAGATACGGTAGGTACCGTAGGTATAAAAATATTCCCCTACCCAGACAGAACGTCATAGATAGGGGAAATGGAGGTTATCAATTTAAGCTCAATTAAACTTCTCGCCGATTTCGATAGTAAGAGTACCCGACACGATCTGGAAAATCAACATTTTTTTTCAGAATCATTCGATCAAATCGTCTTATTACCCTATTTTGCCTATCTGTACGGCACAATTTAAACTCGCGAAAAAACGATCTATATTAGTCCCCTCAAACGGCTACACCTACAGCCTGCCCCGCGCAACAGACCGGCGAGTCCTGATGATGGCCAAGCGAGCTGCCAGAATTGCTACGCTCGGAAAGCGCCCGCCCCCGCTTTTGCTGCACAAACACGTTGATCGGTGGAAGGCTTGTCTTGACCAAGTCGGATCTAATCGGCTCAAAGTGACTACCTTCCCATTCATCAATAAAGGCAGCCAAACGCTCGTAATCCTCAATATCCTGCTCTGAAATCCGCAACGCCTCCTCGCCTTGTGTCGAGAAACAACTCAAAAAGGCGCTTCCCCAGCGCCTCGCCTGTTTACGGGCACGAGTAACTGGATGCGCTCCGATCAACATCACCGAGATAAAAAAACCGCCCGGCTTAAGCAACTGGTCGTATTTTTCGTAAATCTCGGCCAAGACCGGCTGTGGCAACTGCGTCTTGGGCAGCGTCGAAACAATGGCATCATATTGCTCGATATGCTCAGGCTGCTGCCACTCTTGGATGGCTGAGCGATGGAACCTAATCCTGTCACTTTCATGCTCGCCCAATCGCTCGCGCAACACGCCAAAAAGCCGCTCACTGTACTCAACCGCATCAAACTCGACGCCCTTCGGCAACGTTCGCAAAAGCGCCCGTGTAACCGGCCCCGTCCCCGGGCCAACCTCAAGCACAGTACGCACATCACGCGGAACCATATCGGCAATATGCTGCGCAAGAACTGGAGATGTTGGCGTAAACTCGGCAGTATGCGCGGGATCCTCCCAGAAAGCCTTCAGTAGTGGTGGAAAATCACTCAGATAGACCTGCCAATCCTTACGCGGTATGGCACGCACCTCCGGCTGGCCTACCATCGCATAAATCACGCCACCACATACAAACAAGAATGAAAAAATTACTCTTTTGGTGCTGCGTTTCATGCCGCACTCCTCGATAATGCTGAATATTACTCGGATAATTCGAGTGTAGCAGGAAACGGAGCCGGCGTCTCGAATAGAATGTCAGCCAAAATACCCTGGCGCCAATCCAACCGACTACCATGCTCACAAGAAAATCTTCGCCCCCCCCTCAATCACCGCTAGATCTGTGGATCCATATCCTCCCAAAAGGTCCAGGACTTAGGCGTGTTTTGTTGGACCTGTACAACATTGGGATCCGTCATATTGTAGTTGGCTACTGTATTGTTTGAACTATAATTATTCAAAAAAACAGAAATAGAAAGATTATTACCTGATATAGGTACTGCCTCAAAACCTGTATTGTTATTCATTGCAGCATTAGAAACAAAACAAGCAGTATATCCAGTAGTATACAGACATCCATAGCGACACCCAACACTCTTATTACCCAATGCAACATTACCTGTAGAAACAACCCCACCACTCAATGTCGAGTCAGCACCAAGTGTCGCGTACACAAAGCCATCTCGCGCATTAGCCATGGCTTTGGAGCGCTGCATAATTACAGACACATTGTGGAAAGGAATGGTATTATCATTCTGAATGGCAAAACCACCGCCCTGGGGATCATCATACGAAGATCCTTCATCAATCACACCACGCACAATACATTGATCAATCAACAATTGATTAACACTTGTAACATCCACACCATACAGAACCGGTTCATTGATAATCAGCTCACGCAGCACAACATCCTGACGCGGCTCTGTGGCATGCGAATATACTCCAACAGAAACCCCCATACTCAGGTTAAAAAGCACGCCATTCTTCACCGTCACGCCATCTGCATAAACAAGTACTCCAATCGCATATGGATCATAGTATGGCGCTAAGCCAAGATCTTTAGATAACGTATGCCCACATAAATCCAGTGTAACACCTGGCGAAGTAATCGTAATTGCTGCCGGTGCCAATCCATATTCGACAGGAATTGGCTGCGTAGTTATGTTCACATCCTCGCACAAACAATAAACCCCCGGCTCATCTATATTATATCCACCAGAAGCAGTAATTTCTGCCAAACCAAGCTTAACGCAGCAATCTGGCTCACCCGCCGCACGTTCATTGATACGGGCCAACAAATCATTCATGCGATTGTAGGTAGCGGTCATGTCGCTAATAAATCCTGAATAGTTGAACTTGGTCGAGACGCAACCGGTGCACGCGCGTGTCTTGGCAAATGCCGCCTCAATACCAGGTAGCCGTTCCTCACCAACTAGGCCAGTCAACACCTGCATATGTCGCACCTCACGCGCCGCTTGCACCAACTCTTCGAGCGATGCCGCATCGGTCATATCCCGCAGCGCACGCTGTAAAATTGTTACCTTACTCGCCAACATCCAGCAGCGAGCTTCTGCCGCCGTCATGCGCTGCCCTTTTGGTGCAATGACGGCGGCATTCACCTGCGCAGCCTTCGAGACTACACTCGTACCGCGCTTTGCCTTCGCACGAGGCAACCGCGCATTTGCAGCAATGGGCAGAGCCAACGAAAACAAACAAAGCAATAAAATAAATCGCTTCATCAAACGCCCTTTTTTATTCGTCACAAGATGACAACCATGACCAGTAACTCGTTACCGCGAATCATATAGCCAAGCATTGTCTGTCGCAAACAGCCCACACTGCCACTACTCTGCTTCGGCTTCAAGCCGTTTGCGCAATACCTTCTTGTCGACTTTGCCAGTTGCAGTAACCGCTAACTGCTGGACACTACAAACAAAACTGCGCGGTACTTTGTATGACGCCAGCTGCTCATTGCAGAGCTTGCTCAGCTCCGCCTCTATCCCGTCTTGTTCTTTGCGCAGCTGCACAAAGGCAATCGGCACCTCACCTTCTGTTGCATGTGGCTTGCCAACCACACCCACACGCAACACGTTGGCATGTGAGCTGATGATGTTCTCAATTTCCTGCGGATAGATATTGAGCCCCTTATTAATGATCAGATCTTTCAACCGACCAGTAATAACAATCTTGCCATGCTGGTCGATGTAGGCCAGATCGCCAGTATTAAGCCAGCCATCAACAATCACCTTCGCTGTAGCTTCTGGAGCGTTATAGTAGCCAAGCATCACGTTATCACCTTTAACCCACAACAAGCCAATCTTGCCCGGTGTCGGATTGCCCTCTTCATCGGTGATTTTTAGCTCCACTCCATGCATCGGGATGCCAACACAGCTGGTCGGTTCAAGCAGCCCTTCAAGGTCGGCCGAAATGAATGGCGAGGTTTCGGTCAGACCATAACCATTACACAATTTTCGTTGGTACAGCAGCGCAAAAACCGATCGTATCCGATCAGGCAACGCATCGCCACCAGAAACAAACAGCTTCGCCTGCTCCATCGGATTAGCACGCAGCAAACAAAACAGACCGTACAATGCTGGCACGCCCATAACCGCTGTCGGCAAATGGCTCAGCCCCTCAAGAATGCGGCGACGATCAATCTTCTGTACCAAAATAACGGTACTGCAGGTATGGATTGCAGCCCACATGCAGATACTCTGCGCAAAACTATGAAAGAGCGGCAAGACACCAAAGATCCGCTCATGGGTCAATGGCAAACGGGCCGATCCCTGCAGCATGCTGGTGACAATATTGATACCGCTGAGCATAACGCCTTTGGGTAACCCGGTAGTTCCAGACGTATAAAGCAGCGCCGTCATTTGATCAATTGGTATCTCTTCGATCGTCTCGTCGACTGGCTCTTCAGGCAACCGCTGATCAAGACCAATATCGGCTTCGGTAAAAATATTCTCCTGCCGTAGACCATCATGTACAGTAAATGATGCCACCCGATCGGCAGCAGTAATGACATAGGACGCCGTCGCATCTTTGAGGATGTGTGCCAGCTCCTTCTCGTGCAAAAAGGTGTTGAGCGGGGTTACCACCGCGCCCAGATGCCAGACGGCATAGTAGGCAACGTAAAATTCCGGCACATTCTCGAAACAGATCAAGACTCGGTCGCCAGGCTTTACACCACGCTCACGTAGCTTGGCCGCAAACTGGCAAACTCGCCGATACAGTTCTGCGTAGGTAATGGAGCGGTCGCGAAAAATAATCGCCACGCTATCCGGGCAGGCACGAGCTGCACGCTGCAGCAATCGACCGGGATAGAGGTACTTTCCATCAACAGTTAATTCTTTTTTGAGCGTGGCATAGCGTTCAGCTTCCTGCGCTGGATCAAAGTTTGTCCATATCATCTTGGTCCTTGTCATACACAATGGCACGCACCGGACATGCCGCCACCGCTTTTTCAATTACCGATTCATTCGCCGCAATGTCAGCACCTGGTTTGATACGTGAAATATCAGTCACCTCAAAAACCGCTGGCGCGACAAACTCGCAGGCGCCGCAAGAAATACATCCAGGTATAATCCGCACCCGTCTACGCTTCGCTATGTCGTGGTCTCGTTCATCTTTCTTCAATTCATCCAACCAGGTGAAAGAAACTGTTTTTCACTATACACTGGATAATCAGCAATCCAACTAACCCACCCTCAGCCACGACGAAGCTCAAAGAGCAAAGGCATGGCCTGATTTAAACTCTACTAGCTTTACCATGGAACAACGTCAGACGTCACCTACAACGCCCTCCGTACAACCGCACAACACGCCAGCACAACTCTGGATTGGCCGCGAAGAACAGTTGGTTGAGCGGGTTCACCACCATCTGCAACAATTTTTTTGCTCGCAGCGCGGCTGCAGCAACTGCACCACCTGCCGACAAATTATCGAAGATCAACATCATGCAGTCCGATGGTTCTGCCCAGAAAAGTATTACACAACCGACACCATCGCCGATCTGTTCCAGGCCATCTCCTTCACGTTGGAGGAATCACAGCATTTTTTCTTTGTACTCAAGCGAGCCGATTTTTTGACCGCATCATGTGCCAACATGCTGCTCAAACCAATCGAAGAACCACCACCCGGCTATCGATTCATTCTTCTGGCACAACGGCTCGAGCCAGTTTTGCCAACCATTCGCTCGCGCTGCACCGTTACCGTTCATCAGTCGTCCACTGACACCGCCGCCGATCACACACTCTTTGCTGCCTGCGCGACAACCCGACCAGTCGACCCAAGCGACTTTCTCAAGACGCTCGATCAATCAAAAATCAACGAACGGGAAACAGTCGAGCTGCTGGACAAACTCCTGGCACATTGGAGTAATCACTACACCGCAGCCTGCTCCAGCGGCAACGAACAACACCAAGCGATCCTGCAACGCATCATAGCCACCATCGAAGCTGCACTGGAACAACCGCCCATGCCCGGTAGCTGCAAAATTTTCTGGAAAAATCTTTTTTTACACATCAAGGCCTGTGTTACCCACGCATAGCCAACGGCACAGCCCCGTCTACGAAACTGATATCCTACGTCCGTCTTCGCAACCTTTTCGCTTCTTAGTGCAACGTAGACAGATGCAGACGGGCCGGTCCACTTCAATCAAAAAAATCTATCCAAATAATACCTCACATCAGCTCAAGGGGTAATGGAGCTCGGGAATAATAGCAACACCCTTGCAAGCAGCGCTTCCTCCACACTAAGTCAGCACCGCAAAGAGAATCATTGGTAGTTAAACGACACGAGCTCACTACCGCATCTCCTTCTTGCATGGCACTTTTAACGCTTTTTCGCTTATACAAGTCCGCCTAAGGCAACTAATAGCAGCTGCTCTATGGCAAACAGCCCCCTAATATCACGTAAAATCGCAAGTCAAATCTCACATCTCTGGCAAGACAAGCTAATCTATTGCTTTTTTACTCGCCAATTTGGCATGATGAAGGTGAATAGACGGCTGCATTTATACGCAGTTTGCGCATATATGAGCAATCCTAAATAACCGACAACAATTGGACAATAGGACGAATCATAACGCAATTAGGGGAGATAGATCATGACAAAAAATGTACTTTTCATTGGCATAATTGCTGCGAACATCGTAACAACTGGCGTCATCAGTGCAGTTACGGAATTTACCAAAAGCTCTCATTGCCAAGAATTCCTCCGATCAGGCGCCAAACTCTCTGATCGCGGATATAGCGGATTTGTAAAAGGTCCATGCTGCAGGGATGGTAGATACACTCCGTGCTCGGAACACAACTACTGTATCTTTGCGTGTCATGGCAAGAATCACCTAGCCCACGGAAAAAGTAAAACTGACTGTCTCGCATGTTGCGAAAAATATTCTAAGACAAAAAGCCGTCCTTGCCCCAAAGATAAAACGCCTGCCCCAGAGACGATCACAGATAAAAAAACATGCAAGAAACACGGATATTTCTGGGAGCACCTGACAGGGAAATGCAAAAAGGGCTAACCCTGCCTTCAGATAATATAAGAGGAAGAGCTCCTGTGGTGCATTTACCGCGGGAGCTCTTCCTCTGTATAGCAACCCACAATTTAAAAAATAATCTATCAAGCGCCAAGTGCGCAGTCTTTGATATAACTTCGCCTCTGCCCTTTGGGGTCAAGTAGAAAAATCGAAAGTTGCTGGAAAGATAGTTTGCGGCCTAATTCGGCCATAAGCGGACGCACAATCTCACTAAAGAAAAAGAAAAAATCATAATCTGCGGGCAGCCCAAGCTCTTCTTTGACAATCTCATTGATACGTATAGTTGCCACCTCTCTAATCGCGGTCATCGTCGGCGAGTCAGAATTCAACTGCACAAACAGGTTAGTAGTCGTCTCATCACTATCTTTTTTCAAGAACATATGGGAAGCATTAACGCCAAAAGGCATACCGCAACCACATACAACCGGGAACTGTTCATGTAGCCCTCACCTTTTTAACCTCACGCACAGAGCTGCAAAATTTTTTGGAAAAATCTCTTTTTACATATCAAGGCCGCTCGCCCCGTTCAGGCACGCAATCAGTTAGATCAGGATCCGCATGCATTAAAAAAAGAAGAATGAGTTTCTCTCTCTCATATCGCTCTGTTATGTTCACAAACCAACGTTCTTCCTCTTCTCTGTGAACTATTAATTCTCGAGACAAATCCTCAAGAGTTACGAGAGCGCGCATTTCTTTTGCTAGTTGTGCCGTCTCGTCTGCACGCCTTCGAGCTTCTTCAAACTCACACAACTCATGACAACCCAGAATGAAACAGTCATCATGACCACCATAGCGCCGCTCGCGACGATTTTTTATACGACTTTGCGCTGGTCCAGCTACAACCTGTCCACTGAGAGTAAGCACCGCAAAAACCATCCAACAACGTATTGCCATGACTGTCCCCTAGCGCATTGACTTCTTGCCCCTTCCTATTATGCACACCAATGCATGGATAACTAACTCGCACAGTATGCATCGGCCCTTCACTCTGCAAAACGGACTCCTTCAATGTAAAGCAATCAACTTCAAATTTGATACTGGGTAGCACATACGCAATGAGTTCTCGTTTAAGTTGCTCATGATTCGATACGTGCTTCACCCGGGCGACAGTGATGTGCGAGTGAAAAGGGATAGGATCAGACTCGTAGAATGGAGCAAGTACTGTATGCACACGCTCTGCAAATCCGGTCAGCTCGGGACAGATAAGGTTTATGAAAATCACCTTCACCTGATTGTCACGCTCGAAATAGCCAAGCGAACCAAGGCGCGCCGAGTATGATGGCGGATCGACTGTATACAGCGCCGCCTCGATTTGTATCGCAACCTCCTCTTTCACGTTACCCAAGAAGACAACCGTCAGGTGTGCATTGGCCGAATCGGCATAGCTCCCGTCAAAAAGATTACACCGCTTCAGATAATGCTGGACCTCTGCCACCACCTGACAAACCTCGGAAGGCATATCTACCGAGATGAATAATCTCATCGACCTCTCCTATCAAAACAACAGGATACTCCTCCGCCATTCACCGTTGAAGATCAAGAAGATGCTACCGTAACCAAGAATGCAATCCGACCCAAACTAATCCGTTGAAGTCGGAGGCGAACACGGATTACCAAAAACTGTTGACTCTGCCCTTCGTGAATTTAGTAGAAGGGTAGCAGGGTAGGACATCATGAGATACGCCTCTAGCCATTACGCCCAGGGGGAAGGGAATGCGATATTCATATCTACTAGCGCGTCACCGGCGCGCATGCAAACGAACCATATTCGTGCTGACGAGCGCTGCAATCTGTGCTGCGTTGCTCTGGCAACTTGATAAGCACCTCTCTTACGCACAGCACTATGCCTTCGTCTTTGATCAAAAACTCTCATCAAATGCCCAGCGCGCCATTGCCGGCACCGTTGAACAACTGGTGGAAACCGAACAAGCAACACCTGCTCAACTCATAAAACTCTTGCACAAAAAATTTAGCCTTATTAAACGCGTCGGCATCTTCACCATTCCCGGTCGACATGCAATCGCAAAGATAATCGCCCACAATCCGCTCTGCCTACTCGGCGATAGCCACGCATTACTCAGCAGTGGAACCTGCATTAATCGCCTGTTGTTATCACCCGAAATTCTAACCGCCACACCGCATGTCGAAGTGCGCGACTGGTTTGCTAACAATGGCGAAATCCCCTCAC
>Ga0180433_10012239_pt1 | contig 10058 bp, 6 predicted proteins | sample SS_ome_8_FD_132980 | JGI IMG/M metagenome (GOLD analysis project Ga0180433, IMG submission 132980) | Hypersaline lake sediment archaeal communities from the Salton Sea, California, USA - SS_1_D_1 metaG | ecosystem: Environmental > Aquatic > Non-marine Saline and Alkaline > Hypersaline > Sediment...
GGCTGCGGCGGCTTTGCGGGAGATAAAGGAGCGGGTTCGCATACCGGTTGTCGCGGACGTGCATTTCAGGCACGAGCTGGCTCTGATGGCGTTGGAGAGCGGTGCGGACGCCCTTCGCATCAACCCGGGTAACATAGGCAGCCGGGCACGCATCGAGGAGGTTGCCGGCGCAGCTCTGGAACGCGGTGTCCCTATCCGGGTCGGTGTCAACAGCGGTTCGCTCGAGAAGGAGCTTCGAGAACAAGTCGAGCAGGTGTCTGAAAGCGAGCGATCCGGCGCGGTTGCCAACGCGATGGTGGAAAGTGCCCGCATACATATCAGTATTCTCGAAGAATTGGGTTTTAACGACATACTTGTCTCGCTGAAATCGTCGGATGTCCAGACGACGGTGGAGGCATACAGGCTCATTGCGCAGGAATGCGAGTATCCGTTGCACATAGGGGTAACGGAAGCAGGGTCAGTGCTGGCCGGTGCGGTGAAATCGGCGGTTGGGCTGGGCATCCTGCTGAACGAGGGGTTGGGAGACACGATCCGCGTGTCGCTGACCGGACCGCCGGAAGACGAGGTCAGGGTCGGGTACATGATACTCCGGGCTCTCGGGCTTCGGGAGCGAGGTCCCGAGGTGATAAGCTGTCCGACGTGCGGACGATGCCAGATAGATCTCGTCAGCCTCGTGGAGGAGGTTGAACGGGGTATCGCCGGAGTCACGGACGCGGTGAAAGTGGCTGTCATGGGGTGTGTGGTGAACGGGCCGGGCGAGGCGCGAGATGCCGATGTCGGCATCGCCGGCGGAAAAGGCTCGGGCGTGCTGTTCAAGTCGGGCAGCGTTGTGCGGAAAGTTCAAGAAGACAAGCTTGCAGAAACGCTTATTGCGGAAGTGCGGAGGATGACGGAGTGAGATGGACGCAGACACTGATACCGACCTTGCGGGAGGCGCCTCGCGAGGCGGAGATCGCCGGCCACAGTCTGATGCTGCGTGCGGGCATGATGCGTAAGCTCGCCGCCGGAGTGTACAGTTACCTGCCGTTGGGGTGGCGGGTTATCATGAAAGTCGAACAGATCGTCCGTGACGAGATGGACAGGGCTGGCGCTGTCGAGACGTTGCTGCCGACGTTACAGCCGAAGGAGCTCTGGGACGAGGCGGGACACTGGAAGGACTTCGGCAAAGAGAAGATGCGGATACGGGACAGGCACGAACGTGAGTTTGCGCTCGGTCCAACGCACGAGTGGGTTATGACCGACATTGCGCGACACGAAATTCGGTCGTACCGCCAGCTCCCGATTAACCTGTATCAGATTCAGACGAAATTCCGCGACGAGATCCGGCCGCGTTTCGGTCTTGTTCGAGCGCGCGAGTTCATCATGAAGGATGCGTACAGTTTTGACCGCGACGATGAAGGGGCCGACCTGAGCTACCGGAAGATGGTGGATGCGTACTGCCGGATATTCGACCGGTGCGGACTTCGGTATATCGTTGTCGAAGCTGATGCGGGCGCTATCGGCGGATCGTACACACAGGAGTTCATGGTGCTTGCCGATGCGGGCGACGAGCAACTTGTTCTGTGTCCCGGATGCGGTTATGCCGCCCGTCCGGAGCGCGTGGAAATCGTGAGCACGGGAGAGGATGGCAGCCGGAGCGCGCCGCGCGATATGGAGAAAGTGGCCACGCCTGATATGAGAACAATAGAACAGCTCACCGCCTTTCTCGAGAGAAGGCCGGAGGAGTTTCTTAAGAGTCTTGTGTGCGTTGCAGACGGGGAACCCGTTGTGGCGATCGTGCGGGGCGACCACGAGTTGAGCGAGTCGAAGCTGGCGCGGCTACTGGGCGCGGCTGAGCTCGAGATGGCGGACGAGGATACGATCATGCGCGTTTCGGGCGGCCCGCTGGGGTTCACGGGTCCGGTCGGCCTTTCGGGTGCGCGCATTATTGCGGACAGAGCGGTGCTGCATGTGACCAACGTCGTTACGGGAGCCAATGAGTGCGATTTTCACCTGCTGAACGTGAACTATAACAGGGATTTTGAAGCGGCGTTGGTTGAGGACATTCGCGTTGCCAAGGAGGGGGATATCTGTCCCCGATGCGAGCGCGAACTGACGTTCTGTCGTGGGATAGAGGTCGGTCATACGTTCAAGCTGGGCACAGTATACAGCGAGCCGCTTCGGGCGAGTTACCTGGACGATAAAGGCGAGGAAAAACTCTTTGTGATGGGGTGCTATGGTATTGGGATAACGCGGACGGTTGCGGCGGCTATCGAGCAGTACCACGACGAAGCCGGTATCATATGGCCGGCGAGCCTGGCGCCGTACCAGGTGCTCATCCTGCCTGTTACGACGAAAGACAGCAAGATAGTGGAGGTAAGCGACGATCTGTACGAGCAGCTCAGCGCGCTAGGCGTCGAGGTGCTGTATGACGACCGGGACGAACGAGCCGGCGTCAAGTTCAAGGACGGCGACCTTGTCGGGATACCCTATCGCATATGCGTGGGCGAGAGGAACCTGCAGAAAGGCCTTGTCGAGGTCCGCGAGCGGCGCAGCGGTAAGATCGAGCTGATCCCGCTGGAGGATGTCGCGCAGTATCTCCGTGACCAATTGTAGTGGCGGGGCTTGCTCCGCCCAAAGGCGAGGGTACGACAGGCCGTGCCTCTATGGATTACGATTGGGTAATGCCGGGACAGGAGCTGAAGTAGGGGACGTGGCGGAAGAATCGATACCAAAACAATACGATCCCACGGTCGTCGAGGACAAGTGGTACCGGCATTGGCTGGCCACCAACGTCTTTCACTCCGAACCGCGCGAGGGCGCCACACCGTATACGATCGTCATCCCGCCGCCGAACGTGACGGACGTGCTCCATATGGGGCACGCTTACAATAACACCATCCAGGACATTCTCATCCGGTACAAACGCATGTGCGGGTTCGAGACGCTGTGGATGCCGGGCACGGACCATGCGGGGATCGCCACGCAGAACGTCGTCGAGCGGGTGCTTGCCGGGCAGGGGCTGACGCGACACGACCTCGGCAGAGAGAAGTTCGTTGAGCGGGTGTGGGAGTGGCGGGAGAAGTACGGCAGCGCCATTATTCGTCAGTTGAAAAAGCTCGGCAGCTCCTGCGATTGGGCACGCGAGCGGTTCACGATGGACGAGGGGCTGTCGGCGGCGGTGGTGGAGGTGTTCGTTCGTCTGTATGAGGAAGGGCTCATCTATCGCGGCACATACATCATCAACTGGTGTCCACGGTGCAGGACGGCGCTGTCGGATGAGGAGGCCGAGCACCGTCAGCACAACGGCAAACTGTGGTACGTGAAGTACCCGCTGGCCGGCCGCGATGGCTCAGTTACCGTGGCGACGACCCGACCGGAAACGATGCTGGGTGACGTCGCGGTCGCGGTGAATCCGGATGATCGACGGTATAAAGGCTTGGTGGGGAGCACGGCGATCCTGCCGGTGCTTGAGAGACCGCTCGCGATCATCGAGGATGAGTTTGTGGACCCGAGCTTCGGCACGGGTGCCGTCAAGGTTACCCCAGCGCACGACCCGAACGATTTCGAGATGGGTCAGAGACACGACCTCGAACAGATCAACGTGTTGAATGAGGATGGCGCGATAAACGAGAACGGGGGAAAGTACGTTGGGATGGACAGATTCGCATGTCGGGAGCAGCTTGTCGCGGATCTTGAGAAACTCGGGCTCCTGGAAAAGATTGAACCGCACGAGCATGCCGTCGCCCATTGCCAGAGGTGCGACACCATCCTCGAACCCTATCTCTCTGAGCAGTGGTTCGTTAAGATTAAACCGCTCGCCGAACCGGCCCTCCAGGCGGTCAAGGACGGCCGGATCAGGTTCCATCCGGCGAAATGGACGAAGGTGTATACCCATTGGATGGAGAACATCCGGGACTGGTGCATATCACGGCAGCTCTGGTGGGGGCACCGGATCCCGGTCTACTACTGCGAGTCGTGCGGCGAGATGATGGTGAGAAGAACCGCACCCGATACGTGTACGAAATGTGGTGGGATGGAGATTCATCAGGACGAGGATGTTCTCGACACGTGGTTCTCGTCGTGGCTCTGGCCGTTTTCGACGCTGGGCTGGCCCGAAGAGACGAAAGAACTGGAGTATTACTACCCGACGGATACGCTCGTAACGGGTCCCGACATCATATTCTTCTGGGTGGCCCGGATGATCATGGCGGGGATGTGGTTTTGCGGCGACGTGCCGTTCCGCGATGTATACATCCACGGCATTATCCGCGACGCCCAGGGTAGGAAGATGAGCAAGTCGCTCGGCAACGGTATCGATCCGCTTGAGATGATCGATAGATTCAGCGCCGACGCCGTGCGGTTTTCGCTGATAATGCTCTCGTCGGAAGGTCAAGATATACGGTTGGACGAGAGCAAGTTCGAGCTGGGACGGAACTTTTCGAACAAAATATGGAACGCCCACCGATTTCTTATGATGAGCCTCCCCGATGAGGGCGCTGAGAGCATGCTCCCTTTGATGAAGGAGGTGGACGAGGCGGGCGGTGAAGCGGCGACGACCTGGCCGCTCGAAAACCGGTGGATCCTGTCGAGATGTCAGCGGGTTATCGAGGAGGTGACGAGTTGTCTTGACCGGTTCAGGCTCGGTGACGCCGCATACAGCGTCTACCACTTTTTCTGGCACGAATTCTGCGACTGGTACCTGGAGATGATCAAGCCGAGGCTGTACGGCAAACACGATGGGAAGGAGCGCGCGCTGGCGGTTGCGCTGGTTGTGTTGCGCGACGCGATGAAGCTGCTGCATCCTATCATTCCGTTCATCACGGAGGAGATATGGCAGCGTATCCCCGGACAGGACAAACCCGTGAGTATCGCAACGGCCGCCTGGCCGATGATGAACGAGAGTCTGATGGATGGGGACATTGAGCGGGAGGCTGAGGCTGTTCAGCGCGTCACGTTCGCCATAAGAAATATGCGCAGTGAGATGAACGTACCGCCGACCGCGGCTGTGCGCGCAATTGTCCGACCGCGAGAGGAGTGGACGGAGAAGGTGCTGCGCGTCAACGCGGGCCATATTGCCGAGCTTGCGCGCTGTTCGGATGTGATTGTTGACGCTACCGAGCCCGCGCCGACACAGTCGGCGCGGACCTTCTTAGCGGACGCGGAGGTGTTTGTGCCCCTGGAGGGGCTGATAGACATCGATGAAGAACGACGGCGGCTCGAGAGAGAACGCAATCGCGTCGGCGGGCTTGCGGACCGTGCTCGAGCCACCTTGTCGAACCGACAGTTCTTAGAGAAAGCGCCGGCTGAGGTCGTGCAGGAACGAAAGGAGAAGCTCGAGGAGTTCGAGCAGAAGCTGCGCAGGCTCGAAGACAGTTTGTCCGCTTTGAGCTGATTGGTGCAAAGTAGGGGCGAGGCATGCCTCGCCCTCCTATAACGAAGGACGGGTTTTTCAGTGAGTTATGAGCTTGGCAAACATCAGCGTCGTTCTATCCGGTTGCCATCGTACGATTATTCAGAATGCGGGGCGTATTTTGCAACAATTTGCGCATATGAACGGCGGTGTTTGTTTGAAGATTCGATGGTCAAGGATGCCCTTTTGTGGGCTTGGCAGTCAATTCCGGAACATTTCGATGGCGTGTCATTGGACGAGTTTGTGGTGATGCCGAATCATATCCACGGTATACTGTGGATTCGTTGGAAGGGCGGGGCGTGCCCCGCCCCTACGTTGGGCACGATAGTCGGCTCGTTCAAATCGGCTGCCGCTAAGCGCGTGAATCAGACGCGTGGCACACAAGGCAAATCTGTTTGGCAGCGGAACTATTTCGAACGGGTGGTCCGTAACGAGGCGGAGCTCAACGCGATTCGGCAGTACATAATGTATAATCCCGTAATGTGGAACGAGGATTGCGAGAATCCCGGATTCCATCCGACAGCCCTCGGAGGAGTTGCGGATATCGCCGACGAGGTGCAGGGCGTGATTGAAGGAGCGACGCTTGATGCGGATGGATGCGATCGATACAACCTCCGGTCCAGTAAGGCCCCTTGCGAGCATAAGCGGTCGCAAGAGATATCGAAGGGCGAAGGTTGCGGTAGAGGTTAAGATTATCGCCAAATCTCGACAGAGTAATATGCGAGCAGAGTACGTGAAGGGAGGACCTGCCTTTGCGTAAGACGAAGATAGTGTGCACGATAGGACCGGCGTCGAACTCGGCGGATACCCTACGGGAGATGGTGGACGCCGGCATGGACGTGGCGCGGCTGAATTTCTCGCACGGGTCGTGGTCTGAGCACAAAGCGCGTGCCGAACATCTGCGCCGCGTTGCTACGGAGACCGGCCGACACGTTGGTATCATGTTCGACCTTCAGGGACCGAAGATTCGTACCGGTCGGCTGAAGGGCGGCAAACCGGTCAAGCTCAAGAAAGGACAAGAGCTTGTCATCACCGTGGACGACGTTGAAGGGACCGCCGAACGAGTGAGTACGACCTATGGGTCGCTCCCCAGCGATGTGGAGCCTGAAGAACGTGTTCTTCTCGCCGACGGTGCAATTGAGCTTCGAGTGGTTTCGACCGGGAAAGGAGCAATCACGTGCGAGGTGCTCAACAGCGGGACGTTGGGAGAACATAAGGGGATAAGTCTGCCGGGAACCAGGATATCTGCGCCGACTGTTTCTGAGAAAGATAAGAAAGATCTCGAATTCGCGCTCGACGTTGGCTGCGACTTTGTTGCGCTCTCGTTCGTCCGGTCGGAGGCCGACGTCAACGAGGTGAAAGCGCTGATGAACCGGCGGGGCGCGAGCGTGCCCGTGGTAGCGAAAATCGAGAAACCGGAGGCGCTTTCGAGAATCGACGAGATATACACCGCGTGCGATGCAGTCATGGTTGCTCGAGGCGATCTGGGAGTGGAGATGCCGCCGGAACAGGTGCCGGTAATTCAGAAGGAGCTTATTCTGGCGGCAAACGAGCGGGGTATACCGGTCATTACCGCGACGCAGATGCTTGAATCCATGGTCAACAGTCCCCGGCCCACACGCGCGGAAGCCTCCGACGTCGCAAACGCCATCTATGACGGTACGGATGCGGTGATGTTATCGGCCGAGACGGCTATCGGCAAGTATCCCGTGGAATCGGTCCGCATGATGGCGAAGATAGCCGATGAGGCCGATCGAGCGGTTGCTGAGCACCAGCGGATGCCACGTCGATGTCTGGACGTGGACGCTGGTTTTCCGGACGCTGTTGGTCGAGCGACGTGGCAAATCGTGAACGATCTCGGCGCGGAACACATTGTCTGCTTCACCATGTCAGGGTTCACTGCGAAGCTCGTCTCGGCGTACCGGCCGGACGCGAACATCATAGCCGCCACCCAGGCAGACGAGGTGATGAGACAGCTTTCGCTGTACTGGGGCGTCAACCCGGTGAAAGTCCGGCCCGTGGAGGATACCGACGAGATGGTCGGTGCCGTGGAACAACGGTTGCTCGAACTTGGACTCGTTCAGAAAGGCGAGACCATCGTTATCACAGCGGGAACGCCGCTGCTGGTGAAGGGTACCACGAATATGATCCGCCTGCATCGTGTGGGCGACCCGACAGGCTGATAGGTGAACAAACTCCGCGTCGGTTGACCACATGCACCTTACACCGGATGCGTAGAGATGCCTCAGGCTCACGACATTCCCTGGTATCAAGCGTGGTTCAACGAAGACTATCTTGAGGTGTACGGTCATCGCGATGCGGCCGACGCCAGTCGCGCGGTGATGCTTGCTGAGCGGAAGCTTGCGTTGCGTGCGGGTGACCGGCTGCTCGACCTGTGTTGCGGCAACGGCAGACATAGCCTGGAGCTTGCGCGACAGGGGTACCGCGTTGTGGCGCTTGACCTTTCGTATGTGCTGCTGCGATCCGGCGCGAAGCAAGCCCGCGAGGAAGGGTTACCGGTGTGGTTCGTTCAGGCGGACGCCCGCCGCGTCGCTCTGCAATGCGAGTTCGATGCCGTGGTGAACTTCTTCACGAGCTTCGGTTACTTCGAGACGGACGCCGACAACGCGCTCATGCTCGAGAATATCTCGCGTGTCCTGAAAGACGGCGGGAAGTTCTTCATAGATTTTCTTAACGCCGATCACGTAAGGGAGAATCTCGTACCGAGAACGGAATTGCAGGTTGGCTCCGCAACGGTGCGCGAGGAACGGGAGATCGATACGGTCAGGAACACCGTGACCAAAACCATAACGATCAGGCGGAACGGTGCAGAGAAAAGGTATTCGGAGCGCGTTCGGCTGTATAGCGAAGGGGAGTTGAGGCGGATGTTGGAGTTGTGCGGCTTGAGGGTCAGGAACACGTTCGGCGATTATGACGGCGGCCCCGTGCACATTGAGCGGCCAAGGTTGATACTCGTCGGCGAGAAGGCGTAAGCCCTGATGAAAGCGCCACGCGAACTGGCGTCCGACTATGCGCAGGGTACCGAACCGCTGCACGCGTTTTTTGAGCATGACGTGCGATCGGCACCGAGTTCCGACTTCCTCGAAGAGGTGGCGCGGGGCGCTGATGCAGGGCTGATCGACGAGATCCGCCGGTACAACGAATCGTTGGGCGCGGACGAGCGGACGTTGGAGAACATCGCCGCGTTGGGTGAACCGGACGCCGCGGCGGTAGTGACCGGTCAGCAAGCAGGGCTTTTCACGGGCCCGCTGTATACTGTCTACAAGGCGCTGGGTGCAATACGGCTGAGCAAACAATACTCCGACTCGGGCAAACGCAACGTTGTGCCCGTTTTCTGGGTGGCGAGCGACGATCACGATTTCGAGGAGATCCGGTCGATCGCGTTCGTTGACTGGCATGGCCGTGCCCGTACGCTCTCCTACGAGCCTAGCGTGCCGGTTTCAGGGCAGTCCGCTTTCGATATTCGGGTAGATAAAGAGCACGCAACCGAGCTTGTACAAACGCTCGACGAGCAGACCGCCGACTCTGACGGCAAGCCGGAAATCGTCTCGTTTCTGCAGGATAGCCCGCGCGAAGGTGATTCGTTTGCTGACTGGTTCGGGCGATTGCTTCTCAGGCTGTTCCGTAGTGCGGGGTTGATCGTCTTCTTTCCTCATGAACGCCGAGCGAGGGAGCTTGCGGTCGGGGCTATGGCGACGGAGATACGGTCACCGGGCGTTACGACGCGCCTGATCGACGAGGCGAGCAAGAGGCTCGCCGCTTTGGGTTACGGCAGCCAGGTCGAGAAAAAACGGAACGAAGCTCACTTCTTTCTTTACGTGAACGGCAAACGGCGCAAGGTGCTCTTCGAGCGAGGCCGGTACTACCTGCCGGAGGAGAATAGCTCGCTTGCCGAGTCGGAGATGGAGCAACTCTGTCGGACCGAGCCGGGTCGGTTCAGCCCGAACGTGGTGCTGCGTCCGGTGATTCAAAGCGCAATCTTGCCGACGGTCGACTACGTTGCAGGGCCGGGTGAGGTGGCGTACTGGGCTCAGTTGCGCGCGGTGTTTGACCATTTCGGGGTGCTGATGCCGCGTGTAGTTCCTCGACCGCACGCCGCGCTTGTTACCCGGCGGTGTGCGAAATTGCTTGCCAAACATAACCTGGACGCGGCCGATTTCGTCGCAGGCGGCGAGGTGCCGTCTGTCGGAGGTCCGGCGAGTTCGGAAAGCTCGTCCCATGAGCACGCGCTGGTCGAGACGTCCAGACAGATCGTGTCGCACCTTGAACGGTACGTATCTGAGGTGCAAGCACTTGATCCATCGCTCGGCAAGAGCGCCGCGAAACTCCAGGACAAAGTCGGGTACGAACTGGATAAACTGAATAAGAAGGCGCACGCAGCACGCAAGGAACACGCCGTGCAAGTGCAAGGCGAGACGGAGGAGTTGCTGGCGAACCTTTTCCCCTATGGAAAGCCTCAGGAGAGGGTCTTGAACATTTTCCCCTACCTGATGGAGTCGGGCTGGACAGTTCTGCCCCGGTTGATGCAGACTGTGGGTATTGGTCGAACAGGGTACCGGATTGTGACCCTTTAGACAGCGAGGACGGGATATACCTGATGAAAGTGGATCTGCTGGCGGTCGGGCCTCATCCCGACGACGTGGAA
>Ga0180433_10012240_pt1 | contig 10058 bp, 15 predicted proteins | sample SS_ome_8_FD_132980 | JGI IMG/M metagenome (GOLD analysis project Ga0180433, IMG submission 132980) | Hypersaline lake sediment archaeal communities from the Salton Sea, California, USA - SS_1_D_1 metaG | ecosystem: Environmental > Aquatic > Non-marine Saline and Alkaline > Hypersaline >...
AAACCAAAAACGGACAACCAAAAAAACATTGACAGGAACCTCAAACATCTAACGGAGGTCTATCTGAAATGAGCAGCAAAAAGCTCATTGAAGCCATCACCGAGACCAACGCCAAACTGGATACGCTCATCAAAATCCAACAGAACATCTACAAAAAAGTGAACCGCCTCCTGAGCCAGTCCATCAAAAACGAATCACGTCTCATCGACATCGAGTTCGCAACCAGAGGCAAACCCAAACCACGAACGAACGGAAAAAAACTAGGTGAAGATGAATGAAAATCTGTCATTGTTGTGGAAGGGACTGTTACGAAGATACGGATGTCTGCCCTCGCTGTGGTAGCATCCTATAAATATTCCCTCAGCGCTTCAATAGCTATGAATCGATGTACTCAGTGTGGAGCGTCTTGTTATGAAAACGACACCGTCTGTGGTATCTGTGGGATGTCACTAAAGAGATAAATATACCAATCACGCTCCCAACTTTACCATGAATGGAAATCTTACTGAGGACCGTTCATGGTCTTCTCACTTGTCTCGTATTTTTCTAATATATAAATTTTCTGACCCTGTGTGGGTCCCCACATACCCAAAATATTTAAATAATATTCTTCTTCCGTTTTTTTCTAATATGTAAATTTTATAATACTTAAAGTTTTCTTGATTAGGAGGTTCCTCCTAAAGGCAAAACACTTAAATAATATTCTTCTTCTGTTTTTTTCTAATATATAAAGTTTTTACAAAGGTACGGACCCTGACCTTTACAAAATATTTAAATAATATTCTTTTTCCGTAAACTGATTCACTTCCTCTTCATAAATGGGAGATGGAACTTCAATGGTAGCGCCATCATTTCGTCCTCCTTTTCATGTGGTCTGTCCCTCAAATCCATCCCTCCATCATAAACGTCATTTCGTCTCGGTCTTGTTTTGAGAATGGTAACGACATGTAATGATTGATAGCGGTCCGCTCGGTGTGTCCTTGTGATAAAAGTATCTGGATTATGTTCTGGTTATCATTCCCAAAGAACTCCAGGAGCCAACACTCCAACGTTTTCCTGGTCATCTTGATATTCACACCGTCATTCCCGATTCCAGCCTTCTCAGCCCATCGATTTAAATTCTCGAGCCAAGTTCTCCGTCCTGGACATTTCGTGGACGAGTTCATGAATGACGAAACTTGTTGTGTGCCGTAGTCACTGAGTCGAATCCAACGTTGTTTGCGTTTTATCTTCTTTTTGCGTACAGCAATTTTTGGCAAGTATATTTTCTGTTCATTTTCTGAGAACCACGTTGCATTTTCCTGGAACTTTTGGAATTCCTTGTATCTCATGCCCGAAAACAGCAACGCATCAAATACAGTGCGATATTCATTCTTTGGTATTGCTCGTTTGAATAGCTTGTACTCCCATGGTCTCAGCACTCTTGTATCTGCAACAATGATTGGTTCCTCAAATGGGTTATTTTCCATACAATATCCTCCTGAAATACGTAATAGCGGAGGTTATATTTTAGTTGTTGGTGACAACATCCCTCCTGGGCTCTCGAAGGGCTCTCATGCTATCACAGGAACGGAGGATAAGGTTTTGTGAAATCACAAAAGAGACTGCCCATCCAACAGTCGTGTGTACAGCGTTTACTCTTGGATGACTTCCACAGTGGTCCCCGATGACTTCAGCTGTGTTATGATGATGTAGTCAGCGACATCCAAAAGATAGTCTTTGATTTTTTCAACACGAGATGGGTCATAGGATGTCACAACCTCATCAATGACGAAAAACGGGAATTCAGGCAGATAGTGACGTTTCGTGACTATTAGTAGTATCAAGCCTAGGGTCAGCCGTTCGCTTGTTGAGAGAGCCTCTAACGGGAAGTCTGCGAGGTCTTTGAAGCCTTCCTTATACTTGGTGACCTTGATAAAAAAATCTTTCCCAATTGTTACATCCTTAATGTCTTTGTAATCCAGGTCATTATAGACTTGATTGATAAGGCTGTTGAACTTATTGCGGACCTCTTCAACTAACTGTTCTTTCCTCTTTGACATGTGGTCAATTAATGCTGATATTGTTTCTTGCCGTTTTTTCATCTCGGGCACATTACCAACTGATTCAAGGTCCTTTGTATGATGTTTTCTCATTGACTCAAGTTGCATCTTCAGCTCTTGGATTTTGTTGTTTAGGTCATTGCGCTGTTCGTACTTTTTGAATTCCTCTTTGTTCGTGGCTAGCTTGCTCATATTTTGTTTATTACTGTTGCGTTTAGTCTGTTCATCCTTCAGTTTTTTTTCTTGTTTATTCAGTGTGCTTTTTAACCCGTTGATACTATTGAGAAGTTTCGTTTTCATATTTTCGGCAGCAGCAGAAGCTGTCCATGCATAATCAGCTTCTTGTTCCTCCTCTTCTTTTTTATCTACTTCAAACTCATGTTTCTTAATTGCCTTCTCAAGGTCAGCGATGCGTTGAGCACTTCCAGCTTTCAATTTACCGAGTGCAGTCTTTTCGATTTCATGACCACAGGCAAAACAATTTGAATGTTTGTATTTTGCAACGTTCTCAATGTTTTTTTCGATAAGCTTCTGCATTTCATGTTCAATGGATAGTTTTCTTTGATAATTCCTTAATTCGTTTTTTATTTTTCTAAGCTCTTCATTTTTTTTGTTATATATTTTCTCCAGTTTTTCGGTTTCATCTTTCTTGATGAGTTCAGTGTACATTGCAACTTCGTCTTCTTTTTCTTTTATGGACTGTTTGAGGTCATCGATTTTCATTTTGATTTTGGTGATGTTCTTGGCTGTCTGTTGGTCAATCGATTGTTTCTTTTCTGCTTCCTTGATGTTTTCAAAAAGTTTTTTCTTGTCTATAGCTGGGAGCTTTTTGAGTTCTTGCTGATAGTTTTTTATTTTGGTTTCAGCGTCCTTGATTTGCCGTTCCCACAGCTCAATCTGTGCTATCTTTGGCTGGGCTTTTTGAATTGCATTGTTCGTATACGTATAACACTTTTCAAGTTCCTTTATCACTTTTGTGTAGTCATCAGCTGAAGAGAGATTCTCAATGTTCGGTCTGAGTGACTTCCCTGTCGTTATAACATTAAACAGTGGGTTGTTCGGTGTAGCAAAGCATATTGGAGAGAGTCTACCTTTTGATGTGTGGATTATGGGCTCATCTCCATTGCTCACGAGGTCATTTTTTGTGACGGTGAACGTTCGGTTTGTTTTCACGCTTCCTGAAGTTCGAACGCTGATTTTGTCACCTGTGAATAAGTTCGCATAGAACTTCTTATCTTTGAGTTCAGCATTGGATAAACCCAGGAGCTCAATGGCATGTAACAAACTGGTCTTACCGATGGCATTTGGTGCACGAACCACGTTCATACCTTCCGTAAAAGAGAATGAAGATTTTCCCATCAGACCGCCTACATTCTCGGTTTCAATGGTTATTTTTTTCATTGCATCGCCTCGTAAATTAGCTCGTATATCTCGTTATTTAAATGTCCTGTTCGTAGGATTTTGAGTGCCTTCATTTCAAATCTAGTGAACACCGAATCCTCGTCTGCATTCCTTCTTGTATTGCTTTCTTCTTTGGTCTTTGATTCTTTTTCAACCATTGTCTTACCTCTTTTTTTACTTCTTTTGGTACAGCATTTTCTGGATAACGCTCAACAACCCAGATATCGATTTTGTGAGGATAGCGTTTCTTCAATGTGTAAATTAAAAGTAGGCTTCCTTTGTTCGCTTTCATGAGATAGGTTCCTACGCCAACTTGCTTTACGAATAATTCATTTGTCAGGTCACCAAAGGTTCCTCGAGCCCATCTTCTCAAGCATTTCATTGAGTTTTGCGTGCTTGCTGATACCATTATATACACGTTTTTATCTCCAAACAATGGGCATAGTATGCCCACTCTTTTTAGTTCAACAGGAGTAAAATTCCTACAAAAAACATCAAGCTTGCAAGCATTGTTGCGCCCACAATTGTGATGATGTCTTTAAAATTGTATTTCAGCCTTTGAGGATACTGTTGTGGCGGATACTGTGGTTGCTGTTGGTACTGTGGATACTGTGGCACGCTGTGTTGAAATTCTAACGGTTGTTGATACGTCTGTTGTTGCCTTCGTTGGTCCATGTGAGCGGTCAATTCTGGGCTCCTTCGGATGAATTCGTTGTAATCCTTCCTGGCTTGTCTCTTGCGTAAGAATTTGATGATGTCACCCGATAGATATCCGCATCCCTCTCGGGCTCTTGCATGTGGGTCATACGGTTGACGCTCAATCCATTCAGCGCCTTGTTTTGATATTCGCTTTGGTGGTTTAAATTGATTCATTCTTTTCTACCTCCATTGTGGAGCTTCTACGTGAGCGCCCTCTTGTCTCTTGGGTTGTATTCTCATTTATTGGGTTCCGAGGTGCGCTCATTCCGTAGCTCGTTTTACACCGCCTGGTAGACGGTCTGCCTGTCTCCATTTCTTGTTTTCTTGATGATTCCTTTTTTAACGAGATGCTTCAGTGTAGCCAGAACACGAAACTCGGTCATTCCAGTTTCAATTTTGATGTTCTGGGTTGTTGGGTTAAAACCGTATTTGTTGATGGCAGTTTTCACTTTCTGAATATCATCTTTCTTGACCCAGATGCCATAGTTTTTGATGTATGCCACTGCATCCTTTGGTTTGTGTTTGTGCTTCTTTACGGGTGTCTTCTTGGGCTCAACCTTGGGTTCCTCAGCCTTGGGTGATGGCATACGGGTGAATACACCGATACCATCGATTTCAACGGACATCACATGTCCCTTTTTGACTTCGTATATTCTTCCTTTTACTTCTATCATTTTATGTCTCCAAATCTTTCTTTAGTTCATTTCTTAGTCTGTAAAAAGTAGCTTGCGATTTTCCAGTGCGTTGTTGGAATAAAACAATCTTTTGTTTTGATGAAATCTCAGTGTTGTTTATCAACTCGTAAATTATGGATTTCATCTCATCTACTTTAGTTGTGCTCTCCATAAGTTTCAGATACAGGTTTTTATCCTCTGGGACACATTCTCGATTGTATCTATAAAACCGTATCAGATTGATGACAGTTCTAAAATTAAACGACTCCATAATGATTGATGTGTGTAGCTTCAAGTCTTCTTTGATGTCTTCTCTTTCGTGTTCCGAAAGTACGACACCTGAAATTTCATAAAGTTCATCTGAGTCAATGAGTTGTTTGCAAATCTTCAGTTTTTGTTGATAGGTTAATTTGATTGTGTTCTCTAGACTTCTAGAGCGGAGCGCTTTTATGGTATTTTCATACTGTCTGGGAATCTTGTTCGCCAGTAGTATCAAACCGCCTTCAAAAGTGAATTCTTGCGGTGTGTCTTCCAATGCTTTCGATGTTGAGGACCAAGTGACTTTTCGTTTACCATCGCCCATGACATCCCACAGTGCCGCTTTTAAAATTCCAACGGCTGAATCACTTTTGAGCACGTCTTCAACATCATCTAGAACAATGATGCAATCAGAATTTTTGTACATCATCTTGTACAGAGCCAACGGTGTAATATGCCCAGAAGAAATCACGTATTCGTCCTCATTGAGCTCCTCTGAGAGCAACGAACGAACCATGAAGGACTTACCTAGCCCTCCCTCTGAAACGAGGATACAGGCTGGCGCAAGGCGTTTTATGACCATCTTAACGATATGCTCGACAGTCTCGTACTCTTCAATCTTCATGGGTCCAGCTCCTCGCCATAATCATCGATATGTCCAAAGTTGGTCAGTGGAGGACCATTAGCAGAATTTTTGATTTTTCTTTTACGCTTTCTTTCTAGCTTTTCTTCAAGGGTCTCATTAAAAATTAAGGCGATGTTCGAGAGGAGTGTGATTAAACATGCAACGTTAAAACCTAGCTCCTCTCTAGCACCATTAAGTAAGATAAGCTTAAAGATATTCATAAATGTTTTGCCCTCCTTCTACATGTTCAGTTTTTACTGCCTGGTGCCCAAATAATTCAAGGACATCACGCTCCAAAATTGTTTTTCTGTTATCTTTCGATGCAATCTTACAGAGCGCTTGCATATTGTACTCGAATGCGGTCTTTATGCGGTCTGTGTACTCATCAATTGCAGATTGAGAAACGTTGAAACGTTGGTTTCCCAAGTATGCCTCAGCTTTCATTGATTTTGATACGTTTATTGATGCCATTTTGTAAACCTCTTAACTTCATCAAAAATTACGAATAAAATAAAGGGAAGGAATCCGCAGAAAAGTACCAATTCAAGCATTCCTTCATTGAACCTGTTGAAGTAGACTACAACGAAGAAACCTGGGTTTCTTGATGCAACAAATAACGATTGGTAAAAGAGTGCTGTTGATACTCCCATAAACATAATTCCAGAAAGTCTCAAAGAATTGTAGAACAGCCTTGACCTTCTCAAATTCTCATATTTTAAAATGTGAGAAAATGAGAATGTTTTAGGTTTCATTCGTCCACAACTCCAATCGACTTGAGGTACTCGGTGCAGTCTGAGGCTTGAGGTTCGTGTGACATCTCATCTTTGAAGCCTTCATGACCGCAGTATGGACAAGTGAACCACTCTTCAATCTGGTCATTGTTCATCATCCAGCACCTGTAGTTCTCGTCAGTAAGGAAGACACAGCCACTGTGACGGTTGAACATGACGGTGACCTTCCCATATGAATCAATTTCTTTTACATGTGAGAGGAGCTCCTTAGCCATCCAAATCTCACGCTGACCGAATTGGCTCCAGTCGTCAGTAACGATGTCGTTCATTAGACCTCACTCCAACATCCAGAACATCTGCATCCGCCTTCATGATACGTGTCATGATGGCATTGTTCGCACCAAAACGTGTTGTCGTCATGTTCGCATTCCGCATAGAGTTCTTCATCTAGGAGCGGATATCTGCGGAGTGGCTCGTGAATCAATTTCGTAGCTAGTTTCAGGTCATCGATGTTCGACTCGTGAATCATGATGACTTCAATCCAGCCACAAGCCCAGTGGGTAAAAGTGGGTCTGATGTAGTTGACGTTATTATCATCAAAAATATTCCACGTTGCCTCAAAATTCGAGCGTTCGAGAGCATCACCGTCTCGGGTCCTGGCGATGATGAGATAATATTCGGAGTAGTCTTCGCCAATGTAATTCGAGGTCCTTTCCCACTTGGAAAAAGGAACCGTAAAAACAGCTTCATTTTTTGGTTGGTTTTTTCGTTGTTGCATGTTAATCGACTTATATATGTTGAATTATATATTTATACTTTACTCATAGTTTACTTGGCTGGACCAAAGGGCGAGATAAGCTCTAGCCCAGCCCAAAGTCGAGGAAAATTGTTGACGAATCAACCATAAAAGAGTGGGCATAGTATGCCCATAGTTTTTGTTTTTCTCGAAGGAATTGAGTGTTGAAAAAAGGGAGGGAAGAGGGTAGAACGTGAGTGTATCTAGAACCATAAAAAAACTCTTCAAGTCCGTACCCTCCATAATGAATCATTTTAGCATGTCTCCAGATAGACGTCCGCCCAATCGACAGTACAATTTAGGATTTGGTGGTCGGGACAAAAGCCATCAGTAGCATAAATCTCAAAGCCATCATTGTCAGCGATGACCGTTTCAACCATTTTGTAGGAGCCTTCAAAAATCCCTATTCCCTGGTTGTTTGAAATGTTACATCGAACTATTTGCCCAGACGCACTCAAATCATTGTGAATTCCTTCCTCACAGTTTGAAATTGATGTGTTAATGAGCGTAATATTTGAGTCATAATTTCGTATGCCGTACCGTCCAGCATCTGGAGGAGCTTGTGTGTAGGTCAAGCCATCGATTATGCAGTTACCTATCGTGACATTATCGGCAAAGGCAACAAAGACTCCAGCTCCATTGGTGCTCATTCCTTCACCAGTTATTTTCAGATGGTTGATGAGCACATCATCGGTCTCAATTCTTAATGCAGAACCGAACGCACCCACTCGGTTTATTGAGCCGTTCTGTATGACGATACATTTTGTTATCATGATGGTGTCGCTTATATTGACCGTACCGTTCAAATGCAGTACAGAGCACTCGGGGATGATGTCAATTATATCTTGTAAATCGTCCGTATCATCGCCTCCTCCTGGGTCTGGGTCAAACCAATAGTCTGGTTCATCTATCGGAGGGTCTGGGATGACCTCTTGTTCTGGGTCTGGGTCTGTTGGCATGGCATAACAATAAACGACAACTTGAGAGCCTGAAATAAGGCAATATAAACCCTCTGAAGCGATGGGAATGGTAAGGGTCTCACCAAAGGAAAAAGAAGCTCCAGATGTCACTTCTGAGCCTCCTCGTGTAATCTTGTAGTTACTCAATGATTCCCCTCCAAAATGAGCGAACGTCAGGTCACTTTCGATGACCGTTGCACAGATGTTACAGTTGATATCTTCTGTGGTCATGCTCATCGGGACAAGTATTGTGTAACTAATACCAGAAATGACAGCAACCGCAATGGCTGAAAGTATAAGTTCTCCAACTATTTCAACTACTGCCTCATCAGAGAACATTCTTTTTTCACCTTGTCGTAAGCCACGCATGAGGGAGTACAGAGACCGCCCGTTCGAAAGCAAATTGCAGCGTTCATTTTGAGACCGCTAGGTTCCAGGGTGAGGTTTGCTGCGTTCTCTTCTATGAAAAGCTCAGTCAACGACTGTCCGACTTTCTGGTCTACGATTGAATCAATTCTTTTTTCAATTTCAGTCAAATGTTCTCTCAAAGATAAGCCCTCCAGAATTTGAAATGCGTATGTGTCCTTGCAAGTCTCCAATAATGTCCCCTGGTTGTACTTCAGTCTCATTGATGACAGGTGCGTTTGTGGCGTTATATTCTACTCCATTGAGTGACCAATTTCCATTATTACCTAAGATGTCAAGTTCACCATACGTCAAGTCTTGTGATGTCTTTATTACCAGGAGCTCATCACCGTTCACATTAAATTCAATGTGTACAGGCATTGTGACCGTTCCGCTCATGGAGTTCAAGGTGAGAAATAAACTCGCAGCAATCCCAACGGTGATGGCAACCAAGAGGATGACGCCGATTATCGGCGAGACAGCTTCATTTTTTCCGAGGAATTTATTTAGTTTTAGTCGTTTCATGATATCACCAAAAAGGTTTGAAGGGAAGACGAGTTTGCGTTTGATGGATGGTATGTGCGGACTCATCTTCCTTTCAATCTATTTAGGGACATGCCACATTTTCCATGACCAACACGCCATTGAGATATGCGTCATAGGTTCCGCTGGAATCGTGCACCAATTTTAGGGTGTTTTCTGCACCGTCTGCCCAGGTCTGAGTCACATCTGAATCGATTGAGGTCCAGCTTGAGCCGTCCCAGTGTTCTATTGCAGATGCATAGTTGCTGGCTGCGTTCTCCATGATTCTGAAGAGATAATAATCACTGTCTGAATCATAGTTAAAGATGATACCGCCATTCACATTTGCGTCAGGTGTGATTTCGATGGTTGTTTGGACGTAAGCATCGTTTAAGCCCTCAAACTCGGTGATGACTGATGGCGTACAAAATGCGGTTGCTACATATCTTGGGTCAACGACAGCATCGATGTTGTCAACGTTGAATGTTGCAGTGCCTATTTGTTCGGTCCATTCGGAAGATGTGGTTCCAGCGCTGAAGAGTAGAGTGTCAGTTGAGTCATAGACTTCGTAGGCATCATGTAAGATGACATGACCGCCAGTATTATGACCTCCAAAACCAAAGCTTGAAGCTATCAGATTCTCGATGAAGTTTGCCACTATTGAATAGTCTGCATCCATCACAATCGATAGGGGATTCTCTGTAGACGTGACGTCACCCGTCCAGCCAGAGAATGAAATGTCTCCATTGTCGGGTGTTGCGGTCACTTGTACGGTTGTCCCATTGTCAAAACGTGTTGAGTCATCGACTGACAGAGATACAGTGTCAATTGTCGCTGTACCGTCTCCAGTAGTTCCAACGGTCAGGTAGCGCCACAACATTTCATTGATTTCAAAATTCAGTGAGAATGGGAAAAGTGTTGCTCCTGGGTCTTCAAAGAGCTCATC
>Ga0180433_10012242_pt1 | contig 10058 bp, 9 predicted proteins | sample SS_ome_8_FD_132980 | JGI IMG/M metagenome (GOLD analysis project Ga0180433, IMG submission 132980) | Hypersaline lake sediment archaeal communities from the Salton Sea, California, USA - SS_1_D_1 metaG | ecosystem: Environmental > Aquatic > Non-marine Saline and Alkaline > Hypersaline > Sediment...
AAATCAACATCAAGAATATACATTAATTTTTGGGGTTATGATTCAGGATCTGATAATGGAGAATATTATTTAGATTATTATAATGGAGAGGATTGGAAACAAATAACAAGGCTTGATAATTTTGGACAAGGAATTTGGAGTTATTATGATGACGTTGTTAAGGAAGATAGTTTTTTTGTTGATAATTTCAAGATTAGATGGAGAGTAATAAATCTCGATGCATTTGAACATGTTTATGTTGATGATGTTAATATTAAGGTTCAAAAGAAGATAAATGGTTATTCTGAAGATGGCAGTCTCATTTCAGAGGCATATAATACAAATAGAGATAATCCAATTTACATGAATTGCATTGTGGACAATAAGACACCAAATGGAACTTCATTTAAACTATGGTTAAGATCTGCAAAAAGTGAGGAGGAATTGAAAAATGCTATATGGTATACTGAAATACAGAATGTTCCACCTTATGCATGGGTGCAATGGAGAATTAATTTATCAGGAGATGGATTCACTTCTCCTGAGATTTACTCTGTAAATCTAAGTTGGATATATGAAGAAGAACCACCTATTCCAAAAATAACATATGTGGATGATGATTTTAATGATTCAACTCCAGGTTGGGAATATGATCATTTTGATTCAATTCAGGAGGGAATAAATGCAGTTGATATTAATGGTACAGTTAATGTCCATCGGGGAATTTATAAAGAGAATGTAAAAATAGAAAAACCAATAAATTTGATTGGAGAAAATAAAGAAAATACAATTATTGATGCTGAAAACTACAGAGATGTTGTCTATGCATCAAACGATTCAATAAATATTATAAATTTTACAATTACAAATAGCGGGGGGCTTCCAAATGGTTATGCTGGTATAAGGCTAACAGGCAATTATTGTAATATAATAAATAACAATCTAAAAAATAATTATTTTGGCATTTTTTGTAAAGATATTTCAAAAATAAATATAACCAACAATACTATCAAAAATAATATCGAATCATCTGGTATAGTTATTATTAATTCATCAGATCTATTTATAAAAGAAAATAATCTAACCGAAAATTTTTGTGGAGTAGAAATCGATCGTAGTTCAAAAATTAACATTGAAACAAATAATATATCAAATAATAATCGCGGAATAGTATTATTTTATTCATCCTACTCAATTATTTTTAAAAATCTAATTGAAGAAAATGAATATGGAATTAGATTACTTTACTCATCAGAAATTTATGGGAACACTTCATATAACAACATATTTGAAAATACTATTACAAAAAATAATAATATTGGCTTACAAACAGATAATGCTTCAAACAATAAAATTTATCATAATAACCTAATAAATAATTTAGGTGGCAATGCAAAAGACTCTAGTCAAAATAATTGGGATAATGGTTATCCATCCGGGGGTAATTTTTGGGATGATTATTATGGGGAAGACATTGATAGCGATGGAATAGGTGACACACCTTATTTGATTCAAGGGGGAGGAAATAAAGATCGATTTCCATTAATGGATCCATATGGGATAGATATTGAGTTACCGATAGTGCAAATAACAAAACCTGCAAATAATTATTTATATATCTATTTTAGCGATATATTTGATTTAAAGATTCCATTTTTTGCAACAGTAATAGTTGGACCAAGTTATATCGAAGTTGATGCTTTTGACAATGACTCAGGTATTAAAACAGTTGAATTTTATATAGACAATAAACTTAAATCAACTGATTCATCTCCGCCCTATAGATGGAAATGGGAAGAACAATATTATATTTCTGTTGTAGAATTAAAAGTAAGAGCTATTGATTTTTCTGCCAATTATAGAACAGATCGTATTAATGTTTTGAAAATTCTTTAGATTTTTCAAAAATCAATTTTTTAATTACATTAATAATAAATACTTGTTGGCTTTTCATTTTTTATCCTATGAAAATTAAATCTGAATGTGTTCCTTGTTTGATAAAAAGAATTATCTTTGAGACTCAATTAAGCACAGAGGATGAAAGATTACAAACCAATGTAATTAAAAATGCATGTAGTATGTTATCAAAAATTTATGATACTAATAAATGCAGTGCAGATATTGCAACTAAAGTTCATAAGATGGTTTATGAAAAATTGGGTGATAAAGACCCTTATTATACTTTAAAAAAAACAAGTAATGAAGTTGCAAAATCTCTTTTACCTAAAATTAAGAAAATAATTAAGAAATCTGATAATCCCCTAAAATCTAGTATGATATGCTCTATTATTGGTAATATTTTAGATTTTGGTATCGAGGGTGCAAGCTCTAATCCTGAAAAATTTTCTTTAGATTTTGATAAAATGTACTCAGAAGGTTTAGGTTATGATGACTATAATAGAGTGGAAAATTTGATTAAAAAATCAAATAAAGTAATATACTTTTGTGATAATTGTGGAGAAATAGTTTTTGACAAAATTGTCTGTCGAGAGTTAAAGAGATTTAATCCTAAATTGAAAATAACCCTTGTTGTGCGTGGGGAACCCATTATTAGTGATGCAACAATAGACGATGCCAAAGAATTGAAATTTTCAGATGTAGTACAAAAAATATTAACAACAGGTTGTTTTGCTATTGGAGTGAACTTTAATGAAATGCCATTTGATCTAAAAAATGATTTAAAAAAAACGGATTTAATTATATGTAAAGGAATGGCAAATTATGAAGCTTTTTCAGAAACAGATTACAAACCAATAGCATATTTATTGAGAACAAAATGTAGCGCAATAGCTAATTCTATGAAATTACCCATTAATAAAAATATAATTAAACTATACGAATAATTCTTTTAGCGTAAGTCTTTTACAGTTTATTTTATATTTTTATAATAAAATATTTATATAATATAAATTAATATATTTATAAGGTTGATTTTATCCATGGGGAATAAAGAAACAAATAAATTGTTAAAAGATGCAATATTCATACATTTACTAAACGAAGGTTATTCAGAATATGCTGCAAAAATTGAAGCAGAGAGAAGATTTGCAAAAATTAGATTATTAAAAGAAAATGAAATTTAAAAAGAAATTAGTTTTATCATTACAATAAAAATTTAATTAAGAGAAGTGGGGGGGATCTGGAAGGTCTTATAGGAGAGATGGAAGGAAAAGGAAGGAAAACTTTTTCCAGATCCTCACATGTTATACTTTGATAATATTGATATATAAAGTTTATGTTTAAAAATATCAAATTGAAAAAATTACATCTATTAATCTAAACCTTTTTACATATGTTAAATGCTTTTTCAACAGCTTCTTCAGCGGATTCAGCTATATTGAATGAATACTTTTCTAATAACTTTCCATTAATAACTTCATCAACACATCCACCCGTATTCTTAATAAGAACTATTGGTTTTTCAAAAATTGCAGCATAGGAAATTTCATTTAAAGTACCCCATCTACCTCCAATTGCTATTATCGCATCGCCAGAATTAACCACAAGAAAATTCCTTTTATGTCCGATACCTGTTGGAAGAGGAATATCTACATATTCATTTGATTCCTCCTTTGATTCCGGTAAAATACCAATTGTTAAACCATCCTCATGTTTAGCACCTTTACAAGCAGCTCTCATCACCCCACCTCTACCTCCACAAACAAGAATTGCACCTTTTCTAGCAATTAATTCACCAACTTTTTCTGCAATTTCTAAAGAGTAATCAGATAGAGTTTCATCATCACCGTCGCTTCCACAAACTGAGATTAAAGTTTTCATAAAAATCCCTAACAAACTTTTGTTTTTAACTATTATCTTAAAAAAAAGAAGGGAGAAACAAGGTTCCCTAAAATTTGGGAGAATAGAAAAAGGCCTATTTTTTATTTGTTTTTTTATGTATTTTAACTCTAAATACCACTATAGAAATTAATCCAATTATCGATATAAAAAATATAGAATTATTAAGAGATTCAAATGCTAGTAGGCCCGCGTTAATAGTTGCCTCAATAAATGATTCATAGTCATAATCCTGTGACCATTTAGAAGAAAAATCTTCATCAGATTTTACATAATATTGATCATTATAATACGCCCATACCTCAACAACCGGATAGGGATGATACCTCCAATATTCATAAGAAGCCGCTCTTCTTGATACTAGCGTTTTGGCATCATCATCATAATAATTACCAGAGGTAACATCAATTGGCATCCAACCATTTTCTTTCCAAATTTCAACCCATGCATGTCCGCCAATTTCGCCATCAAAATCAACCTTACCAATTACAACCCTGATATCCTCTGCAGAGACGCCCATCGCTCTTAAAATAGAAACAAAGGTATTGGCTTGCTCTGAGCAATCACTAACAATTTCCCCTTTAACAGGATTTCTTGAATAATATGGAGTTTTTGTTAAAAATTCATTGGGTTTTAGCCATTTTTCAACCTTACCATGTAACGTACTATCTGAAACCCATATCCATCTATTAGCAATTTCATATGCTTCTTTTATTGAATCAATTGTACTAGCTAATTCAATAATTATCTCATCATTTGGGGTGATAAATTGTTGATAAACAGATTCTTGACCTGGTTGAACTTCCCAATGAGATTCTTCAAAATAGGTGGATAATTCTGGTTCTACATCAGATATCGTCTTTTTTAATTCCAAATTTTGTATCATTTCATTTGCTTCTGAGTTAAAAAAGTCCTTAAGATATTCAATAAATTCATTTATATTTTCAAAATCACATATTTTAATAACTCCCGGATTATCAAATAATTCTTTCAAACTGCTTGATTTTATTATGAAAAAATTATAATCTTCAGATGTGCTATCTGGCAATAAATAATCATCATAATTAATAAAACCGTCTTTTTTTATTTGTACTGCAAATTTCTGTTCACTAATTTCATCAGGTTGTTTAATCGAATTTTCAGATAATAAGGGTATCACAGATAATCTACAAGCCTTTTCTCGGAGAATATCTTTATTTTTATATCTTAAATTAGATATCTTTTTTATATTTTTATTTTTAACAATTAGTAGTTCGTCGGAAGCTTCTTCTAAAATTTGATTATTGATTTTTAATATTCTTGTTGAATCAATTATATTCCCTGTGTAAGAATCTATTTCTAAATTCACCTCAACCGACAAATCTCCAGATGATGTTGGTATAGATTTTGAGGATTGAATATTATAAACAGATTGGCTTTCATAGAAATGAGTGTTTTTACTATAATTTATTTTTTGATCTGAGAATAATTTTTTAACTTCATCATTCGTTATCGACGTGGAATTCAATTCAACAGAGTAAATCCCCGAACTATTTTTCGTATTGTTCTGTCCGATTACATTTAGATTACCAATAAAAAACATTATAAAAATGGAAAAAACAAATATCCTATAGAATTTTTTATTTTTTATTTTCCTATTCAATATTACACCCTCAACTTTTAAATAAATATTTACTTTCTCAGTTTATAAACAAATTTTGGAGTGTTTTTTGTATTGTTATATAAAAGATATGGTACACTTTTTTGATTAACAAAAAAAATTATTCAGCGGTTTTAGGGGTTGTATATTGTTCAGTATTGATGTAACAAATTGTTTTTCGTCCCTTTTTTACCACTTTTATTAACTCGGCTTGTTTAAGCACTTTAATATTATAATTAATCGTTTGTGGTTTCTTTCCAATTTCCTTTGCAATATTTTTTTGATTTATGCCATTTTTATTTTTTATTACATCTAATATTTTTATTTGAAGTTCTGTTAACCTAAATCTCTCATTTTTTGGAAATTTCATCCCTGTTGGATAAAAAGCTCTGTACTTCAAACCCTCTCGACGAGATTTAATTAATTCTGTTTTTTCAAGAACGCTTAGATGATATGATAAAGTTCCATTTTTTACACCCATCTCTCTTCTAATTTGGTTATAATGAACTCCAGGATTAGTTTTTATAAAACCAAAAATTTGTCCTCGAACAAATTGATCAAGCACATCTTCTTTTTGAATACGAGTATATAAGGGAACTAATAGTGTGAGAAGAGCCAAAAATTTATATTTCCCAGTTTCAGTTAAAGCAATAAATCCAATAAAAAATGCAGACAAACTGGTTGATGTAGTAATTGCAACTGGTTCCTTATTTTCTTCTAAAATAAAGTACGCGTGTAAAGCATGTCCCTCGTAGTCAATTGTATAGGTTTGTTGTAGTTGATGTGTAAGTCCAAAACTATCATTTACTTTCACGGAAATTGAATATTCACCACTTTTTTCATATGCATGTGAGACAGATTTTGTATATTTTGTTAACACCTTGTTTTCTCCATCTCCCCATTCAATTGAATAATTTTCAATATTTTCACTTATAACACTATTATTTAATTCATTAAAATTGACTTGGACTTTGTAACTATTTAATTTATCTATAGATTGAGAAAATGAAGCATTTTTAATCAAATTATCAATTGGAAAATTAATAACTTCAGATACTTGAATAACAGTACTTTGATTGCTTATTTTAATTATTGGTTTTTCATCATAATATGATACCGTGCTTCCAGGTGGCAGAATATTGATATTTTCATCAAGATATTTTATTGCTATTGTATTATTTGGAAGTTCTATTGCAGTACTTTGACTGGGAAGTTCAACAACATTTGTCATTTCTCCATCAAGAGATATAATACTTGTTTCAAAATTCTTATTACTTAGAATGGAAGGGTATAATTTATTAGAGTCATTTAATTGGAAATTTTTACTAACTTTTGTTATGCTATAACTATATGTATCTGTAAAAGTTGCTTCGCTTGGATCTTCCGCTAGTCCAATGTTAGATAAATTAAATATAATTAGAGCAATAAATAATATCAATAGTAATGATTTTCTCATATTTATTACAAGAAATAGATGTATCATATTATTTATCCATTTTTTTTGTTTTTATAGTATATTTAAGGATTGCAACTCTATTTATATGTTTTGAGACAAAATTTTGATTGTTTTTTGGCAATTTTTTTTATTCACAATGGTTTTAAATATTTGACTCTACATTATTCCAAAAAATTATTAGAGATTATATTAGTTAAAAACTATAAACAATGCATTACATGAGGCGATTATTATTTCTTCAATAGAAAATGATAGTTATGTAATCGAAGTTAATAAACTAGAAAAAAATTTTCATGGATTTAAAGCAGTTGATAATATTTCTTTTAACGTTAACAAAGGGGATATATTTGGGTTTCTTGGACCAAATGGCGCAGGTAAAACTACAACAATTAGGATGCTAACCACAATTATAAGACCAACTAAAGGTACTGCAAAAATACTAGGTTTTGATGTTCAACAAAAATCATTGGAGGTTAAAAAAAGAATAGGTTTCATGCCTGATGTACCTGGTTTTTATGGAGAGATGAAAGCCTCGGAACTATTGAACTTTTATGCTGATTTTTATAGAATTCCGAAAATTGATAGAGAAAAAAAAGTTGAAGATCTTCTAAAAATGATGCAATTAGATGAATTCAAAAACAAAAAGGTAAAAACTTTTTCAAGAGGTATGAAGCAAAAACTTGGTTTTGCTTCATCATTGATCAATGATCCTGAAGTATTAATTCTTGATGAACCTACCATAGGTCTTGATCCATCAACAACGCATTTTTTTAAAAAATCCATTAAATCCCTTAACGAAAAAGGTGTAACTGTTTTTCTATCTTCACATATTCTATCGGATGTTCAAGCATTATGCAATAAAGTAGGGATAATAGATCATGGAAAAATAATAGCTGTTGATACTATAGATTCCTTAAGTAAAAAAATATCATCAACTTCCAATAAAAAAATTGTTGTAACTTTTGAAGATATTACAGACAAAGCAATAAATGCAGTAAAAAAGATTGATGGAGTTTTAAGTATTAAAAAAGACAAATCATCAAACAAAATAGAAATAGAAATCGATTCCAAAAAACCAATTATTCCTAAAATAAATAAAACGTTGGTAAACAATGATGTTAATATAACAAGTATAGAAACAAAGGAAATGAATCTTGAAGATATATTCTTATCTCTGGTGGGGGAGAAATAATTGAACCTAAAATTAAATGATCAAATGTGGACAATATTTGTATTATTTAAAAAGGAGTTTTTTTCCCATTTAAAAAGTGTTAGAATGATTATTTTGATGGTAATTTTTTCTCTTTTAGTTCTTCTAACAGTATACGGCACCTTTATGTTAATGGGTATGAGTGAAGCATTTGTACCACCTGATGTCAGTGAAATAATGATAGAGCAGGGACCGATTTTTATTTTATCTTCAATAGTAGGTATGATCTTTTTTATTGGGCCTATTACTGCTTTAGCATTATCATTTGACACTATTGTTCGGGAAAAAATTGAAAATTCTCTTCACCTTTTATTATGTAGACCAATAAGTAGAAGATCTATTGCAATTGGCAAGTTTCTTGGAATTTTAGGTGCTCTGGCTCTACCTATTATAGTTGTAAATTCTATTGCTATTGTTGTAATTATTTTCTTGTCTGATAAGGGGATATCATTTACTCAAATTGGTGGTTTTTTATTATTCACTCTTATTTTTCTTGCTATTTACAGCGCAATAGGCCAGTTAATCTCCTCATCTGTTAAAACAACCACAACTTCGTTATTACTTGGAATAGTAATTTGGATATTTTTACCGGTTATAGTATCGATTTTAAGTGTTTTTCTATCTGATTTTTCTGGTCACATTGAACTTCTTAACCCTTCTGCCCCATATAATGTGTGTGTTGGTCATGCCCTTGGAACCTTGACAAATGAAGCATCTTTAAGTATTCCCTTATGGGGATACTATTTATCATTTATTTTGTGGTTGTTTATTCCATTAATAATATCTATTGAGATATTCAATAGAAAGGAGGATTAAACAGATATTTACTATAGTTTAATACTCCCAAAAATCTTATAAATACTACTTACTTACACTAGATTTCACTTGCTTGGAGAAAATAATCTATGGCCAAGAAAAATAAGAAAACAAATCCTTTACTTATATCGTTAATTCAAGAACTTAAAAAAACAGCTAATCAAAACGATGCACCTATTTGGAAGGACATTGCAAATAGATTAGAAAAATCATCAAATAACTGGCCCATTGTAAATTTAAATAGAATTGATAAATATATCAGAGAAAATGAAACTGCATTGATTCCTGGAAAGGTTCTTTCACCTGGTACATTGACTAAAAAGGTTTCAATTGCGGCTTGGTCATTTTCAGATAAATCTGTGGATAAGATTAAAAAAGCCGGTGGAAAGACACTTACTATTCAAGATTTGATCAAAAACAATCCTAAAGGTAAGGATATTAGAATATTAGGATAATATGGTAAAAATAATTGATGCAGATGGCGCAATATTAGGAAGAATGTGTACCAGTATTGCAAAAATGCTCCTAGAAAATGAAAGTATTGCTATTGTAAATGCAGAAAAAGCAATAATAAGCGGGAAAAAATCAACAATTAAAAATAGATATCAACAAAAGAGAGATGTAGGCACATACAGAAAAGGTCCTTTTTTTCCAAGAATGCCAGACAGACTTGTTAAAAGAACAATACGTGGAATGATTCCTTATCAAACCCCCCATGGAAGAGAAGCATTCAAGAGATTAAAATGCTATATAGGAGTACCTAAAGAATTTGAAGGATCAAATTTTGAAAAAATCGGTTTTGCTGAAAAAAAACCTGCTGAATTTATGACGATTGAAGATTTATCCAAGGCATTAGGAGCAAAGATTTAATGACAAAAAAGATAGTAAATACATCCGGAAAAAGAAAAACAGCTATTGCAAAAGCAACAGTTACTAAAGGAACTGGAAGGGTTAGAATTAATAGGCAACCTGTTGAGATATATCAACCAGAAATTGCACGTTGGAAGATACTTGAGCCTTTAAATATTGCACAAAAACACATGGATAAAATTGATATTGATGCGAGTGTAAGTGGCGGAGGTTTTATGAGTCAAGCAAACGCCATTCGTACTGCAATTGCCAAAGGAATTGTAGAATATACTGGTGATGCTGCATTAAAA
>Ga0180433_10012246_pt1 | contig 10056 bp, 6 predicted proteins | sample SS_ome_8_FD_132980 | JGI IMG/M metagenome (GOLD analysis project Ga0180433, IMG submission 132980) | Hypersaline lake sediment archaeal communities from the Salton Sea, California, USA - SS_1_D_1 metaG | ecosystem: Environmental > Aquatic > Non-marine Saline and Alkaline > Hypersaline > Sediment...
CGCAGCCGAAACCAAGTCCAGACCACGGCTCTGCAACTGACGCGTGTAGGCCAACAGGACGATAGCATTGTTGACCACTACGCCGCCCAGACTGATGACGCCGATGCCCGTCATAATGATGCCAAAGGGCAAATCGCAGACAAGCAACCCGGTCAGCGCACCGATCAGCGAAAGGACCACGGTGGTCATGATGATCAGCGGGATCATCAGCGAGTTGAACTGGATCACCAGCACCAGAGTCACCAGCAGCAAAGAGATGGCAAAGGCCTTGCTGAGGAACGCCCGCGACTCATCTTCGGTCTCTTTTTCGCCGGCATAGCGAATCTCGTATCCGACCGGCATCTCGAGTCCCTCCAGCGTTTCCTGCACGTCTTTGAGCACATCCGAACTGAGGCGACCCTCGGCGTCCGCGGTAAGTGTGACAACTCGCTTTTGATCGACGCGATTGATCGTGCCGAATCCGCCCCGGTACTTGAACCCGCCGAGCGAGCTGAGCGGCACAGCGTTGCCGGAGGCATTGGGAATCTGCAGGCGATAGAGATCGTCGATATTGGTCCGGTCGGCCAGCGGCAAACGCACCGTAATGTCGTACTCATCGTTGTATTGGCGATAGGTGCCGACTTTCGTGCCGAAGACCGCCATCTTCAAGAAGTTGCCGACGGTAGCGGTGTTGACGCCCAGAAGCATGGCGACGCGGCGATCCACGGTAAAGGCCAGCTCGGGGCGGGTGGCCTCCAGGTCGCTGCGGAGGTTGACGATGTTCGGCACGCCCGCGATCATTCGACGGGCCCTCTCGCTAAGCTGCTCGAGCGTCTTGAAGTCTTCGCCGATGATACGCACCGTGATGGGAGCACCGGTGGGCGGGCCTTCTTCCTCCTTTTCGACCTTAATCTCGGCGCCGGAGAGGTCGGCGAGATCCTCTCGAATCTCGTGAATGATTTCCATGGAAGGCCTCTCGCGGTCTACAAAGTCATAGAATACGAGCGTGATATTGGCCAGGTGCGGACCTCCGGCGCTGGCCATGAGGTCAAAGCCGCCTCCCGCAGTGCCGACGTTCGTGACGATATGCTTGATCCAGGGCTTATACGGCTCGATGCGGTCCTCGATTAGCCGAACAATGCGGTCGGTCTCCCGGATGTTCGTGCCTTGCGGCGCGCGGACGTTGATATAGGCTCGCTCCGGGTCGCCCTCCGGAAAGAACTCCGTGCCCTGGCCGATCTTCGTGTACAGGGCCACCAACCCGACGAGAAGACACACCGCCACAAATAGCGTCAGACCCGGGTTCTGCAGGCCCACTTGCTGGAACCGGCGGTAGCCCCGAACGAACCAGTGATCTTCTTGGCGCGGGTTGCGCGAGCGGCCGGCCCAGACCGAGCAGATGGTCGGATTGAACACAAGCCCCACAAACAGCGAGGCCAACAGGCCCAGAGACAACGTAATCGGCAGGTACTTCATGAAGTCGCCCATGATTCCCGGCCAGAACATCAACGGTAGAAACGCCCCCACCGTGGTAAACGTGGAGGTGGCGACGGGCCAGGCGACCTCCCGCGCACCGAGCACGGCGGCCTCCACGCGCCCGTAACCGAGCTGCAGGTGCCGGTAGATGTTCTCCACGATGACGATGGCATTATCCACCAACATGCCCAGAACCAAAACCAGGCTGAACAGCACGATCATGTTCAGCGTGTACCCCAGCATCTGGAGCAGGAAGAACGTGATGAGCATACTCAGTGGGATGATCATCGCCACAATCGTACTCGGTCGCCACCCCAAGAACAGCAGCAGGACACCCGTCACCAAAATGAGCGCCGCCAGGATGTTGTTCTCCAAATCAGCCACCATGTTGCGGATATACTTCGACATATCGAATGTAACATCGAACTCTACGGTCCCCGGAAGTTGCCGCCGGGCAACGTCGATAACCGCCTTGACATAGTCGACGGTGTCCACGACGTTGGCCCCAACACGCTTCTGCACGCTCAGGGTAACGTTTGCGGCTTCGTTCAGGCGGGAGTAACTCGTCCGGTCCTTGAAGGTGGCTCGTACAGTGGCCACGTCGGCGAGATAGATGGGCTTGCCGTCGCGCACGGTGAGCAGCAGATGGTCCACTTCTTCGGGACTGACGAACTCAGCCGGAACCCGGACGTTGAACTTGGTTCCCTCAGTCTCCAAACCGCCGGCGGATATGTTCACGTTTTCCGAAGGGATAAGCGCCAGAATCTCCGGGATTGTCAGATTGTACGTGGCCAGGCGGTCGGGATTGAACTCCAGCCGGATTTCCGGTTCCAGCGCACCCAGCACCTCCACCTTAAGCACGCCGGGCACAGTCTCGACGGCCTCCTCCAAATCGTCGGCGATCTCCTTGAGCTGGACCGGCGAGACGTCACCGGAAATGCTGATGAGCATGATGGGAAACTCGGCGAGGTTTATCTCTTTAATGACGGATTCTTCCGCGTCTCTGGGCAGCTCACCTTTGGCCATGTCCACGCGGTCGCGCACGCGCTGCAGAGCCACTTCGCTCGGCACGTCCGGCGTAAATTCCACGTCGATCAGGGACAGGCCTTCGGCGCTGCTGGAGCGTATCTCCTTGACACCACGGATGCCGCTGAGCTCCTTCTCGATTTTCATCGTTACGGAGGTCTCTACGTCCTCCGGGGCGACACCCTCATATATCGTGGTGACTAGGATGTGCGGGATCGGGATGTCCGGAAACGCCTCCCGCGGTAACGAGAGATAGCTGTAGCCGCCCATCACGATGATGATCAGGCCCAGGACGGCCACGGTGGTCCGGTTTCGGATGGCAATATCGGTGAGCAGCATAGCGGCTATTTGTTTTGGAACCCTGCACCAAAATCCACATCAGCGCGGGGCTCATCCTCGGTCGTAGGTTCGGGCACGCCCGGAGGTCGATTCTCCAGTGGGGGATTCTCTGCCACGACATTTACTTTCTGCCCGGGCGCGACAAACCGATGCCCGGCGATAATCAGCCGGTCGCCCGGTTCCAGACCGCGCCTTATTTGGATACGATCACGTTTGATAAGTCCAAGGTCGACTTCCCGCCGCTGTGCTTGCGATGAGTTGACTACGTACACGGCCTGGCTGTTCTCCATTGGGATCACCGCCAGCAACGGTATCAGAATCACATCCTCCAGAACCCGGCGCGTCAAACGGACACGCACGATCTGCCCGCTCTGGAGAAGTCCCTGCTCGTTCGCAAGTGTAATCTCCATGCGCGTAGACCGCGTCTGCTGATCGGCCAGCTTGCTGATGAACGTAATTGCCCCGACAAAGGGCTTCTCCTGGTCCTCGCCCGGCGTCTCTGCAAAAACCTCCGCTTTACGGCCCACGACAAAGAACGGAATGTCACGTTCGGGGACCTGGACAACCGCCTTGACTGTGTCCGTATCCACGACCTCAGCCACCGCTGTGCCGGCCTGGACGTACTCACCCTCATCGACGAGCAAGTCGTTCAGCACACCGGCCGTTGGGGCAACGATGGTGGTACGGTCCAGACGGGCCCGGATGTCCTCGAGACGGGCCTTGCTGATGGCCAGTTGCGTGGTAACATTATCCAGATCACGCTGGGTGGCGGCTTTTTCTTTGAACAGATTTGACATGCGGTCGAACTCAATCTGGTCCCGCTCGACCTGCGCTTTGGCAATCTCAAACTGGGGCTGTAGAAGGTCCGTATTGAGCTGGATGAGCAGGTCCCCGGCCTGCACGGTGCTGCCCTCGGTCTGCGGAATCCTCTCGATGCGACCCGCGACCTCAGCGGAGACTTCCACGATCACGTTGGGCTCGACGACCGCGGGCAGCTCGAATGTGTCGGCAAGTTGATCCCGCGCAACCACCGTCATGGTCTTGACATTGACAGGCGGGGCGTCGGTCGCAGCCGTATCCCGGTTTCGCCGCGGCAGCTTGGCGATTACGGTCAGGAAGGTCAGCGCGGCCAGAATGACAAGGCCCTTAACGACATTCCTGCGCAGCCATCCCCGGCTAGCCTTACCAGATCTCGTTTTCGGTGCTTGCTGCTTCATCGGCTTCTCGACCCTTTGACACAAATGACGGCTCATATTTCGAGCCGGCTCGCAGGCATTATATAGCCCATGCCGGCGGCACACAAGAGACAGTGGCCGCACGAATTGATCGTGGCCTCGCACACTGCGTTTAGTCCGGGCTCGTTGCACTTACGGTGTGTCCGGATGCCGGGTTCGCCGGAATCCAAGATTTCGAAGTTTGCAATGGAGATGAGGAACTGGTAGAATGAATATGTTCTCGTGAGTAGCTTGCATGGAACAATTATGCAAGACCACGCACGACCCGCGGTTAGTTGCAAGGCCGGACAGGACTTGGGCTACAATCAGAGGAGCAGGCAGATGCCGGAAAACTTGGACCGTCGTGAATTCGTCAAGAAGTCTCTCGTCGCCTCGGCAGCCGTCAAAGCGGCTATAAGCCCAGGGCAGAAAGCCTCACAAGCGGCTGACCCGCATCCCCCCGCTGAAGGGTTGCCAACCGGCAAGATTGGCAATGTCGAGATTAGCAGACTGCTGATTGGTGGGAATCAGTTCAGCGGTTGGTCCCACAGCAGAGATTTGAAATATCTGCGTGAGCTATTCAAGGCCTACAGCACCGAAGAAAAGATCATGGATACACTCGCGCTGTGCGAGCAATGCGGCGTAAACTCCATCATAACAGCAGCATCGGGGTACCTGAACAAGTACTGGAAAGAGAGAGGCGGAAAGATACAGTGGATCGCGCAGGTCCATCCCAAAGCAAACGATGTAACCAGCAACATAAAACGAGCCATTGATAATGGAGCGGTCGGCGCGTATGTGCAAGGCGGAGTTGGGGACAGTTTCGTCAAGCACGGTCGCGTTGATCTGCTGGGCAAGGCGGTCGAATTCATCAAGGACAACGGACTCATCGGGGGCGTGGGCGGGCACTCTGTGCAGGTGCCTATGGCGGTGGAAAGAGCCGGAATCGAGGCGGACTTCTACATGAAGACCTTACATCCCGCAGATTACTGGTCCGCCACACCGAAAGAACAACGCGTTGAGTTCAATGTGGACAGCGGTAGCGACTACGACCATGACAATATCTGGTCAATCACGCCCGAGACAACCATCGAATTCATGAAGAAGGTGAACAAGCCCTGGATTGCCTTCAAAGTGCTGGCCGCCGGTGCGGTCCATCCGCAACAAGGCTTCCGCTATGCTTTCGAGAATGGAGCCGATTTCGCCTGCGTTGGAATGTTCGATTTTCAGATCAGAGAAGATGTGATCATCGCCAAAAACGTGCTGGCTGCGAACGAAATCAAGAACCGCATACGCCCCTGGAGGGCATAGCTTTTTTCCGACTCCCTCATCTTTCGCCGCAAGTGAATGACTGTGTTCTACGTGCCGCAGATGCGACACATACCGGATGCACTTACTTCCATTTGCACCTGCGACTGGTCAGGCGGTGCTCACCGTGACAGTCCGTACAGTAGTTCTTTTCCCCGTCGTCGGTGAAAACGAGCTTGTGCGGTTCCCTGTCAATCTTGTCTTTGGGGTGACACGCCATACAGGCTGGATTGATCTTGTCTTTGGGATACATGATGTCCGGCGCCGTGCCGTTTCCGCCCGAGGCCCAAGATTCATCGGCAATATGCTCATCAGATTCGCCGTGACACTGCGCGCAGCCGATGCCGGCTTGTGCGTGAACAGCCGCAAGCTCCTCGTTTTTGTAGTTGATGTGACAAACGAAGCATCGACTGTTGTCTGCCCCGGTTGCAGCCGGCTGCTCGCTGTCCGGCTCATTCTCCAGTAACAACAATGGCTCATCTTCAAGCAGCAGCGGTTCTTCGCCGCTCGGCCCGGCCGGGTCTGTTTTGGGCACCGTGGCTGTCTGCGGCCCTCGTTGAGTTTCTGCTCGCTCACAACTGCCGGCGGCAAGAACAACCGCCGAGAGCAGAACAAGCATCGACAAGCCCTGTCTCATATATTAGACATACTCCCAGTTCTTCAGCCATTGATAATGCTTCGGCAGGTTGGCCCACGTGTGCCTGTTGACGTCTTCCAGCTCGGCTTTTTCCTTGAGGTCAAGTTGCCGCCGTTCCGCCACCGCCTTGACCACGTTGTCGACTTCATGAAGGCTGTTCATGCCGGGAATGGGTATGACGGTATTGCTATGCAGAATGTAGCGAAGGGCCAGACGCCCACGGCGGTCATCTTCTTTTCGGTCGCCGGTGAACAGCGAAGCAGCCGCAAACGGCTTAATACCGAACGCGCCAACGTCACGCTTCTGCAGGGCATCGAAGAGACTGTCCTTGGGGGCGCGTTTACTCATCGTCGTAAATGGAAAGCAGACTACCTCAACTTGAGGAAAATACTCGATCATGAATTTGATCCACCGGCGGTCGTGCGACGAAAAGCCGATGAAGCGGGCCTTGCCCTGCTTTTTGGCCTTTTCCAGTGCCTCCATGATCTCGCAGGATGTATTGAAGGTGTGTCTTCCGCCCGGCTCGTAACAGGTTATACGCCACAAGTCGGTGTACTCCTCCTTGGCCTCTTTTAGCAGCCCGTCGAGCACCTCCAGGAGTTTCTTGGCGGTGCGGTAATCCGGATTGCGCACCTCGTGACCGCAGTGTGACAGGGCAAGGTACATCTTATCGCGGCGGCCTTTCAGGGCCTTGGCGTCCCTGATGACTTCATGCCGCGTACATGCGTCGATATAATTGATGCCGGCGTCCATACAGCGACTGACAATCTCGCGCCGCTCTTCGTCGTCACTGCGGGAATGTCCCCCGAGACACACAGTCGAGACCATCACATTGGTCTTGCCCTGCCGGCGATACTCCATGTCGGGATTGTAATTGAGAATTTTGGAGGTCGGGGGCCTTGCTGCATCGGCTTTTGAGCCGCCGGCCGCAAGGCCCAAAGCCGCGCCCGCTGCGACCATCGTGCCGTCTCGCATGAATCGGCGACGGGTCACTTGTTTGTCTTTCATCTTCTTGCTCCTTTCCTGATGATCGAACCCCACCCAGCCGAACCAGAACCTGTTCTTACTACCGGGTCAAGCCCGACATGTTCAACACTATCGCTTGGATTGCCGTAAAGGCCGGTTGCTTCGCAGTCTGAACAGGGCCGTTACTTCATCTTCCGACAATGCGCGTTCGTAGATGCGAACATCATCGATGAGACCCTGGAAGCCCGTGCCTATCCTGACGTCCAGCTCATCACCTGTTTCGATGGGCCAAAGATCCAGAAGACCGATGTCGTGAATTGCCGCCGGCGCGCCGTCCAAGTAGAGCGCCACATCATCGTGAAGGTTCGGCAGCTCCGCCTCCCGGACGACCGCCCCCACATGGTGCCATTCATCGTCGTGGGTCTCGCGGTTCATATAGAGATAACCGCCGTTTGGTGTCACGCCCACACGGCCCCTGATGAAGCCGAATATCCACATTTGGCCATAATCGTCCGCGCCCCAGGTAATAATCTGTCCTCTGGGCCTGCCGGTCTTAATCCAGACCGCCACGGTCCGGGGCCGGGTGCCGGTAACACCCTTGTAGCTGGCTATCTCGACGCAACCGTCACCGCCGAATTTCAGTGCTTTGCCTGTCCGGCCTGCGGTTGAATCCTCGTCGAAAGACAAGCCCTCCTTGAGCGTGCCCTTGCGGCCGTGCCCGGAAGAGTCTGCCGCAGTTTCGCCGGAATCCTCATCGAACTTCCACCAGCCGGCCAAATTCGGGTCCGTGTCGAGGGTAACGGGCCTGTCCTCGCCCGCCAGGACCGGGATCGCTATCGTTGTCCCCGCCACCTTTTGAAGCTGCATCAGCTCGGCCACTTGCTCACCCGTGAGGACTGCGTCGAAGATGGCTACGTCATCGATCCGCCCTACGAAGTTGCTTCCGCTATGTGCGCTTTCCGAAAAACCAATCCGCACCGTGTCATCGGGGTTATCCGCGAGTCCGGCGAAGCCCACGTCACCAGTGGCTTCCGTTGCGTCCACGTACACGCAACCATCTTTGGCCTCGCTGTCCCAGGTTACGGCGATATGGTGCCACCGACCGTCATCCACACGGGCAGTGCCCCTGATCCACGCAGCCGAATGGCCTACCACCTCCACCGTCCCATCGTTGTCCGCCTCCGATGAGGCCGAATCGGCCACGTAGATTTCTTTCTCCGCTTCCTCCCATTCCATGTCGCCGTCGGACTTGGACAGAATCGGCACGCCGATCTCGGCGGTTTTGATCCACGCAGCGATGGTAAAATCCGCATCTCCAAGTTCCGTGACGCCTGATGGAATAGCCATATAGCCCTGGCCGTCCAACTCCAGGCAATTGCCGAGCTGCGCATCGGCCGCAAGCTTCGCAGTGCCCTTCAATGTTCCGTTGTTATGGGCACTGCCTGCATCGTTAGTGTTGCCTTCAAACCTCCAAAAACTCACCGGTTTCGGAATCTCCGCCTCGGCAACTGAACATGTCACGGTACAAAATACGGCAATCCAGACTGCCGGATACCTTAGTCTACAATACATGTCACGACTCCTTACGCAGGGCTTGCTTAAGGGCCTGTTTGCCTATGTTCTGATACGTTCAACCACGTTTAGTCTATCAAATCTCCGTTGAGAATCCAGAGGAGTCTCCGGAAAATTCCCGCGACGACCCGTTCGTAGGTCGTTCCTGGCCATGAGCGGCGTGAGGCAAGTTAGATAAGAACACACGATGTGGCCTATGAGAAGCGCGAAAATCTGCTCCTTCGCAGCCCGGAGCTAATGGGCGATACAGGACTTGAACCTGTGACCTCCTGCGTGTAAAGCAGGCGCTCTAGCCAACTGAGCTAATCGCCCATACTTCATGAAAGAATATCGGCTCTTGGCCCTTGCGTCAATAGCCTCAATATCATATATTCCCCCTAAGATTCGCCGGTCTTCTGCAAATTCGCGGTTCAAATGAGTACGAGGTGCTTTATGACGGTGTTGGAAGCGATCCGAAACAGGTACTCCTGCAGGGCCTACCAGGACAAGCCCATCGAGCGGCAAAAACTGGATAGTATTCTCGAAGCGGCTCGCCTGGCGCCCTCGGCGAAAAACCTGCAGGATTGGCGTCTCGTCGTGGTTACGGACAAAGAAACCAAACGCAGACTCGCCGAAGCCGCCAACAATCAGCGATTCCTGGAAAACGCCGGAGCAATCATCATCGGGTGCAGCAATAGCGACCATGTTATGCGGTGTGGCCAGGCCGTGGCGCCCATCGACGTCGCCATCGCCCTCGAACACATCGCATTGCAGGCGACGGATTTGGGATTGGCCACCTGCTGGATCGGCTCGTTCTATCCGGACAAGGTCAGGCCCATCGTCGGCATCCCGGATGATATCGTCATCGTTGAACTGATGGCGGTGGGTTACCCAGCCGACAGCCAAAAGAAACCGAGCCGCGAGCCGATGGAGCACATCGTCTGCTACGAGCAGTGGAAGTTCTAAACGGCTACAGAATATTGACTTAGAAAGTGTGCGAAAAGATTGGAATCCCTTTGCTGTCACCCCGAGCGCAGCCGAGGGGTCTGTTGAAACAGATTCCTCAACTCTGCTTCGCTTCGTTCGGAATGACGAAGCGCGCGTTTGGCACGCGGTCTTGGAATCATAAAGTACCCTTGATTTCATGAGCCGATCTCATAAGATAGAGCGTTTGGATAATTTTGGGGACGTGGTGTAACGGGAGCACACCGCGGTCGCATCGCGGAAATGGGGGTTCGATTCCCCCCGTCTCCAGTCTTCGTTCGCCGCTTGCCGGTGGACGAAGACTGCTCCGGCGTAGTCCCTAAGGGACGAAGCCGAGCATATCTCACTATGTAGCAGCAGCGGCCTGCACAAGCTGCACAAGCCTTTGTTGTTATTGAACTTGTATACATTTCGAATTCCGTGTTTCGTATTTCGAGGTTCCGGCCAGAGGCCGGCGAGTCGAGTAGGTGAGGAGGTTTCCCTCCTCACCCCTCACAGACCCGGACTCGCAGATTTCCCGCATCCGGTTCCTCACTTGGCAGCTTCGCTCAGGGACTGTAGCCGAACGAGTGAACG
>Ga0180433_10012247_pt1 | contig 10055 bp, 17 predicted proteins | sample SS_ome_8_FD_132980 | JGI IMG/M metagenome (GOLD analysis project Ga0180433, IMG submission 132980) | Hypersaline lake sediment archaeal communities from the Salton Sea, California, USA - SS_1_D_1 metaG | ecosystem: Environmental > Aquatic > Non-marine Saline and Alkaline > Hypersaline >...
GTAAGCGTCCTCAGAGTCATAATACTTAAGCGCTTGAACGGTCGCGCCAGTAATGTAATCATCATTAGAGTCACGAATATTAAAAGTTACATCAGAGTAAGAACCAATCAAGTAAAGTGTAACTGAATCGCTCGAGTTATCAAGAACAGTATTAGTCATGTAATAATCCCTAAGGTCATAAGTCAAGCCATTATAAGCTAAGTGAATGCTTGTAGTATTCAGCGAGCCATAATAAGGGAAAATAGTAAAATTATGATTATAATCATAAGTCCTTGCCTCGACACCGTAAATATTACCCGCGTGTTCAATACTCGCTGTGAAACCGCCCTGAGTCTCATTAAGAGTTAATTCATCCTTGAAATTAAAATTAATCGCTTCAGAACAACCAACAGAACAATTAACAGCGTCCACACCAATAACAGGGTAATTAGAAACAGTATAATTAACTGAGGCTATTTCTGTCGGATTTATCAATAAATAATTAGTCCTTAAGGCGGTTGAGTAAGATAAATTATAATTATTTGTTATTCCAGCAGGAACCACATTAAAAATAGTGCCATTGTTCCAAGTAATGCGATAACTTGAATTAATACTAAAATCATTACTAATAAGTGAATTATCATAATTTCTAACAGTGTAATTACTATTAGTTCCTAAAACCTTAACTTCTTCATTAAAACCCATAGGCCTAAAAGATAAATTACTAAATATTTCAGCAATACTGCCCGTCGTAGTTAAGCCATTCCAAGAGGCAGAGTAAACAGTATTAAGGGGGTCAGGTAATCCGCGACCGTATAATTTTAAAATTTCCTCGCTTGTTAGAACCCTTTTAAATAAGAAAAACTCGTCCAGTTCCCCGTTAAAGAAATTACCAAAGTAAGCCCTACCTAATAAGAAACCGTCGCTTGTCCCTATCTCGCTCGTGGTTGTATCGGTTACGTTTTGAGTATTAACTCCATCAGTATACATTAATAATTTACCATTAGCTACATCTCTAATCCAGACTATATGGTGGTATTTTCCGTCCCCTACTGCTCCACTGGTTGATGTGGGGATATTTGTCGCGTCAGATACAAGACATTTAACGGTTGTTGCCGATTTATAACAATAACACGGTGTAGTATTAGGCGTTCCCGCCCCGTGTCTTTTATCGAAAATTATCTCTGTGTCCGTAGTAGAAAACTTAGTCCAAAAACTAATAGAATAACTATCCGCCGACGTGAAACCGTCAGTATGGGTAAAAGTAACGTTTTCCGCCCCCGCAAAAGTAAGACCATAAACGCTTTTACTATCCCCAAAAGTCGCCCCGTTAATTGTTCCGTCAAGACTTGAATTTCCTTGTTTATTATCAAGTATTAAACCCCCCCCCTCGTTCATATTAAAGTAAATTGCGTAATCCTCAGGAAAACCATTCCCATAACCCCACTTAGAATTATTATAAATTGTCGCTGTGTTTCCTGTTGTGGTTAAAGATAAATTTGTTAATAAACCAACACTTAAAAAACTGTTTTCAGTGTTTATCCAATTAACATAAGCGTCGCCGTTAGTATCAACCAACGCGCCGAAAAGGTCAGTTCTCGCACTCGTATTAAAAGACTGATAAACAGCTATATTATGAGCAGGGTTAAATAATACAATATAAGACGAGCCGATTATGTTACCCCTCTCTTGAGTAGTCCTCTCCAAAGGAATAACAGTAAAGTTAGGATAATAAGCAAACCAACCAGTAACAGAATTAGGCCTAAAACGAATATTAGTTAATTCACTATCCGCTGACGTGCTGATTAAATTCCAATTTAAAGAACCATCATTAAACGAGAAGTTATAAGTCCCGACGTTTTCAACCGTAATTTCTAATTCTATACCCACACTCTCGTTTTTCTGAACACTGAAAGTCCAGTCATTAGAACTTATTTCAGTTCCATTACTCGCTATGTAATGTTTAAATAAGTTATTCCAAGAACTATTATAAAACCACGTTTCAATAGGCTCATTACTCGTTAAAACAACCTTAATATTATCACAAGTAGCATTATAATTAATTGACCCGTCAGTTTCAAGACTACACAACGCAAAAGCCCCGCTTAAACCACTAAGTAAACCAAATATTAAACCAAGAATTGAAAATATTTTAAAAGACTGCTCATTAATTAAAAATTTAGGTTTTAACATTAAGACATCATAGCCCCCTTAACAAACATCGCGACAATAAAAACAGCGTCAGCAATCAAAACAATAACAGGAAAATTAAGCATAACAGTATTAGAATTAGTATAAAACACAGCCGTAGCGTTAAGAACAGACTGATTAGTAAACGCAAAATAAACATCCTTCATAATACCAGACGCCGGCACTAAAAAAAACATCGCAATAATAGCCACAACAATAAAAATAATATGCGTCGGCAAAAGGAAAGCGAGAACCGCAGCGCCAACAATCAACAAACCAGCAAGAACCAAACTCATACCATCAACACTATCCTTAAAATTATCCTCACCAGCAGACATAACAGTATTAACCTCAGTAATATTAGGATTAGTCTCATTCAACTTACTCTTAAACTGGCCCACAAAATAAGAACCAAAAACTGAAGCGATTAACATCGTAACAACGAGAACCGCAACAATAATAATCTCTGACAACTGAGCGCGCTTATTCATTAATAAGCGCCCCTATAGAATAAAGCTTATTAATGTTACTAAAAGCCAAAACGTAGGAAGTTTTCCTTCTCAAAATTACCGAAAAGTATAAATAACATATTCAATAGGTGGCGCTTCGTGATTAACAGCAGCGAGGGATTAACAGCTTCCGCAACGAAAAGAGACAGCACTAACATAAACGAGTTTTTACAGGAATTAAACTCAGTTCAACAACAATTAGATAACAGCGCCATGCTCGAAAAACTAAAATGCCGATTCTTAGGCGGCTACTTCGACGACGAAGATAACTTTCACCAATTCATAAACGACGACCCAAACACTGAACAAAAACCATTAATGAACCTAAAAGGGTTCAATATAATAGAGCATTACATCGATACTAACACCTGCCCGAACGCAATACTAAGCAACAAGAACAAATACGAAATAAACAAGACCTGCTTACAGGAATCACTCGCCACACTAAAAAATTTATGCTTAAATCACATTGAATACGAAATCGACCCGAGCAATATTGAATTCATAATCCTTACTTGCGCAGGAATAGCCTTTTCAGGCCAGAAAAGAGCCTTAGGCGGCGAGACCGCGAAAGCCATTAACAAAATCATCAAACAAATAGAACAAGTAATCAAAGAGGACCACGCGCCAAGTAAGAGAAAATTATTTTAGGAGATAAAAATAAATGGAGTCATTAAAAAAACGAAACGTTGTATACAACAAAGGAAACCCACTAATAAGAGCTTTCAGAAGCCTAAACATCTTCTTTACAAAAAGATTAAGCCGGAACACAATCGACACCTTAGTAAGAATAAAAACAGGAAACAACATCAGCGCGCCAATAAAAGACTTACTATACAAAGGACGCGACGGCGTTTTCAGAACAATAAAAACCAAACTTGAAATAGACGACGAGATACCGAACGAATACTTAACCCCTGACGAGGATGGAAACCCAACACTCGAGTTAATCTATCACAACGGGACAGGCGAGTATAACTTAATTAAGTTAGATGGCGATAGCATGACCTTCTCACACCGCGATATAAGAATGAATGATATTTACGAGTCAATAGGCCGTAAATTAGTTGATTTATTCAAACTCGATAAAGAGAAAAAGTTTTTCGTCGCCATGCTCGCAAGCGGAATGATAGCCTTAGGCTTAATGATAATGTTCGCGCTTCAAGGGTTAGCGCCAGTAATAGAAGCCGGACTACAAGCAAAAATGGGAAGCGTTGGCGAAGCAATCAGTCAAGTAACTGGTGGGTTCGCACCATAAAAAAAGTGGGTGAATTAAATGAAGAAAGTAAGCGACATTATTAGCGGTTTTAACCTTAAGTACCCAAACTTAACGAGGCTTCACTTAATCCTGATTAACGCGACCGAAGCCATGTATAACCTAAGCATAATAAACCCACAACTCGAGTTAATGGATACACTACACCAATCAAACATAACATTATTTTATAATCTTGAAGCTTACGGCCACGAAGTAAAAACAAAAAAATTAAAACAAGACCTCGAGCAAAACGAGAAAGACTTACTATACATCAAGAAAAAAAGAGGCAACACCCTAAAACTAAGACGCCAATTAATGAGCCAAATAAGAGAAACTTACGCTAAAATACTCGCTTTAAGCAATTCATGCGGTTTAGGCCTTGAACTAAAATCAGGAAAAACCGACGTCGAAAAAAACTTCAAGAGGATACTAACACGATGAGGGACAGGGACTTAGCGGCCTTATTCACCACTATAATATGGTTCTTACTAACCTTATGGAAATCACATCACTTAATCTCAAGCTTACTATACGCTTTCATAGCTTTAGCGATAATAGTTATTTATGAAAAAATAGCGCGCTACGTCGAGGAGTTCAGGAAAGAATGAATAAGGACCCTATAAAACTGGACTTAAAACGGATTACAAGCATACTAAATAAAGTCACTAACAGCAACTTCCAAAACATCTTAGTAGTCTCAGGCCGGACAGGCGTCGGAAAAAGCACTTTCGCGTTAAGAGCAGCCTTAGAAGGAGACCCTAACTTCACACTCGAAAAAAACGTCCTATACAACCCTAACATTAGCGACGTCATGAAAGCAATAAAAGAATTACCATACGGTTCATACATCATACTTGACGAAGCGATAAAAGTCGCTTACAAACTTGAATGGTGGTCCGAAACTAACCGGTTAATGGATAAATTCTTTAACCTATGCCGAAAAGAACGAAAAACGATTATTTTCTGTATCCCTAACTTTAATGACCTAAGTAAAGCTTTTAGGGAAATGACTAACCTATGGGTCCACGTCCTCGAGCGAGGAAAAGGAGTATTACTAACTAAAGACCCTTTATTCATGGGTCGAACATCATGGAACCTTGAACGAATGTATAAAAGATTCCAGAACAACCTAAAAGGACGACGCTACTCAGAAATAGGCAGCAGTGACTTACTATACTTATTAAGACGCTCACAGCACTACGTCGGCGAGTTCGACTTTAATAAACTAAGCGCTAAGTTCGAGGCTAAATACGAGTTCTTAAGAGACAAAGAGAAATATAAAGACTTAGAGCTACGCAAACCGACCGATAAAAAAACAGATGAGATAAAAGTTTACAGATACGCGCTCAACCTGTTAGGGTTAAAACAGAAAGACATCGCGAAGCTAACAGACGTAACAGCCCAAACAATAAGTTACTCATTAAACACAATCGAACAAGATAAAAAAACAAAGACAAAAAGGCTATTACAGTTAATATATAATAATAGGGATATCAAGACTAAAACTTCACATAATAAGGACTGTTTGGACAATATAGTAATTTTGACAAGAAAAGAAAGAGGCGAGGCCACTAATGACGGCTGACGGATTCAATACTAAGGCCCGTATTATGCGCGATGACAGAGGCTTCCTCGAAATAAAAGACATTAATAAAGTCATCAAAGCAGCCACGAACGACCGCGACAAACTACTATTATTAACACTCGCTAACACAGGCCGGCGAATAAGTGAAGCGCTCTACATTAAACCAGAAGATATAAACTACAACGAAGAACAAATATACTGGAAGATAGGCAAACGAAAAGACGTCAAACGATTATGGATAAGAGCAGCACGAAACATATTATTAGCTTATAAAGAGTATATTAATAAGCACAACATCAGGCCCAACGAGTTCATTTTTAAAAGCAGCCATAAACCAACCCAACCAATTAATAGACGACGAGCCGACCAAATAATTAAAGCCATTGGTAAACGAGCCGGCATAATTAAAGTAGGGACAGGCTTATTACACTGCCATACCTTCCGGCACTCATTCGCTGTTTACATGGCGCGCCGAATGAAAACACCAGCCGACCTTAAAAAACTTCAAATGCTAATGGGTCACGCAAAAATCGAAACGACCGCTTATTATCTTCAATTCGCTCAAAAAGACTTAGAGGACTTAGTTAATACCTTGCCGGACTTCCAGCAATTCGGTTTAAGCGATGACGAGATAAAACAACGATTACAGAACGAGCCAGTAACAAACGAGTTAGACATCACGAGCATAAGCCAAGAATTAGAAAACGATTTATAAAAAAAATAAAATGGAAGTTAATTTTAACTTCCAAATTAAACAATAACAATCTTTATTTTATGACCCTCTAAACTCTTGACCTTAAGCTCTCGCTTAGCCTTCTGAATAACCCGATTAGAAACAATTAACTCATAAATTGTAGAGTTACCCTTCTTTATTTCTAAGCTGCCAAAACCTTCCTTTAATATCTTAGCTTCAAGCTCAAAAGACTTAATTTGTTTAGTCATGACTATAAGCTTATTAAAATCAACAGGTAAAGCCCATTTATCTTTTAAATAATGTTTACTAAGGCTTAAAGGCTTATGACCCATTAATCTGAAAAGTTCTTCAGGAGTAGGTTTAATGTCTAAAATTTCTGAAATCCTCATTAAATTAATAAAGATTTTATTCTGTAAACGGCCAACCCTTAACATAGAATTAAGAGTCTGTTTAAACTGCTCGTCCTGAACTTCCCTAAGCATATAAGAACGAGGCGGACAAAAACTCATAAACCACCCCTATAAACGCCAGTCTTACACTCCTTAACAAACAATAAAACGTCAAGGTTACGCTTATGAAACTGCTTAATCACCGTGCCAATAGTTATTAACTCAGGCTCAGGCAACTCCTCAGCACGACCATCAAATAACATAATGATATGTTTCTTAGGCACTTCAGGCAAGCCAAGCTTTTTAATCATCTTACTAAAAGCCAACGAGAAAGCCTTTTTCTGAAAGTTACCGACGCGCCCCTGAGTCACGGCCTTAGCCACTTCTTCCCTAACCTTCTGTTTATCAAGCTTCAACAACACCACCCCCATTTTGAGGTTTACAAAAGAAATAACATAAAAATAAAACACACATAGCGCCAATAATCACAAAAAAGTAATTAATAAAAGGCGGGTCACTTAAAACGGTTATTGATTCAGTTACATTATAAGAGTAATCAGTATTATACATTATTTGAACTTCCATGTTACTTAAGATATTTAGACCAATAAAAACAACTAAACCAATACTGGATAACATTAAAGCATCCTCAGCAAACAATTTAAGACGCTTACTCGGCAATTAAACCCACCTCGTTAGAATCAATATACTTCTTTAACAATAACTTAACCTGACAAGCATTACAAACAGGCAACAAACGACCACTAAGCCTTAAATGAATATTACGCTTATGAAACTCCAAGCGAGGCTTAACACCCATACAACAAGGACAACGCCGGTTATAATCATACTCCACACGAGAACTAACATTCAAGTTAAGCTTCAAAATATAACGAGAAACCAACTTATTCAATTAATAACACCCCCAAGACCATGATTAACCAAATAACTATTATGCTGCCTAATCAACTCATTATACTCAACAAGAGTAATCTCAGTCTCTAAATGATAACCCTCAGCAGCGCACAAGTCAGCACAAGAACCCATAAAATCCCAACGCCGAACAAGCAAATACTTACCAGTCTTAATGCCACCAATCGAACCCATAAAACAAGAAGTATCAGAAAAATCACAAGCACAACAACAAACAACAGCCTCATTAGTAGAATTAAGATAAACAACATAACCAATCAAACAAACATTAAAAACAGTCCAAGACCACCAAACCCAAGCATAACGCTTACTAAAAGCCCGCTTAAAAACCCTAATAAACAACTCATTCAACTCACGCTCATCACTCACGGCGCAACAACTCCTCTTTTATTATAAAATTGTTTACCTTGTTTTGTTCTAATCACATCTAAAGAATATTCTAAACCTTTATGTTTAGCTAAATTAGTTATAAACTCATGATAATTAAGGCAAACTTCTTTCCAATTATAACTACTATTCCTTATTCTCTTAATCCATGACTCCCAAAATTCAATGATTACTTGTTCATTAACTAATCTTAAGTGTATATTTTCTTTTTCCAAAAAAGAGTTTCTATCTATAAGTTTTTCACAATAATTAATTATTTTCTCATACTTACTTCTTTCATCACAACTTAAAAAACTAAAAAAATCACTCATTCCTTGCTCAACTCCTGCTCATCAGACACGGCGAACCAACCCCTCACGCTCAAGAACACCAATAATACGCGCCTGCTGCTTACCAAGAATATCAATACGACGACCCAACTCCATAAAAGACTTAAACAACACCCCAGTAGACTCAAACTCATTAGACACCTCACGCCAAGAAGTAGAGGACTTAACAAGGTCCTCATAAAAATCAAAAATAGAACGCAAATCATCACGAGCAAAAACAGGACTAACCGCTTCAATCTCAGGGACCCCCTTACTATGGTCCACAGTCAAACGCTCACCATTAAAAGTAATACCATGCTCACGACACAAAGAAGCGAACACATCCCACTTAAACGCTAAATGATTAGACTGGACCTCAGCAATAACCTCAGGCGAACCAAGAACAATAGAATACTTAGCCTCAAGAAAACGCTTATAATGAAACACTAACTTAAGCGCACGATTAAAAACAGGCTCAACCTCAACACCCAACAACTCAGGCAAATACATAACAACACTCTTAGGCGTAACATGAACCTTAACACCATCCTCAAAATGACGAATATACTTAATCCAATTATTAACAGGCTTCTCAACCCAAGAACCAGAATTAACCAACTTATCACGAAAAACCGACGAATCCGACGAAACAGGCAACTTAAAAACCAAATCATGCGCCCTAATCCTCAAAAGACCGGCGTTAATCGAGGCGTGACCCCCTGAGAAAAACCGACAGGCTTCGCGACCCTTAAAAGTTAATTCTTTTTCATTGTTTAAGTAACCTTCTTTAATTAATTTAGAAATATGCTCGCTTATCGTAGAATGGCTTTTCTTAAGGATTACGGCTATTTTAGTAACTGGCGTGAACTCGCTAAGTAATAATAATATTTGATAATGGTTTTCTCTAAGCTTTAGTTCTTTAGGCCTGACGCTGTGATTATTATATGCTACTCGTCGGTTTTTTCGTCGGTTATTTTTCATAAAAAAAATTATTCCTCTTTATTGTTAAGATTAAAAAACTTGATGATGAAATCCTCAGCGCCGGCAAGCTGAGCGAATAATAACTTAACATTCATAGGGACTTTAGCCCAATCCTTATTGTTTTTAGCTCTTAACTGGTTTTTTTGTTCTTTAATGTAAGCAAGCCAAGAATTAGCCTCAGCTTGAAGCCGTGCTTTAATAATTTTTTCAGAACCAATTAAATCAATATGAGTTAAAGGCATAACCATTAGTTAGCAACCCCCTGTTTTTTCTTAAAATTCAATATCTTCAAGAAACCATAAACAGCGCCAACATGAGAACAAGTAGCATACTCACCGCGCCTAACCTTTTGCTGGAAGCCCTGACAGTTACACTCAAAACCACAAGGGAAAGAATCATTCTTAACAATAGTGTAAGTCCGAGTATTATAACCCTCTAATGGCTCGCAAAAGAAAACGCCGTCAGAGTATTTAATACAATCATTCTCTAAGAACTTTTTAACTTTATGCTGCTGAGAATACTTTAACTCCTTAATATGATGACAATAATACTGAACGTTAGAAGCGTCCATACGAGCCGGTCCAAGAGCAACAGTCAAGAACTGACACCCCGCCCCTCGTCCTTAATTAAACCCTTTAAACGCACTTCCTCAAGAACATGAGGATTAACCACTAAACCAGCATGAAATAATAATAAACCCCTAATATGAACATCACTAAGGCCCCGCTCAAGCTTCTTAACAATCGCTTCCTTAACCTGAAGCTTAACCCTATTCATGTAATTAATAGTCTCTTGACGCCTAACATAAGAAGCATAAGACCTCACTTAGTCCACACTCCTAC
>Ga0180433_10012249_pt1 | contig 10052 bp, 6 predicted proteins | sample SS_ome_8_FD_132980 | JGI IMG/M metagenome (GOLD analysis project Ga0180433, IMG submission 132980) | Hypersaline lake sediment archaeal communities from the Salton Sea, California, USA - SS_1_D_1 metaG | ecosystem: Environmental > Aquatic > Non-marine Saline and Alkaline > Hypersaline > Sediment...
ACGAGCTCAAGAAACGCACGCGACACTTGCGAAGCATCACCTTAAGATGCCGACGGGATAACCCCGCCTGCGAATTCTACGCTAGCGTGGGCTTCATCCCCCTCCACGAACGCCCTGGGCGTGGCAAAGACGCACAGATTCTCACGTGTTTCTGGTTCAATCATGGACATGCGGATCTGGAAACGGAGTACGGTGCTCGTCTTGCGGAAACCAAGGCCGTCGTTGTGATCGATGCCAATGTGTTCATCGATTTGCAGGACAAGGACAGTTCAACCCATAGGGAGTCTTGGTCACTGCGCGCTGACTGGGTCGGGGAATACGCCAAGCTGTGGATCACTGACGAGCTGTACAACGAGATCAACCGAAATGAAGATGTCAACACACGCCGTGACCATAGAAACGCGGCTGAATGCTTCCCGAAAGTGCGAGCAGAGGAGCATCTCTTCCAGCAGGCCCTGCAGACGATCAACGACTTCCTGCCCGCTTCGTATCGGCGATCAGATGAATCAGATCGACGGCATCTCGCATGGGCAGTTGCGAGCAAAGCTGAGTTCTTCGTGACGCGTGACGGCCGGTTGCTCAACCATGCCCCACAGATTGCGGAATCGTGTAGTTTGGAAGTCTGCTCGCCACTGGAGTGCATCCTCGGCCTCGATGAAATGCAGCGTAAAGCCGAATATCAACCAGCGCGACTGGCAGGTTCGGGCATCGACATAAAACGCATTTCTGCGCAGGATTTATCCGGCCTGCAAAAGAACTTTCTGAACCATGGAGCTGGCGAGACTAAAGTCGCGTTCGAGAGCCTGCTGCAGAAAGTGTTGGGTGATCGCGATCAATCATGCGGCTATGTAGTCCGAGATGATGGGAACGACGTGGCGCTCTTGGTGACTTTGCAGGCAAATGGCGCCGCCATGGAGATTCCTCTATTCCGAGTTATCGCGGGGGGATTGAGTCCTACATTAGCGCGGCACTTGTTGGCGTGGGTGATGGCACGCATCCCGGGTGAGGGTCGCTCTCTGGTGCTGCTGACCGACCGCCATTGTCCCGGCGTCGTTGCACAGTGTGTGGACGAACTCGGTTTCCTCGGCACACAGCAGGAGCGGGCTAAGATCTGTATCCCCGGTTTGCGATCGATTGAATCCACGGCAAATGAGTTGACTGCTTTGCGAAAGAGGTTCCCCAATCTAGACTCAGCGTTCGATGCCGCCAGCAGGGCGCTTGATGCGATCAGAGACACCGAGTGCCCCGCGGAGGCGATTCACCGCGTAGAACGCGTACTCTGGCCCTTGAAGATCGACGACCGTAGGCTGCGGAGTTTCATGGTGCCCATTCAAGCGAAATGGGCCCAACACCTGTTCGATGTGCAACTGGCCGCTCAGAGCCTGTTCCCCGTTGACACTTTCCTGGCTCTACAATGTGAGAACGTCTATTACCGTGCGGCTAGACCACGGATCGTAACGGCACCAGGCCGTGTTCTCTGGTACGTTAGCGAGGATCGAGACTTCGTTGACGGCACGGCCCGGATCAAGGCCTGCTCACATATCGATGAGGTGGTCGTGGGTCCTGCGAATGCCCTGTTCAAGCGGCACAGCCGCCTGGGCGTCTATCGCTGGGAAGATGTGCTGGCCTTGGCCAAGAACGACCCTGAAGGTGAGATCATGGCCTTTCGTTTCAGTGGCACAGAGTTGATGCGGAGTCCAATTCGTATGAACGAGATTCGAGCAATCCTTCGTGGCGAACGAGATGCTACGCCGCAGTTTACCACTGTGCTGGCGCTCAAGCCGCCCGAGTTCGCGCGCCTTTACAGGAAAGGCCGTAGTACACAATGAGATGCCAACAATGAACAAAGCGCTTTTGCTGTCCGTAAAGACAGAGTTCGCCGACAAGATCTTCGATGGCAGGAAAACCATCGAACTCCGGCGAAGGCGTCCGCGAGTGGAGCTAGGCGATTACTTGGTCATCTACGTACCGACGCCGTGCAAGGGCATCGTGGGCGTTGCCAGCGTCGACCAAGTTGTTGAAGCGCGCCTCGGCACGCTTTGGCGAAAGGTGCGACATGGTTGCGGGGTGACATACACCGAATTCCGCGCGTACTTCGCGGAAACATCGACAGGGTACGGGATATTCCTGAGCCGTCCCGCCAGATTCACATCATCCCTCGCCCTAGATACGATACGTGAGATCGAACCCGGCTTTACGCCGCAGGGTTACAAGTACCTGTCTAGGGCGAACATCGCCGAGGCCCTGATACGCTTGCGTCTCTACCGTCACACCGTATGAACGGAGCGTCGTAAGTCGCAATCCTGGGATTGGTGCGTCCGGGACGCACCGTGCGGTTTATTGCGCCGGCGTTGGGCTCGATTGACCCAGCGGCGTGGGGCGGATAAAACGCGATGCGTAGGTCTTGTGCCCGGGTTGCTTCCGGGGCTGACCGGTCTCTTTCAGGAGGGACGCCTGTCATGACCAGATCTGTGTCGAGCTTCTCATCATCGGGCTGGAAACTTGCGCTTCGTCGATCGTGGTCCAGCAAGGCTGTGGTGTTCGTTGCGCTGTTTGCGGTTCCGGCGTGGAGCCTCGCCGGCGTTTCGCCGTGCGCTGATGGCGTTTTCCTGGCAGTTAATGGCGTCTCTCCCGATGCCGACCCTGTGTCGGATTCCACAAGCGGCGAGTTTGCGAATGCTCCGGCGGCACTTGATGACTCGTCGGATGATCCGCCTGTCGACGAGCAGTCCGAACTCGCCACCGGCGCAAAACCGAACCAGGATGCCGCCTCGCTTGCGAGCGTGGTCTTGCCGGAGGCCGGTGGTCACGGACGTACGACTCGCCCCTGGCATGCTGGGCAGGACGGTTGCGATTGGATTCTCGATGAGCAGGTTGACTCCGCCGTGAAAGAGGCTACTGCCTTTCTGTACTCCGCTCAGCGAAACGGCAGATGGATCAGTCCGGTCTTCGAGCAATCGATTCCGGATGGTCTGACGGCTCTTGTCGCTTACACGTTGGCGTCGGTCGGCAAGCGTCCGTTTGATCAGCGTCTGGCGCTGACGGCCAACAGGTTGCAGGATCGATCGAAAACCACCACGATCTTCGCCCGTTCGTTCACGCTGCTGTTGTGGCGGCGGCTCGCTCCGGAGCATTACTGGCGAGAAATCGATGAGGACATAGTCTTTCTCTCGGGACACCAGAACAACGAAGGCGCATGGGGGTTCGGCGTGCAGCCGGACGAAGCCCACGGAAAGAACTGGCGAGATCAGTCCCATTCGCAGATTGCCCTGATGGCGTTGTCGGAGGCGGCCGGCGGCGGCTCGAACGTGCGGGGCACCATCTGGACAAAGGCGGAGAGAAGTTGGCTCCAGACGCAAAACGAGGACGGAGGCTGGGGTTTTCCGATCGGCAACGACGCCGCTACAGCGCCTGAGCTTTCCGATTCCTACGGGACGATGACGGCAGCCGGGCTCGCGTCGCTGCAGTCGATTTATGACCGCCTCTATCTTGAAGCCGAGCTCCGCTTCAACGGCAAGTTCAAAGCCCGCTGCGGGCAGGACGTCGAGAAAACCCGCGCGATTCGCCAGTCCGCCCGGCGAGGCTGGAACTGGTTGAATGTGCACTATCGTGCCGACAAGGTGCCCGAGCTTCCGCCGGGCGTAACAGGCGAGCTTAACGAGACATTCTGGACGTACTATCTCCATTGCCTGGCCAGGGCGGGAAACGGCGAGGGGCTCAGGCTCATCGGAAACGAGCGCTGGTATGATGACATCGCCCGTCACCTCGTCCAATCGCAGCAGGCCGACGGCTCGTGGGGCAGCGTCCACGAAACGTGCTACGCTCTTTTGGCGCTGCTGGAAGCCCGCAAGCCTCTGCTGGTCAGCAAGCTGGAGTTCGGCCGGCCAACCTCCTGGAACAACGACCCGCGCGACATGGCGAACCTCACGGCTGAGTTCAACCGGCAACTCGGCAAGTCGGTAACCTGGCAGGTGGTCAACTTCAACGATGCTCCACGGACGATAGCCGAAGCCCCGGTGCTGTATATCACGGGCCACAATGCACCGACACTCGGAGAAAACGCCCGCACCGCTCTTCGCGACCACGTCTGGTCCGGCGGCAGCATCGTCGGGGTCGCGTGTTGTTCAAAGGAAGCGTTCGTGGAACAGTTCACGACCGCCATGAAAGAGGTCTTTCCCATGTTCAAGGAGGGCCCTTTACCCGAAGACCATCCGCTCTGGACCATGCACAACACCGTAGAACCCGGCACAGACGTCATCGGACTGAGCGATTCCTGCCGGACGCCTGTTCTGATTCTGACCAACGGGGCGTGCTGCGCGTGGCATCAAAACCGCGTCGAAGATCAAAGACGCCTGTTCGATCTGGGTGTGAACGTGCTGGCCTACGCATCTTATGGACTTGAGCTGCCTCACCGCTTCGCGATCGGGCCTGTCGCAACCGAAAGACCCGCGTTTCGTACGATTTCGGTTGCAAGGCTCAGACACGGCGGGGACTGGTGGTCGTCGCTGCACGGGTTGAGGCAGCTCTCGGAGAGGCTCTCCGCGCGGTTGGGAATCGCGATCGAGGAAAAACCTGCAGTCAAGGCGAGCGGCGCCCGCAACGCCCGGGCCGAGTTGCTCTTCCTGACAGGCCACACGTTCAAACCACCGAACGCGGCTGGACGTATCGAGCTAAAGAGCTACCTTGCGGGCGGTGGAACGCTTCTGGCGTCCGCCTGCTGCGGAGCCTCTACTTTCGACGAGACCTTCAGACCCTGGGCCGAGGAGCTCTTCGGCCAGGACAAATGGGAGCAGATTCCGGCCGACGACCCGATCATGACCGGTGCCTTCGCACCGGGTCTCGCCAGTTCGCTGCACGGCCTGTCTTACCGGGCGGTTCCCGGCGGCGGTGCCCCCGCTCGTCTGGATTGGCCGATCCTGTATGGGATCAGACAGCGCGGTCGATGGATGGTGATCTACTCGGCTACCGACGTCTCGAGCGGAATTAGCCGGCACGCGCCCATGGGGTGTGTGGGTTACGCGCCGATCGACGCCGACGCCATCGTGACCAACGTGCTTCTCTACGCAACAACCGGCGGCAAGAGCACAGTCGATCTCGGCTTGGACAAAGCCCCGAGCGAACCGCAACCGGTTCAGTAGTTCGGCGGCTTGACGCATTCTGGGTGCTGTCGCTTGGTGCGTGTGGTGCGCTCCCACCGGGCAATGAACCTGGTGAATCGGCGTGTCGGAAGGATGATCGGCGGGTACAAGCAGAGGCAAGAATGTGCCGTTCTTGCTTGAATTAAATGGCTAGTCTAGGTACGATGGTGGGTTGAGTTCGGGCAAGATGGGTAATGTCGGATCACGGTGTTGGCTGTGCTCGCGAATCGACATGGCGGTTCTTGGCTGCTCATACGAAGCGGTTGTGGGAGGAGAATCGGCAGATCATTTTGAAGCAGGTCGGCCGAACCGTCACGGTGGTCGTGCGGAGGATCTTGAAGCTGGCTTGGCATTGGGCTGTCGAGGTACTCAGGGTCATCTTGCATTATCAGTGTTTGCGAGGCATCGCGCGCATCGAGGCCGAGGGAATGCCATCGTACCGGCATGAGTCGGTTCTGTCGTACTGGACGGTGTTAGATGATACGCTTGGATGCGGCTTTGCGATTCTGCAAACGCCCTCTGCAACACGGACTTCCCTGGAGCCTGACGAGTTGCTACAACCGGTACGGTCATTGCTTCTTACCATACCTGGCGCCGGTGAAGCTTGCCAATCTGGGACGCGCGCACTTCGATATGGCGCTCGGTCTGGCCGAGGTGCGGTCTACGCCCTACATTCTGCGGATCGAGCCGACCAATGTCTGCAATCTACGTTGCCCGGGTTGTGCCACGGGTTTGGAGATCAACCCCAGGCCAAAGGGCTTTCTGAAACCGGCGGATCTGAAGGGCGTGCTGGCACAGGTAAAACGACACCTGTTGTTGGCTCGTCTGGATGGTCTGGGCGAGCCATTTCTGAATCCCGACATCGTCGAACTGATCGAGCTTTGCCACGAAGCTGGCGCGGCCACCGCGATCAGCAGTCATTTCGGGACGGGGACATCGCAGTTCGCCACCCCAGAGGACATCGTGAAGGCGGGTCTGGATCATCTCATTGTCTCTATAGACGGCCCGGACCAGAGAAGCTACGAGAAGTACCGCGTTGGTGGAGACCTGGCCGCCGTGATCGACCACGTGCGCTCGTTGGTGGCGGCGAAGCGCGCTCTACATAGCCGGACTCCGTACGTCGAGGTACAGTTCCTCGGGTTCGAGCACAACCGGGGCTTCGTTGATAAGATGCCTGCGCAGGTGGAATCTATCGGCGGTGACCGCCTGACCTGCAAGCTCATGCGCGAAGATGTTCTCAAAGAGCGCTTCGCCGAGGAGGGTGCCGGACGGCGTTGCTTCTGGCTTTACACGACATGGACAATCGGTTGGGATGGCGAGCGTAAGCTGTGTTCGAACAGCGTGACCGACACGTTCAACCTGCCGAACGCATTTGCGCCGACCACGAACCTGATGGAAGACGCGCCACTGTTGGCCGAGACTCGCCGCTTCCTGGCCAGCAAAGAGAGGAACATCGAAGTTCTTCACCCATTACTAGGAAAAGCCGAGAGTCAGGAGATTCCGTGGAGCACCCCGCGCGGACCGGATCTCTGTCGCTGCCTGGCATGTGGGGGTGTCGGCTTGGTCATCGACCGCACCAGGGAATGGCTCGATGGATACGTTTGTATGTGACGTGTAGTCGGTTCGTGCGTTCGGGACGTATCCCGCAGGGCACCGTCGGATTTGCGCGCTATGACCGGCTCGCGAGGTGAGCTGGTCGTGTCGGTGTTGGATGATTCCGGGTGAAGAAGCGCTTCAGGCTTTTATCTTCTCGACCTTAACCTGGAGGAAGCGCTGGCGGTGGCCCTTCTTTAGGGCATAGCCTTTGCGGCGGCGGAACTTCTGGATGATGATCTTGTCACCTTTGATTTCGCCGAGGACCTTGGCGATGACCTTGGCCCCCTCGACGACCGGCTGACCGAGCTTGGGGCCGCCGTCGACGTCACCCACACAGAGGATCCGATCGAACTCGATCGTCTTGGCGTCTTCGGGCAGGTCCTTGCGCTGGACCTCGAAGACATGTCCTTCTTCAACCCGATATTGATGAGCGCCGTCACTGATTATCGCGTACACGGTACTTGGCTCCACAGCTTGGATGCAAACCGCAGGTAGGCCTTGTCGGCTACCCGCCGCTCGATTCCGCCAGATCGTCCTCTATCGCACGGCCCAATCGGGGTTCACGTCTCCCGCGACCGTGCGAGCCGCGTAGTTTGACACAACCCCATCAATCCGTCAAGTGGCGATGAAACGCCAATTCCGCCAAATGGACCGGGAAAGAGGGTGCGTCCGGGACGCACCGTGTCACGGGACCTGTCGCTATGTCTGCTCTCTCATCCACGGGCAAGCGAGCTTGCCCGTGCCACGCCAATGGGGTGCACTCATACGCCTGCTGCCCTGCAACGCCCTGAGGGGGCCGGTGCCTACTCCTGCTCAGGCTGATCCTCGGAAAGGACCACGTTGTAGAATTGCAGCAGGGTCCCTTTGGCCCGTTCGAGGTCGACCATGGACAGGTTGTAGTCGATCATGGAGTTGAGCAGCGTACGACGGGCATTTGCCAGGTTCTGCCGGGCGCTCAGCTCGGTATTCAGGGTAGCCAGGTCTTTTCGCTCAGCCCGGGCGACGACCGATGTCACCTCGCGGTCACGGGCCTCGGCCAACTCGAAACTGGGGCCGATCTGGTCGTATCTGGTCTCGAGCCGGCGGACCGTCACGTTCACGTCGAGAATCACCTCCTCCAGCGTAGCCTTCAGGCTGGCGAGCGCCTGGGAATATTGCAGCCTGGCTCGATGATGAGCGGCGCGGGCGCTGCGGTTCCCGATAGGCACCTCGAAGTTAACGCCGATGTAATACTCGACGAAGTTGTGGGTGGACATCTGGTCGAACGAGCTGTCAGCAGTGCCGGCAAGCCCGTCAACCGTATAAGAGAACACCGTGTCGAGCTTGGGAAGCTGGTCGATCTTCGCCCTTCCAACGGCGATCTTCGCGTTGGAGATGCGCAGCTGCCCCTCGTGGACCTCGGGTCTGTTGTCAAGCGCCACCTGAGCCTCCGCCACCCGGTCGACAACAATGTGATCCAAGCTCGGGCTACCGGTCGGGATGATCTCGATGTCGTCGGCGAGGTCAAGCTCGGGGTCGTTCAGCGCGGCAATCAGGCGATCCTCGGCATCGAGCAGGTCCGAGCGTACCTGCACGAACGCCGCCACGCTTTGCTCAACGTTGGCTTTGACCGAGGCGATCTGGACCGGCGTGATGTCGAACTCGCGGCGCGCCCAGCTATAGTCGTACATCTCCTCGTAGTCGGCCAATACACGAGCTGTTATCACGACGTTTCGACGGGCGTACACCAGACCCCAGTAGAGTTCCTCGACCTGCCGCAGCGTGTCACGCACCTGGCGCCGAAACTCTGAGACGCTTATGCGCCGGTTGTTGTCGGCTATTCGGATCAGTGACCGGTTGTAGTCCAGACCGAAGCCTCGCAAAAGAGGCTGGCGCAGCTCGAGCGCAAGGTCGCTGAAGTACTCCGGGTTGACGGTCTGGTACTGAAAGGCTGTCCATTGGCGTTGCAGCCCATAGGTCGCGCCCACCTGGGCGCCGGTCGGTAACAGCTTGCGAAGCCCGACATCCAAGTTGAAGATGTCCATCTGGCTGGCGGCGAGTTCAGACCCGGTTGGTCTGTCGATCTTGTTTTTGGTTGCGTTTGTGAAGAACACCGAATCGAAGGCCGCCTCCGCCTCGACAACTCGCGTGGTCTCGATAGCCGGGTTGAAGCGCTTGATGTCGATGATGAAGCTGTTGGCAAGTGCCCGCTCGATGGCCTCTTCCAGACTCAAGGTGATCTGCTGCGGGCGGCGCACCATTCCTATGCGCTCAAGCACACGTGAGTGGTATTTGATTTGCTCCCCGTCATCCTGCTTCCGGCCAAGCTCGAGGCCTTTCTCAGAGGCTTCGCTTGCTTCGGTGATATCCGGCAGATGATAGTCCATCCGGTCGGACGGAATCACGAGCTGGCCCGTCGACGCATCGGTCGAGGACTCAACGGCTTGGACCGGAACACAAAAACACAGTCCAACGGCAAGTGGCAAAATCAACCCAGTGATCGAATCAGACCGTTTCATGGCGATGGAACTCCCGATGGCGGCTCTGTGACTTCGAGACGAATTCACCCAGATCGCGTACCAAGCGTCGACCGCGTCCACGCCGCGCCGCAAGAACAGGCCTTCGCTAAGTGCCCGCATCCTATCCGGCGTCCATTGCCCGTCAATCGAACAAACGCGCCCCCAAACGCCGAAACGACAGCATTTGACGTTTTCACCGTGCCGCCACCGGGCGCACCCTTCCTCGGGTGGCGTTTAGGGAGAATGGTGCGTCCAGGACGCACACTACAAAGCCCCCTGAGGCAACGAGACCCCCGTCAATCCCAGCGTAACAGAGCACCAGTGTCGTATCACACGTGTTTCTGTGGCTTATCCGAACCATGCCCGTCAGGAAGCGGCTGCCCTCTGCGGCTGTCACCTCTTGCGTCGTCGCTCCCTGACGGTCGCGGTTCGGCTGGGTGAGCGCCTTGCACGACCCACAGGTCGGGGTGTAACGGAGCACTAGGCGGGTTGCGGCTATTGTGGTCTAATGTGAAACGTGGGGGACGAGGTGTTTTGCGGACAAGGAGGATCGATGCGTCGATTGGCGGTAATCAACCAGAAGGGCGGCGTGGGCAAGACCACCACGGCGGCCAACCTCGGGTCAGCCATGGGAGCGGCAGGACGTCGTGTCCTGCTGGTCGATCTTGATCCGCAAGCACACTTGACGATGTGCTACGGGATCGAACCCGGCCAGGGTGGCGAGGACAAACCGAATATATACGACGTGCTCACCGATTCGGTTCCGCTCGGGCAGGCTATCGTTAACGTCCGCCCTAACGTCGACATCGTTCCCGCATAT
>Ga0180433_10012250_pt1 | contig 10052 bp, 10 predicted proteins | sample SS_ome_8_FD_132980 | JGI IMG/M metagenome (GOLD analysis project Ga0180433, IMG submission 132980) | Hypersaline lake sediment archaeal communities from the Salton Sea, California, USA - SS_1_D_1 metaG | ecosystem: Environmental > Aquatic > Non-marine Saline and Alkaline > Hypersaline >...
CCTTCTTTAGGCTGAAATGGAACTTCGCACTCACTGCCGCAGTCGGCACAAGTAGCTTTGTGCATTGTTCTATTGCCATAACTTCTATTTGACATACTTTCACCAATTTTTAATTTTATGCTTGAACCATTACAATTTCTCGGTTCAAGTAACTTATATATATTTTAATTTTTATTAAACCTTGGTATTATGAAAAAAATGGTTCAAAATAATGTAAACCCAAATATTATTCGTTTTTTGCTTAAGAGGGCTAAACTAACATGCTTAAAGAAAAAAAAGTGAAAAATCTTAAATCTTTTATGGGATGGGAGTTTTTTCCTACTTGGGATAATAAAATTTTTATATTCCCGTAAGCAAAACTTTTTATCCTTTCTGGATTTTATTCCTAATTTTTAATAGGAGACAATAATTTTTCTGAGCTAAATTATTTAAGCTGATATCTTCACACAAGGATACATAGCTCATAATAAAATTGAATTTGAAACAAACTCGTTCTTCCAACACACTTAACAAGATTGTGTGCAAGTTTCAGAAAAGAATAATCCGAAGATGGATTTTTCATTGAATTATCGCTAAAAATCACGATCAAGATATAAGGGCTTATTCGTTCTTAAAAATCCATCTTAATTTACATTGGTTGGAACAAAAAAATCGCTTCGGAGGCTGTTGACAAACGTTAATAAGGCGATACTTCTTGTTCCATGTATTTCTTACGATACGTTTACCACAAAATTCGCATTTTATTATTCCCTGTTGTTCCCTTTTTTGAGTTTCCTTTAGCATTTCCTTTGGTTGTTTGTTTTCAGTAATTAGTTCCATATTCCTCATTTATTTTTATACACTACCTAATTTATGTAATCATTCAAGGTTAATAGTCTTTGTATTTTTTTTTCCCCCTTACACAGAAAAAAATAAAAAAAGTCTTTATTTTGGAAAATTTATTCTTTTAGATACTTGACATATATTACTTTTTAATCCAGAAAAATCTTTTGCTCATACTTTATCTGCAGTGGTGAAATAAGACCCATCAAAAGGTTTGGACTTTTTCTTTTTCGATTTTGCCTTAAATTCAACTGAAGAGGTGGTATATACATCTTCATCCAATTCCTCAATAAATTGAGACTTTCTTGACGTCTCGAACCGACCGAACTTTTGTACGATCGAGGGAGTAAGTAAGTAGAGTTGGTCTTTTGCTCGGGTGATCGCCACATAAAACACCCGTCGCTCTTCTTCAAACGCCTCGTCATCTCCGATCACTCTGCTGGTAGGAAATAAATTTTCGCATAACATTGGAATAAACACAGCTCGCCATTCAAGGCCTTTGGCGCGATGAATAGTGGATAGGACCATTGGTGGTTCATCTTCTTGCTGCACACCCATCAGCACCGTTTTTGATTCGATAGTAGAGCGATTAAGACTTAAATTCTCTAAAAAACGTTGAATAGAGTCAAACTTCTGCGTATAGATAGCCAGTTGTTCTAAATCGTCAAGCCGCTGGTCAGGATTATTATACTTAGTGGTGATATGGTCTTCTAAACTGGTGGTTATTCTCCGGATCATGGTTGCTGGATCATCTTTAGCGGTGATATTGGCAATTGATTTAAGATGTTTTACTATGTTTTTAGCCCCTACCTTCGGAATGCCCCTTAATTCACCCGTATAAAAATGTTTGTCTAAAAGCTTTCGAAGGGGATCTTCTGTTTCTAAGATCGCATTGCGAATCTTGCGGTTTGAAGTTTGTCCAATCCCTTCCACAATCCCAAATATTCGAGACCATGATACCTCATCATAGGGATTTTCGATGACCTTTAAATGAGCTAAAAGGTCCTTGATATGGGCTCGCTCAAAGAATGATACACCTGCACGGACTTCATAGGGGACATTTTTCGCTTGGAGTTCTACTTCGATGCGGATGGAATGACTTGTGGCTCGATATAACACTGCAATTTCATTAAGGGCAAACCCATCCTCTCTGAGCTTGAGTACTTGGTTGGCAATAAATCGCGCTTGATCGTCTTCGCTCCCCACGTTCACTAGATAGGGGACAAGTCCATCTGATCGAGTAGGCTTCATTTGTTTCTTGAACTGCTTTTTATTATGTTTAATGGAATTGTTGGCTAATTCAAGGATTTGGGGGCGACTCCGATAGTTATAAGTAATGGTGTATTTTTTACAGTTTTTATACCGCTTCTCAAAGCGGAGGATATTTTGAAAATTAGCACCTCGAAACGCATAGATACTCTGTGCGTCATCTCCTACCGCAATAACGTTTTGTTCTGGGTTGTTTTTCACAATCTTGTGAATAATATCGTCTTGGATATAGTTAGTATCTTGATATTCATCGACCAACACATACTTTATGCGCTTCGCAATCATCTGTGCAACACTTCGCTCCTCTAACAATCTATTCCAAAACACCAATAAATCATCAAAATCGAGTAATGAATCTTTTTCTTTCTTTTTCGCATAAATTCTAAATACTTCTTTTAGCTTTGAGATAAGTAACTCATCATTATAATGGGCATATTTCCACAAAATTACCTCTTCGATGGATTTATTACAATTGATGGAAAAAGAGAGGATATCTTTAGCTTGGGCAGAGGTCGGAAAGCGTTGTTCCAATTCTTTAACCTCGGCATCAGCAATTGCCAGTTTCATAAGTGCTTTTGCATCCCCCTCATCCATGATAGTATAGTTCGGTTTCATATTCAGCGTCTTACAATAGATACGCAAAAAACGATTGGCGATGGAATGGAATGTACCCGCCCATATTCCTTTTGGACGCTTTCCCAGTAATTTCTCCACGCGCTTAATCATTTCACTGGCAGCTTTATTTGTAAAAGTGACCAGCATAATCTGGCTCGGGCTAACACCCGATGACAATAACTTTGCGACAGCATACACAATAGTTCGAGTCTTTCCCGAACCTGCTCCCGCAATTATAAGCATAGGACCTTTAATATTATTTACAACTTCGGATTGTTCGTTATTAAGGTCAGATTCAAAATCAACTTCATTGTATTCTTCAAGTGGAGCTTCTGACTCTGGTTGAAGGACGTTGACATAATCTTCATCGTAGAATTCAAATACATATTCTTCCTTGGGATTATTTTTGGCAGGTCTCATAATAAAACTTATTTAGTAATGAAAAACAACTAATTTGAATTTATCTATACTTAATAATAGATTATGGTTTTAAAATGATATATCCTCCCATAATTTCCTAATCTTATATCTATAAAGCTCCTATTATTGTTTGTATTATAGCTGGTATATAATCTAAGATATACGGAGACTCTTCAGACCAAGCTCAGAACACTTTTTAAGAGATCGTCTTTAAAACTAATCAATCGAACTGTGTGGGATGAGAACTCCAACACTAATTGGAAAAAATTAGAAGGCAACACAGATTAAAGTAAAAAAAGGGTAAAAAATAACCCGAATTCATCTTTTTATTTTATAGCGCTAGTATCGGTCCTACAAAAAACCTCACCGCATAGGTGATAATGGGCACCATCGCAGCGACAAGTATCTTATAAATTAAATGTTTGTCTAACGTCTTCTTCTTGAGCTCCATGTTCATTTCTTCCGTATAAAGGTAAGCAAGCACTGCTTTAAGCATATCATCGGTGCTAGCGGCCTTATCCTCCATGATGTTTTTAGCAACCTCATGGAATTTGTAATGTTGGACTTTTTCTACTGTTCTAAGCGCTTCTTCTTTCTCGTTATCGATGTCCTTTGCAATCACCGAGGGAGCGATAATAGTGCCCACCAAAAAGATTATAAAGACAATATACATCGAAATCGTATCGCTCCACCACGGCTGGAAAAAGGTTTGATACACGAATTTAATTGCAATAAAGATACCTAGTGGCATAAACGCAAAAATCGATTTGGTGAGTAAACTTTTGTGTTGTTTCTCCTTAACTACGATCTTAATATCATCTTTCCACCGTGTGTTTTTTAACTTTGCTCGTATAAATATGATGAAGGAGAAGAACATCCAGATAAAAGCTCCCATGAATAGCCAAGGCACAATCCAAATAACTAACCATAATACCGAGCCAAATCCTATTCCATTCGCTGTTTCTGTGATCCGTGGATACCAGCTATTATCCATATTGGCAACATACCACTGAATGTCTGTCAGCCAGCCTTCTTCCCCCAATCCAAACCCTGTTATATCATAAATAATAAAGGGGAGCGCAATTACGATTGAAATAATGATCCCTGGAATTCCATACAAGGAATTGATTAGATTTTTCTGGACATCATTGTCGAATTTAATGAGATCGTTCGCTTTATTAATCGTTTTCTTAATCGAGATATCCGTCCACGTCATCAAATAGACCGTAACAGGAATAAAAAGTGCCCAAAAAAGATAGGAGATGATGGGATTGTCCGGTGAAGTGAGTATATCGGGCTCAGTAAATAGCCCTGCAAAATATCCCGCGATTAAAAAACCAATAGTAATGATAAATGGAAAAAGCTTACCGGCAATGCCCCATTTTCGAATATAGAGTCGTTCAAGATAAAAACGTTTGCTTTCGAACATTTCATTGTTTAATTTTTCATTCATTGCTCATCATTTCTTACTTTTATACTTATTCTATCAATCATCTAAATATAATTATGTTAATCTACCTATCATAATACCTATTTTAAAGCTTTTACTTTAATTTTTTGTACGATAGAAAACGAAGAATGACTATGATATTAATATTTAATAATTTCTTTGATCACGCCTAGTACGGTTTATCATGCCCCGGTTCATTAAAGGATTGTTCATTCAAGAGTAACTAATTCTTTTTTTTTAATTCTTTTCATTAAATAGTAAAAAAAAAAGTTAGAAAAATCTGGGGTTAAATCATCTTAATCATCTCAATCATCATCGTCGTCGTCCCAATCGTCTTCTTCCTCCTCATCCCAATCATCCTCATCATCCTCATCATCCTCATCATCTTCATCATCTTCCCAATCACCCTCGTTATCATCATCCTCAAAGTCGGAGTGTTCTTCCCAATCCTCTTCTAAATCTCCCGCCTCTTCTCCCCATGGTTTCTTCTTTTTCTTTTTCTCTTTCTTGGTCATAGAATATACCTCATTAAAAATCTCATTTTTTTTAAAAAATTAGATATCAAAAACGCTTTTAAATATTCCGATATAATATGTTAGAGTTTTTCTGTGTCGGAATAATTACAACTTCTTTTCAATTCAAGTTCTTTTATTTAGGTTCTAATGACAAACTCTAGCTCTTTACCTATTATATACGGATAAAGAATAATTTACTAAGAATGTATTTAAACATTTAATTCGAGCAACATTATGAACGCAAATTTCACACTCACTGTTGCCCATGATTTGGTCTAAAGATAGGCTCTCTTTAAATTTAATAAATATATCTACTTCATTTTCCACATCTAAATGAGATTAATTATAAATATATTGCGATACAATCCATTAATTAAATAAGAATTACTTATTAGTGTGAAATCATAATGTCAGGCAAAATTAAAGCCGATTTCTATATAAGAAGAAAATCCAAATTACTCGCATTGTTTCAGGAAGATTTAGAAGTCGCAAAACACCTTTTATTAGAAAACTATGATGAAGAGAAGGTTCAGACTCTCCTTGGTGATATTTTAAAAGAATATGAAAACATTCTTCCCGAAGCGCAGTATGTGGGCGGCAATAAAAATCCATTCACTTTTTACTTAATCGGAGCTATTGGCGTTTTCTCCATTATACGCGTGCTTGAAGAAGAAGGACTTACTTATCGCGAAATTGGGGAATTTACGTTTCGATATCATGAAATACTAAATGAAAAACGAGAAGAAAATCTTAAGAAGGTCGGGCAATCGCATGCGGATCAGATATTTACCGCTGATTACATGCAATTCATGAAAGATTTTGCGAAAAAATCACAACAAAGAACGTTTCCCGGCGATTGGATTCTTGAGGTTATTGACGGAGAAGGACAGCCCTTTACTTATGGATTTAACTTTACGCAATGTGGAAGTAATGAATTAGCGAAAAAATTAAGCTTGCAAAGATATATGCCATTTATCTGCCTCGGAGATTTCGCTGAAGCCACCGCTGGTGGTTTTGGCTTTACCCGCACTCAAACACTGAGCAATGGTGCGCCAATCTGCGACCACCGCTATATTAAAGGAGGCTCCACACCACGCGCATGGCCACCAGAAACAGTTCAAGAATTTATAGATCAGTCCGAATGACAGAAAAAATGATGTAAGAATTAATTAAATAAAATACTGAAAATAGAATATCAGACTTTTTTTTTCCTTATTACCTTACCTTCGATTCTATTACTGTTTTGAAAATTAGAAAAACTACGCCTTAGATTTAATCGGGACTGTCGCAACAGCCTTCATTGAACCCCCACCACCTGGAGGTTTAAATATGAAGGGATAAGGAAAAAAGCCACCTCTATCATCATCATCTTTTTTATGCCCACACCACTCACAGAATTCCTTATCGTTTGGAATTATTTTTCCACAGAAAGCGCATCTCGAGGGTAACTTAAGTTTAGCTTGTAAAGCTTTGGCTTTTAATTGTTCCCCATCAAATTGTTCTAAAGCATTATTATTTATCAAATGATTCTTAATTAATTGGAATCTATCATTATATAAACCCCTACGAGCTAAAATAGAATTGCTATCATACTTGCTCAGTTGAGACTCAATTGCGTGCACGCAATTTAAAATCTTTTCTCGAATATTCTCAATTTCCTGTTGTAAAAGGCTTACAAAAACATTTTTCAGGTTAGTCAAGAATAGGATTGTATTCGATTGAGTAAAATATGGCAGACCTCCTAGCGATTTATGCGATGAAGTGTCTCTCTTTATAATTGCTAATAAAATATCTTCGCTATTTGGAAGATTTAGAATTTGCAGTATAATCTTCTCGCTTAGTGTTGGAAATTTACGAAAACAAGTACTCAGAAATGAGGTGAATACTTTCGATTCCGATGCAAGCTTTTGAATAAGTCCTGTAGATGCTAAAATCGTTTCAAATTCCTCTGGGCTGAATTCTCCAAGATATCCCTGGGCTATGATATATTGAACGACAGAAGGATAACCCCCTTCAAGCCGTAATGCGATCTCTTCTTTATAAACTCTATTTGCGACAGGATCCCCTGCTTTAGATAATGCTCGTAAGAGCGGAAAAGAAATATTGCTCATAAGAATCCTTGTATCGTAATCATTTTCAACCCATGCCTGAAGATTCGAGCAATGCCCCCAAAATTCTTGTTCCGGAGTAATGTCATGGCTCTGATTTGGAACAGGAGCTGCCATCGGACCCTGTACAATTCTATTTTGATAAACATAATTCTTATATACGTTAGCCGCCTCATCTATTGACTTGATCTCATCATACAATGGGATATCATCTTTTTGAATGTTTAAAACTAACCGGATACATTGGATAAACCTTCTCCCATTCACGTAAATGAAGGTTTTTCCATGTTCCAATTTCAAGGTTATGTGCTGATTGATTTCTTTCTCAATAGTCGGGGTTGATTTTGGATAATAACGTGGTATCAGATCTGGGAGATTCGGTGGAGGTAATGGACCCAATTGTTTCGCAGCTAATTTAACAACATCATGGATAGGTTTATTCCAAACTACTTTTTTAGGTAAATTATTTCCTTTATATTTGTGGTTTGCTCTTTTTGCAAAAATGCTCGCTACTATAATTAATGCTATAATACCAAAAATTAAGATAAGGACTCTATAAATCAAACCTAAAATATCCCCAAAAATACCAGGATCATACCCTGTATAAGAGAGCTTAATCCATGCTATCTGATCATTATCCGAAGCCCCCTCTTTTGAGTAGCCCTGAATATATTCTCCTTTCCCTTCTTGTTTTCCATATAGGTACACACTTATCCCGTCATCAGTAAATTGATCTAAATTAACGGGTATTCTAAAATCAAACCCATCACATAATATATGACCCATATAGAAAATTGAATCTGGCTTATTATTCCAAGTTATTGTCATTTCATCCCAATTATTACCAGTGAGATTCGCACCTATGTCAGTTAGATTTGTTCCGTAATCAAACTTTACGTAAATCCACGCTTCATTCCAATCATAGGAATGTGAAGATATATTGAAATGATAGTAGGCATAAACTTTCCCAAGACCATATTCTCCTGCGCGCAAATAATCATCAGAACCATAATTGACATCCGGGTTATATTCAGAGACATAAGCATCTTTATCTACCTCTATTATATGATTATATCCACTAAAATAGGCAAATATTGGAAAACCGATGATTAAAACGAAGAAAAAAATCAGAAAACTTGTGCATTGAAACCTATCTTTTGATTTTTGTCTCATTACTCTTTAAAACACCATCTTGATATTACTCTGAAATATGAATTTCAGCCAAATTTCTTTTTGTCACAATTGACAAAAAAATCTAAGTATATATATTTTATATAATATTTTTTCTGGACACCCATTTTTCTCTCTCAACTTTCCTACATAAAATTGGATGCCTAATCCCTTCTTTTGGTTAACTTTTGTGATACAATCTCTACTAAACTTCTGGATTTTCATCTGATTGTCTATCACACTAATTATCTATGTTTTCCATTTAATTGATTAATTAGAGCTCGAACTGTTTTTGAAATTTGAAGCGGACTGATAGCAACCATTACGCTATTACTCACCCAACTTATTATATAATTCACATCCTCAATTGCATTCAGTTCGATATCTTCAAATTTGTGAAAATTAATTACTTCTTTGCCCCGATATACCAGTATACACAAGAAATTATTTATCTCGCCTAATTGCAATCCATAGGATGTTCCATATATCCCTAAAATACTTGTTCTGGGAATGAACCCTGGTTCTGTCATGTGATAATATGCCTTCTTATAACATTTGTCTTTTAAGTATTGATTAAAGTATTTTTAATACTATTTAACGATGTTTTTAATAATATTTAAGTATTATCACAATATGTTTTTATAACAGTGAGATGACAAAACTTATATATTTTGAATTCCATAATTTAATTAAGATGCCAACGATAGATATTGAAGAAAATTTGAAAGTTCAGTTGAGAAATCTAAAAAATATCGTTGCAGCAAAAACCTATAATGAAGTGGTTAATTTACTGCTTAAACGCTATGACGCAAATTCATATTATGAACCTATGCTTAGCTTGATTCTTGATAGACTGGATACTTTAGAAGATAAGGTAGATTCGATAATTAATACTAAAAATAACAGATAAATTGATCGTATTCATAGATAATTATTCAATTATTTAACCTAAAGATCTTTAAATAATGCTCAGCAGTAGCTTTAATTGGTCTTAAGACATTAGTCGAAAATTTCGCAGAGATTTCGTAATATCCGTCTAATTGATACTTCTTAATTAAGCTAGTAGCGATCCTCTTCACTTTTTCGGGTCTGGAAACTAAATCCATTTTGTTGCCCAATAAAGTTTTCAAAGAGCTCACGCGTTCTGGTGTATTTATTTTCTCCATCCAATTGTCAATCATCTTTAATGAATCAAGGTCTGAGCAATCGAACATAACATATATCGCGCTCGCACCAGTTAGATAATACTCAAACATTTTTCTAAATGGTTTACTTGGCTCATACGCCCAAAATGAAAGGCGTATAAAATAATTATCCCCCTTGTATCGAAAGGGATAATCATAAGTAAAAAAATCGACTCCAATGCTAAGCTTAGTATTCGCGTTAAAAGAATCCGATGCAATTGATCGACAAAACGTGCGTTTTCCTACTCCTTTCTCCCCAAGTAAGAATACTTTTAAAATTAAACTTGGTTTAAGATCTTGCGCATAAGAATTGCAATTCATATTGATTAACTCTCCCTTTCTGAATAATCAATAGAAAGTTTAAAATTTATTAATTTCGACTCAAATTTTGCCTTATAATTTATGCTCAAATTTTAGTGATTTTAATTTATAACCTTTAAATTTCCCAAGTAACTATACTGAAATTAACTCTTGATTTTTCTAAACATTTTTATAGAAA
>Ga0180433_10012251_pt1 | contig 10052 bp, 10 predicted proteins | sample SS_ome_8_FD_132980 | JGI IMG/M metagenome (GOLD analysis project Ga0180433, IMG submission 132980) | Hypersaline lake sediment archaeal communities from the Salton Sea, California, USA - SS_1_D_1 metaG | ecosystem: Environmental > Aquatic > Non-marine Saline and Alkaline > Hypersaline >...
ATGCCTCGTCCTGGTGTCCTCGGTGCTGAGTTGGGTTCCACGGATGAGGACTTCGGAGGGGGAAGACGATGGCAAAGAACAAGAAATACAAGATTGCTTCGGTCTGTGGCGCGGGACTCGCAACGTCGACCTGGATAGCGACCAAGCTGGGCCAAAGCTTGGCCGAACGCGGCATTGAGGCTGAGATAACAGAGATGAAGATCATGGACCTTGCCCTTTCGGCCGGCGATTTCGACCTGATCGTGTCTGCCTCCAACTTGGGCAACGTATACGATGTGCCTGTCGTCGTCAGTACTTCCATCCTCACTGGAATCGGGTTTGACGAGACGGTGGACCAGATCGCTGAGATTCTGGAGGGAAAGGAGGCCACAGGGACGTAACAGATTCAACGGTTCTGTATCGTCTGGCCGGCTCACTCGTTCAGGAGGTGATCGTATGTAGCTTGGTTTCTGGCTGCACTGGATGTTTCTGCGCATTGTTTCCAAGAGACTAAGGGAGGGGACAAAATGGACGTAATTGGTACATTCATAACCACCTTCTTCGGCTGGATCAACGACCTCGGGCCAACTGTGATGTTGCCCATCGCGTTGTTCTTGATCGGCTTGGCCTTCAGAGTGAAGGCCGGATCGGCCTTCGTCAACGCGCTCAAGGTGGGCATTGGCTTTTTCGGCTTGAACGTCATGATTGGTGTGGTTGCCGAAAATATCGGCCCGCTCGCCAATGCCATCGTACAGCGCACGGGCCTGTCCCTGGCTGTCCCGGACGTGGGCGTGGGCTTACACTTCGGGATAACTTTCTCATTGCCTGCTGCAGCGTTTATGATTCCCCTGGGTTTGCTGCTCAATATAGTGATGCTGGCCTTGCGACTCACCAAGACGCTGGACATCGACGTGTGGAACTTCTGGCCGTGGATGTTCTCGTGGGCCCTGGTGCAAGGTTTGAGCGGCAGCGCGTTTCTCGGCTTCCTGGCCTTCGTCTTCACCGGCGTGGTGTCGCTGGTGCTGGGAGACCTTCAGGCCAAATACATCCAGGAGAGCTATGACCTGCCAGGTATAACCTTTCCCCATCCATTCTCGTCGTTCTTCGGGTTGCTGGCCTGGCCGTTCATGTGGCTCTTCGACCGCATCCCCGGCTTCAAGGACTGGGATGCTGACATCGAGACGCTGCAGAAGAAGCTCGGACCGCTGGGGAACTCCACGGTCATCGGTCTGATCATTGGCGTCCTCCTGGCGCTGGTGGCGGGTTACGACCTCATCAAGGCTTTGCAGACCGGCGTCATCGTGGCCGCCATACTGCTCTTGATGCCGCAGATGATCAAGATTTTGGTTTCTGGCCTTTTCCCCATCTCCGAGGCCGCCCGGAAGCTGCTCACCGACAGATTCCCGGATCGGGAGTTCTACATCGGACTGGACTGCGCGGTCGGAGTGGCGCAGCCCTCCGCCATCGTCGTCGGCGTTCTCTTGATCCCGATCACGCTCATCTTGGCGGCGATCTTGCCGGGCAACGAACTGCTGCCGCTGGCTGACCTCGCCTTCCTGGGATTCTGGGTGGCTACCCCCATGGCCATGTTCAAGAACAACATCATTCGTGGCGTGATCTATGGGACGGTGGCTATGGCTATCAGCCTGTGGATGGCGACGACCATCGCACCGCTGGTCACAGCGCTGGGCACAGCGGCTGGCGCGACCGTGCCTGAGGGTACCCAGTACATATCTATGCTGACCATCTACCCCTGGGGCTGGGTGACCGCCTTCATCACATCTCTCTTCACCGGCGGCTTCGGTGGCTGACGCGTTCGTTTGGGGGCCAGGTGTGTGACCTGGCTTGGGGAGGCCGGTACCTGAGACGGACCGGGTATGTCTCGTGCCGGCCTCCCATGATGTGGGATCATTGCGTGGGGCTCACGTAGCATCGTGGACTTGGGGGTGGCCAAAACCGCATGATTCTCTCAGCAGCACTTCACCCCTATCGGGTTTCAGCCAGGCTCAACTCCATTATGCGAGGAGGTATATAGGATGAAAGCAGCGTTGTTGGTCCGGCCGGGAGAGATAATAGTCGCCCAGGTGCCTGGGCCAGAGGCTGGACCATCGGAAGTGGTAATCCAGGTTAGGTCGTGTGGCGTGTGTGCCACCGACGTCAAGAAATTCACCGGTGCCAGCAAGGCCCCCCATCTGCCGTTCATCTTGGGCCACGAGCCATCTGGTGTGATCGCGGAAGCAGGGCCTGGGGTCAGTCCCCACCTGAAGCCCGGCGCGCGCGTAGCGGTGGCACCCGTGTTCACCTGCGGCGAGTGCTACGGCTGTCGCAACGGCCTCGTCTACTCCCAGGGAATGGGCATGTGCGATAATTATCAGGTGCTGGGGTACTCCATCGATGGGGCGTTCGCCGAATACATCGCTGCACCGGCGCGACAGATTCACGTGATCCCGGACGAGTTGTCGTTCCGGGAGGCCGCCCTCATCGAGCCAGTGGCAGCGTGCCTCAACGGCGCCCTGCGCGCCACCCAGTTGCCACCGGGCACAGTCGCTGTGATAGGCGCCGGGTTCATGGGGCTGACGACGATACAGCTCCTGACAGTGCTGGGTAACCGCGTGATCGCCTCCGATCTGCAGGAAGAAAGACGTCAGTTGGCGCTCAAACTCGGGGCCGACGTTGCCCTGGACCCTGGTGCTGAGGATGTGGCAGCGCGCGTGCGCGCGCTCACCGATGGTCGAGGCGTTGACGGGGTGGTGTGTGCTGTCGGTGGGAAGGCAGTTACCGAGCAGGGGCTCGCCATGCTGGCCAAAGGCGGAATCCTCGTGCTACTTGCCTCCGGCCCCAGCGGAATGAAGTTCGAGATTGACCTGAACAAAATACACTACCAGCAGTCGGTGATAACCGGGAGTGTCAGCTATACAGGTCCGGGATACCAATCCTCCATCGATATGCTGACCCGTGGTCTCTTGGACACGGACACGCTGATCACCGCAGTAGGCCCGCTGGAGGATACCCAGCGCTTTCTCGAAATGACCAGAGATCTGGAAGGGCTTAAGAAAGTGGTCATGATCTGAAACGGGCACGTCTACAGGCTGAACCATGGTGCATGTCAAGGAGAGCATACGATGATAAAACAGCGATACGATCCAGAGCTATTTGCCCTGCCCGAGGCAGTGACCGGCGGCCAGCACGTAGTCGCCACCTACTTCCTGCAGACGCCCGCGGAAACGGACATCGTCAAGCGCTGTCTTGGGTTTGCCACTGAGCAGACCACCGGCACGTGGGTCGATGTGCCCGGCGAGACGTGTGAGCTGCGCTGTGAGCACGCGGCCAAGCTGGTCGGGCTGACTGAAATACCCGACTATGAGACAGGGCTGCCCGGCGTGGAGTGCACGCGCAGCTTCATCGTGCGCCTGGCCTTCCCATGGGTCAATTTTGGCGATAGCTTCCCTATGCTGTTGTCGACGATCCCGGGCAATATCTCCTTTGGCTTTCCGGTGAAGCTGGTGGACGTCGAGTTCCCTGACGTCTTCCTGGCCAAGTTCCAGGGTCCCAAATTCGGAATTCAGGGTATTCGACAGCTCTTGGGTGTACGTGACCGCCCACTGCTCAATAACATGATCAAGCCCTGTACCGGCTTCCCGCCCGAGGTAGGCGCGGAGTTGGTCTACCAGGCGGCTGCTGGCGGCGTGGACGTCATCAAGGATGACGAGCTCCTGGGCGGCAGCCCGGAGTTCTCGCCCCTGGAGCGGCGCGTTGAGACCTATATGCAGGCCATCGCCAGGGCCGACGCGGAGAAAGGGGAAAAGACGCTCTACACCGTGAACGTCACCGACCGCGTGGATAGACTGCGCGACAATGCCCTGCGGGCCATTCGCGCCGGTGCGAACGCGCTCATGGTGAACTACGTCGCTACCGGCCTCTCTGCCCTCCGTGCACTGGCCGAGGACCCACAGATCGATGTGCCCATCCTGGGCCACGCCACGGCCGGGGGCTCGATGATCGTCTCTCCCTACTCGGGGATCAGCGCCCACCTCGTCATGGCCAAGCTGCCGCGACTGGCTGGCGCCGACATCGTCAACGATCTGGTGCCCTACGGCAAGCTGCCCATCCTCAAGAGCAAGTACCTGCGCATCGCGCACATCTGTCGCGGCCAACTTGGCCAGCTCAAGCCCACCTTCCCCAACGCGGTGGCAGGAGTCTATCCGGGTAACGTGCCGAACGTGGTCGCCGATCTGGGCGCCGAGTGCATCCTGGGTGCAGGCGGGGGCATCCACGCGCACCCTATGGGACCGCGGGCTGGCGCCACCGCCATGCGCCAGGCGATCGATGCGGCCCTGCAAGGAGTGCCCCTGGAGGAAGCTGCAGTGGGTCAGGCGGAACTGCGTGCCGCGGTCGAGACCTGGGGCGTCTGGCGAGAGGAGTCCCTGGGGCTGTTCGCGCGCCTGCGCTAGCTGCAGGAAAGGACGGGCAGATGGAGTTGCAAAACCGCGTTGCCGTGGTGACCGGCTCTGGACGGGGCATCGGTCGGGCGATCGCCTTTGAGCTGGCCCGGGAAGGCGCACGTGTCGTGGTGGCCGAGTTCGCCGAGTACGGGCGCGAGGCCGCCGAGGAACTCCAAGCTTCAGGAGCCGATGCGGTGTACCTCCGGGTCGATGTGTCGGATGCGCGGAGTGTGAAGGCCATGGTTGAGCGCGTGCGGGATATATATGGGGGGATCGACGTACTCGTCAACAACGCCGGAATTCGCCCCACCTGCCCTTTCCCGGCGATGACGCTTGCCGATTGGAATCGCGTCCTGGCGGTGAATCTGACCGGCGCCTTCAACTGCTGCGCGGCCGTCACGCCGCTTATGGTCGAGCGAGGGTGGGGCCGCGTCGTGAACATCTCGTCGCTGGCTGCTCAAAGAGGCTCTACCGGCGGTCATAGCCACTACGCCGCTGCCAAGGCCGGGATCGTAGGCCTTTCCAGGTCCCTGGCCCGTGAACTTGCCCCCCACGGGATAACGGTCAATGTCGTGGCCCCCGGGTGGATTGACACCCAGGGGTGGGGCGGGCAACTGGACGGTCGCCGGGGGGAATATGCCTCCCAAGTCCCCGTGGGCCGGTTGGGACAGCCGCAGGACGTGGCTTTCGTGGTCGCCTTCCTGGTGTCGGACCGGGCCTCCTACCTGACCGGCGTCACGTTGCCCGTCAACGGCGGCTTGTTCATCTGCTGAGATCGACTGTTCACCTACCCCGACAGAGCACTGCCCCTGAACGCTTACCGAGCCGGAAGAGAACCCGGTTTCTGACGGTAGCGAAGCGACCCCCTCTGTATTGCGGTGCCTGCACGCGCCAGCTCGTTGCCGTCTTCGGCGCGCGGAGAGCATCGCAGGTTTTTGACTTTATGCAAAGCATGCTATAATGAGCCGCGAAGTGGGGTGGGGTGAAAGGGATGGTTCATGCAGGAATGGATTGACGAGTTTCTCCACTACGTGCTGGTGGAGAAAGGATACTCGAACCACACCGCGGCTGCCTACCGCAACGATCTTTCCCAGTTGCGGAGACGCCTGGTGAGCAAGGGGGTCCGCTCCTGGTACGACGTGGACCGGGCGCAGATACTGAACTACGTCCTGTATTTGAAGGGCCGCGAATATGCCTCCTCCACGGTGGCCCGCAAGGTCGCGTCGGTGAAGTCGTTCTTTCATTTCCTCCTCGGCGATGGCAAGCTGCGTGATGATCCCACGGCCTCGGTCGATTCACCGTCCGTGGACAGACACCTCCCCCATCCCTTGAGCCCCAAGGACGTGGCTCGCCTGCTGGCAGAACCCGCCAAGTCCGACGGTCCGAGAGCCTTGCGAGATCAGGCCATGCTCGAGTTGATGTACGCGACCGGTATGCGCGCCAGCGAGGTTATTGAGCTTCAGACGGAGGCGCTGGACCTGGAGGCCGAGACGGTGCGCTGCGTGGGGAAGGGCGACAAAGAGCGCGTTTTGCCGCTCTATGAGCGGGTCTGTGAGTTGCTTCAGGCCTACCTGGAGAACGGCCGCGCCAAGCTGTTGCACAGCCCGAATGAAAAGGCGTTGTTTGTCAATCACTATGGGCGACCATTGACCCGGCAGGGGCTCTGGCTGATCGTCAAGGAGTACGGCGAAGCCGCCGGCATCAAACACAGGGTCACTCCGCACGTGCTCCGTCACTCGTTTGCCACCCATATGCTCGACGGCGGGGCTGGCCTGCGCGAGGTCCAGGAGCTTTTAGGACATTCCAACATATCCAGCACGCAGATCTACACCGAGGTTTCTACCCGGCGTAAGCGCGAGGCATACGACCAGGCGCATCCGCGGGCGTAGAAGGGGAAAGGAGACATTATGAGTTACGTCGATAGGTTGTTGGCCTGTAACGAGCGCATCGTGCGGGTAGCCCGTGACCACTGGATCACCTTGCTGCCCAGTATTTTGATTGACGTCGCGATTGGCGTCGTCATCGTCGGGCTTGTGGTGCTGGGCAGCCTCCTCGCCCCGCCGTGGACCTGGCTTGGCCTCGTGTTATTGCTTGTGCCCATCGGCCACCTTGCCTTCCGGCTCTGGGTGTGGTGGAACGACCAGTATATCGTCACCAATCGGCGCCTCGTCCGGGTTACCGGCAAGTTCAACAAGCGAGTGTCCGACACCGCGCTGGAGAAGATCAACGATGTCTTGATGGAACAGTCGTCGCTGGGACGTATGCTCGGCTTCGGCGACGTCGAGATCATCAGTGGCTCCGAGAGCGGCATCGACGTCTTCCTGCGCATCGCGGACCCCATCGGCTTCAAGAATGAGCTGTTTGACCAGAAGGAGGCATTCGCCAGATTGGATCTCTTCGATGAGCGGGCCGGGCGCGTCTTGCGTGCGGAAGCGCCCGAGGCCGGCGACGTCCCCGAACTGATCGCTGAACTCGATGAACTGCGCCATAAGGGCGTGATCACCGGTGCCGAGTTCGAGGAAAAGAAACAGCAGTTGCTGGGCACGGTGTAGGGCTGCGGAGAGGAGATGACCATGCCTGAGTTCTTCTCACGGGCGGACTTTGAGGATGCTGCTACGATTGTACGCGACCGGACCACGATTCAGCCCCGCGTTGGCCTGATTCTTGGCTCCGGCTTCAGCTCGCTGGCCGACGCCGTCGAGGATGGCGTCGGCATTCCGTACAACGAGATCGTTCACTTTCCCGTTTCAACCGTCGAGGGACACGCAGGGCGCCTGATTCTGGGACGCCTGGAGGGCCAGGCGGTCGTGGTGATGCAGGGACGCGCCCACTACTACGAGGGCTACTCCATGGCGCAGATCACCTTCCCGGTGCGCGTGATGCAGGTCCTGGGGATCGAGACGCTCATCGTCACCAACGCCGCCGGTGGGCTCAACCCGGACTTCCGGGCCGGCGATTGTATGCTCATCACCGATCACATCAACCTGGTCGGCATGAGCGGGCTCAACCCGCTGCGCGGCCCCAACCTCGACGGCCTTGGGCCGCGCTTCCCCGATATGTCGCGGGCCTACGATGCCCGCCTGCAAGGACTGGCCCGGCGGGTCGCCGCCGGTGCGGACGTGCCCTTGTGGGAGGGCGTGTACATCTGCCTGGCCGGCCCCAGCTTCGAGACGCCGGCCGACCTGCGGTTTCTGCGCCTGATAGGGGCTGACGCGGTGGGCATGTCCACCGTTCCCGAGGTCACCGTCGCCCGGCACGGCGGCACGCGCGTGCTGGGCCTTTCTGGCATCAGCAACGCGCTGCCGGCGGAGGGCGCGCCGCCGGTGGAGACGACGCACGAGGAGGTGCTGGAGGCCGGTCGGGTGCTCGTGCCCCGGTTGGAAGCTATCGTTCGCGGGGTGCTGAGAGAGTTATGACGATTCTCCTCCAGTGGCTGGTAGAGCGCGCGTGGATCTTCTACGCTGCGTGCGCTGTAGGCTTCATCGTCTACATCCTGCGTGCACTGGCCGCTCAGCGGGAGCGGAACCTGGCCATGTTCACGCTGGAGCGGGAGGTCGCCACCGCGCGCATCGTGCGCTCCTGGGCTATGGTCGTGGTGTTCATTGCCATCGCTGCCGCCATCTTCTTCAGCACCACGATGATTCTGCCCGAGTTGCCCGCGTTGAGCGCCGGTACTCCCTCCCCGACCCCTACCCTGGCCGCCGGCGTGGAACCTTCCACCCCTGGCGTATCGGTGACGCCCAGCCCCACGCTGGGCGCTGTGGTGCCGTCGCTCACCCCCACGACCACGGTCCCGCTGACGCCTACGGCTCCTCCGTCCGGGCCCACGGAGGTCCCCACGCCGGCGCCGACCGACACGCCGGCGCCTGCCGTCTCGGGCGAGTTGGGCGCCCAGTTCAGCGATTTTGCGGAGCTGACCGGATATAGCCTCCCGGACGTCGAGTTCACGACGGCGCAGCCGCTGCCGCTCACGCTGTACTGGCGAGGCCTGGAAGGCGCCAGCTCCACGAACTACCTGGTGTTTGCCCACCTTCTGGCCGAGGATGGACGCCTGATCGCGCAGCACGATGGCCCTCCCGCCGGGGGGACCCGTCCGACCAGTACCTGGGAGACGGGCGAGACGATCGTCGATCTCCATCCCCTGGCCTTCGCCGAGCCCGCGTACACCGGGCTGGCGACGATTGCCGTCGGCCTGTACGATCCGGCGGTCGGGCGCGTCCCGGTCGATCCAGGGGGCGACCGCGTCGTCCTGCCCGTCACGGTCAACGTCGTGCCTCAGTAGCCCGAAGATACCCCTACCACCAGGGCAAGAAGAAGATCTGCGTCGTGCTCGTCACACCCCCATAGCTGACCGTCACGTCGATCACCACCCGCCGGCCCGGCGGAGCCGCCTGGGTCTCGAAGGTGTGGCTCGTGAACCCATTGGCGTCGGTGGGCTCGAAATCGTAGCGCCGGTCGCCTGACGGGTAGTGGATGACCATACTGACGGTGGCTGCTTCGACCGGCTGCTCTTGCTGATCGGTGGCATAGACGAAGACCGTTTGACTCCCATCTCTCCCGGTGATAATGTGTCGCACCGACGCGCTGGCGCGCAGCGTCGTAATCGCCGATCCCGGGTTCGTCGCGCTACCTGCGTACCTGGCGGGTTGTGGGCGGGGATCGTCGTAGTTGCCGGGGATACCGAAACGCTCGATGTAGATCTCTCCCAGGTTGGTCAAGCGCATCCGCGGACTGGAAAGATCCTCAGGATGCCACTCCATCCGCGCCCGTTGGAAGTACTGCACGATGTATCCGTCTTCGTACTGAAATTCGGAGCGCGGATAGCCGAAGATGTCCACCCCCCCCTTCTTGCGGAAGTAATCGAGAAACGCGTAGGAGACGACGTGGCCCGTCTCGGGAAAGTAGTGCTGGAGGGCGCTGTTGAAGGGAGGGACCTGTCCCGAGTGGGCAGGAGCGAAGCGGTAGCCCAGATCGTCGACCAGCAGCCCCAGTTGCACTCTGTAGGGTTCCTGGTTGTAGGGATGGAGTTCCATCCGCGCGCGCTGAAAGTACTGTACGCGCAGCCCTAGCGTGGGATCGTCAAATGCCTCTGTGAGGGGATAACCGAAGATCTCGAGGCCCCCCCGCGTCTCGTGGAACTTGAGGAACTCGTCGCATACGTAGTGGCCGGTCTCGGCGAAGTACTCGCAACCATCGTCGGCTGTTTGTGGATGTGTGGCAGACACGCTGCTCAGGAGCAAGGCTGCCATCACGATCGCTGCTGAGAGGAACCGTACACGCCTCATCTTCCCACTCACCTTGCCCGCCCTACAGATGCTGACACACGCATCACCCAAACAAAATCAGCCCTGATTTTACACCGGTTTCGCCGCCTAGTCAAATGCGCCTTCGCGCCCCCGCTCGCGGTGGACCACAGTCCACCGTCCGCGACGCGGGCCGTCCTCCCCCCCCCTTGCTCGCGGTGGACCACAGTCCACCGTCTGCGACGCGGGTCGTCCTCCCCCCTCCGCTCGCGGTGGACCACAGTCCACCGTCCGCGACGCGGGCCGCCCTCCCTCCCGCTCGCGGCGGACCACAGCCCACCGTCCGCGACGCGGGTCGTCCTCCCCCCTTGCTCGCGGTGGACCACAG
>Ga0180433_10012252_pt1 | contig 10051 bp, 8 predicted proteins | sample SS_ome_8_FD_132980 | JGI IMG/M metagenome (GOLD analysis project Ga0180433, IMG submission 132980) | Hypersaline lake sediment archaeal communities from the Salton Sea, California, USA - SS_1_D_1 metaG | ecosystem: Environmental > Aquatic > Non-marine Saline and Alkaline > Hypersaline > Sediment...
ATAGCTCCAATTATGAATGTCGCTGCGGGATTAATCATACTGGATACTGGCCAAAAAGAGCTCCATGACGATAGTAGCGTTGGAATAACCAGAGCTTATGCCCTAGAATTCACTCTTGGGACAGATCAAACATTTCATGCAGAATTTTCAAATAATTATCAAAACGTAACAGTACGGCTGGTAATTCTCTCTAAAAACGAGTACGATCAGCTATATGCTACAAATAGCACACCCCCTACGACTGGACTTATATTCCGCCATTATACTCGTACCATAGGAGCAAATCCTTCTACAACCTCAGATACTAATCTCCGTATAGATTGGGATGGAACGGGAGACGACTACTATGTATATCTTGACTTTAAGGGGAGCAATCTAGTTTCAATACCCGGAACTTATGTAATGGTGATTTTTGGGGAAAATGAATGGGCGGAAAGCGAACAAGTATTTTTCGATATTAAAGCCTCGGTTGATGGCCCTGGAAGAATTTTATTTGAAATATTACTTATAGCAGGAGTAGTTTTGATTGTAGGAGCATTGCTAATAGAGACACGCAGTTTTATTAAAAAAGAGTTCGGAGGAGGGAGATAAAATGGCTGATGGAAGATCCTTCTTAGACGATTTACCGACAATGGATAAAGGAAAAGCCACCCGAATGATCGTATGGGGAATTTTACTTGCCATTATCTTTGGATGTATTTGGGCAATAAGCGGATACTTAAATAGTAATGCTGGTAGTTTATTAAATCTTTTAGAGCATGAGAAACTGATGAATTATAATAATGGATATATCACTTATGAAGACTATTTAAGACAAGGTACTGAAAATTACCGAGTTTATTATTGGTTACTCGCTCAAGATATATTCATTCAACCGATAGCGAGGGTTGGAGGGTATATTGCTGCCTTTTTAGTAGCACTTGGTTTTCTGAGCCTCGGGATGAATAACTCAATTGAAGAAAAAGCAAGAAACATGTATCTGATAATAGGATTTATTGTGACCTTCGCTGTCGTATTGTCTGTACTCGGAATGGGAATAGGAATCGCAATTACCTAATAAATATTCTTTTTTTTTTTTATTTTATTAAATTTATTTTTTTTTACATCAATATTATAGTTTCTTTAAAAGGGACAATAAAGTTAAATAATTGTCTTGGAGATTGAAATATTTCACGCGTTTCAGACCCTCATCAATGTCATCTAGGCGCATTAAATTATGAGAATCACTGCCAATTGTCGTAGGAATATTTTCTTTTTTAAGTTCATCGAAAAAGAGTTCATATTTTGTGGAATAAAATTCAGGATATCGAGTATTAAATTCATAATAGATCTCGTACTTGCTTAAGAAATCTATTAATCTATCGAGAGCCTTGTCAATAAAATAGGAAGGATCAAAATGAGCTAGAGCAAAAATGGGTTTATTCTTCATTTTTAAATTTGATTCTTTCCAGTAGTTAATAATTATTTTAATAAATTTAATACCTTCCAGAGTCTCGAGATATTCAAATAAAATTAAGTCGAATTTGGCAGGTTGTACAAATTCTTTTATATATTCTTCTGAACTTCCTAAATCTATTTCTATTCCTTTTAGTAGCTTTAGACCAAGGTTATTATTTGCTATATATTCTTGAAAGACGGATATTTCATCTAAATAGTTTTTAATTTTCTCCTTGGAATTTAAGGTATTTATTATATCCGCTTTCCATGAATTTGAGAAATGATCGGTAATGGCGATGTAATCCAATCCTAATTTAAGTGCTCTTTTAACGATTCGTTTAATAGAATTTTTCCCATCCGAATAATTAGAATGGATATGTAGATTCGCTTTAGGGAGTTTCATTTCTTATAAGAGGGGAATTGTGGAAAGCATTAAAACCTTTATACTTTAATCGTTTTGCTAAGAAGCGCGGAGTTTTAAGAAGTACGATAAGTCCAATCAATAAGGGTAGGAGAGCAAGGAATCCAAAGAGAATATATTGATCCATACCGATGGTATCAATCACTGAAAAGTCGATAAAGAGAAACATAGAGCCTAGGAACGCCCCTAAAGTATTCCATAACCCATGAATTAGAATCGTTATTCGAAGGGACTTTGTAAATTCATAAATTAAACACATAAATAAGCCAAACGCGCCCGTTGAGACAATACGAGTTATCATGGGCGAAATATTCTCGGGCGGGATTGTAAAGAAAGTAGCTTCTGAAAATTCAATATACCAAGGTATATGGAATAGACCAAAAATTAATGAATTGAAAAGGATCCAAAAGTAAAAATGGGATTTCAGAGAATAGTTTGCATCATTTTCCTTTAAATTTTCATAAAGATACCCTCTGAACATAAGTTCTTCTGAAATACCGACCGCTATAGTCTGAAAGGGAAAAGAAATAAGAATTAAAACGTTCGGAGGGACTATTTGAGAAAGAAGAATCTCCACTTGGGGAAAAAAAACGAGCAAGGCAATAATAAAAATAGGAGTTAAAAGAATTACCACAACAAGGATTAGATATCCTATATATTTCAAATCTTTTTTCCATTCTTGCCACGGAGCGCGCGCTTTTAGTCCATAACGGGTGAGAGAAACTTGCTCTACCAAGAGGATTTGAAATAATAAAAAGAAAATCATGCTCATCTTTTCATAAGGACCATTATATTTCCAAATGATCAGCGTCCGAAAAATTAGAATTAAAATAAATAACCCTGTAAAAGTAATAATAAACAACCCAACTTTACGCTTAGGGGGTTCTTCCGGTAAATTGAACTTCTCTTCATTAAAAATAATCCACGCAATAGGAAAACACATGATGACGAGCCAGATTATCGGCATAATATAAATTCCTTGAGGGAAATACCCATAAAGAGCACCGTCTGATTCTGAAAGCGGGATGACTAATCCAAAATCTAAAAATAAAACAACGAGCGCTGAACCAATAAAACTAAGGTAAGGGATTAAGTATTTTAATTTTCTGTTCATAATACTCACCTAGGCTAAATCCTCCAAAAAGCCCGCTCCAATTCTGTTAAATTTTTCAGCGAATTTCACGCCAAATTCTTTCCCAACTTCTCCATAGACTGCTCTTACTAAGAGTTTTACCCGAACCTCATCGGGAATCTCCTCTTCTAATACATCAATATGGAGACCATTCGCCCGAGCAAGTAATTTTTGTTGAAAGAAGAAATTTTTAAGGACCGCTTTATGTTCGCAAAGAGCTTTGATTTTATCGCGAACAAATTTCGAGATATCCACGTGGAAATTGACCACAGTCGGTTCTCGAGCAAAAAGATATCTTTGTCCGACCATATGAATCTCCAAGCCCTCCTTCAAATGCTCGGGATGAAAATTCTCCACCGCCCCTTGCCAACAAGCTTCATTTACCGCACGAGCGGTGATAATATGATCCATATTTTCTTCATTGATCCCATTCATATCGAATGAAATTACAATGTTCGGTTTATACTTTCTCATTAAATAAATAAGTTTTTTTCTCAGTTCTAAATAATCCACCCCGGCTAATGTATCGGTGGGATAATCTAGATGAATTACCTCCTCGGCGCCTAGAACTCGATACGCATTTTCAGCTTCCTCTCGATTGATTTTAATAGCTTCTTCTGGGGTTAATCCCAAGCAATCTGCATAATCATCCGTAATTCTCACACAGATGAGTTTATACCCTTCAATACTAAGCTTTTTCAAGGTACCTCCCGCCCAGATGGTAATATCATCCGCATGGGCACCTATCGCCATCGCCACTTTTTTCATATTTTTCTATTCACCATAATAAGATTTTATTACATCCTAAGCAAAATCCTTCTCCCATTTGAAGATTAAGGCAGGATTCATGGTAAAAAACTCCACAGTGTTGACAGCTGAATATTTTTTCGTGGTATAAACCTAAATCATTCCCGCAGTACATACACTTCTTTCCCTCGTATTGGGTTAGATCGCTCACTTCGATAACTTGGCATGTAGCTTGTTCTTCTTTGAAGGTTGAGGGTGTAAGGTAAGTCTCTTCTTCTTGAGACTCGTATTGCGGGTTTGGAGTTTGTGTATTCTCTATTTGCCCTGGTCTTCTTGAGATGACATTTCTCATAATCTCTGGGCTCTCATCTTGAATATTAGCAGTCGGCCAGTTTGTTTGAGTCATAGGGGTTTGTAACGAATCGGGCAAAAATGCAGTGCCTGCAATCCCTTCAAAATGTTCTAAAATCTCAGTTACTTTATCTGATTCAGTTTTAGATAATCTATCAATTGTCATGAATGAGCGATTAGAAGAAGCATTATGAAGATAAAGAAGAATTTTGTTTCTACTTAGAAATTTTGATAATTTTTTAGCATATTTTAACACCTTATCCACGGTTTCTTTCGGGGTGTTCTCGTCAAATTCAAATTTTGGAACTTCTCCCTTTTCAATAGAGGCCTTTGCTTTTTCGAGATTTTCTTGCACTACTCCCGTCTTATCCTTGGTCTCGATAATTTTCTTGAGTAATTTATCAATTAATGATTTTTTTTCTCGAATGGATATTTGGCGGATTCCCGGCCGTTCAATAATGAGGATGTCTTCTCGAACTTTTAGGAAATCTTTCGGAGCCCCCGGAAATTTTTTATTAAGAATATCCGCTGCCTTCTTATAAACGCGCATATTAGTAATTACAAAATGTCGCTCTTTTGGTTTATCCTTCGCTACTAATTTTTCCCATAGAACCGTTTCATTTGCGTCCAAGAGGTCTTTTATATTAGCCATCTAAAAACTCATTAATTTTATTTAAAAATTAAATAGATTGAATAGATTGAAATAGAAGAAATATTCCCACAGCAGAACTATTATTCCAATAATGCTTGCGCTTATAATAAATATAATTCTTTTTATAAACTTCTTTTTAAGAGCAGGGTCTTGAAAGTTACGTTTGAATGCCGCCTTTATATTGGTTAGATTTTCTTTAATGCTTGATGTTTCTCTTTCTTTAGATTTAAGAAATGGGGTTTCTACCGAGAAATTCACAGTACGAAAAAATAAAGTTTTTTCTGGAACTAAAATATGAAATCCTAACAGGAATAAGATTCCACCCCCGATTAAAGTCATTAGAATCGCATTATCGAGTAGGATCAAGAGGTTATAGGAATTAAGGATCATCCAGATCTGAACTATTTTAAAGATAATAAACATAAACAAAGCCCCCGTGCAAATCCCCCAAAAAACTTCAAAATCGATGTGTTGATATCCGACTTCCCGCTTTTCAGTTTTATTAAGGAAGAAAAATTGCTGATAATACTTTGATTTAAGGTGATACTGAACAGTCCCTGGACCATTGCTTTTCACCGGCAGAGGTAATTTCCGAAGTTCTGCAGAAATTAAATAGATCCCGATAAAAATTAAGAAGTAGCAGACTATCGTCTGAAATAACGCGAATGTGGTCATATAGCACACCACATTGAAGATACCATACCCAAGAAAGATGGAAGCAATGAGTAAGTGCCGTTTTGAAAAGTTTTTAAGGGGATTGATCTCAACCAGCTCTTTTCTCTCTCCCTGAATAATTCCTAGATTTAGTGCAATCTCGCGGATTTTTTTTCTTGGGGGCTCGAACCATAATTCATAAGTTCCCTTATTAGTATAAATTCTTAAGTACCACTGAGGAAATGCGTATAAAATGATCAAAGCAATCGCAGAAAGGAGTATTGAGATTAAAATTGTTATTGCGGTTATATTTACCACCCCGATGATAAAAGGCTGATAAAAATTGAGCATCATGTAATAATAATTAATGATGATATAGGGAACAAATAAGAATAACCAGAGGTATTTGATTCCGTCCTCATTATTGGTCAGAAACATCCTAACTATTTTTTTCTTTTCCAAGTTAGTTTCGATCTTTTTACGAAACCTTGTTTCAGTTAGGATTAATGCATTACCCTCTTCTACAATGCTACCCTTAAAATAGCTCAATAAACAATACAATAAAAGAAAAATTGCTACAATAGTAGGTAACAAGCCTGATGCATAGAAATAACTCGGTCCTTCAAACGTCATGATCGAACCCGTAGAGATATGCCGCCCAAAATCAATACCAAAAATAATAAAATTTAGAACACCCACAATCAACAATAATAGCATGGCCACAAATCTTTTTACTGAAAAGGACTGAAACTCGATTTTAGTTTGAATTCCACTCATAATTAACCCTCCTCAGAAAAAATATTAAGATATCTGCCAATATAATAGGGTAATAGATAGGCTAACCCTGAATCTTGGCGCAATCTGTCGGAAGCTCGTTCTTCTCGAATTTCCCAGGGGGTCCGCTGCCAGAAAAAATCCTCACTATGATACATATCGGTAGTTTTCGCATATTCATAGACCGATTTATTTATCATAGAAAGAACCCAACCGTAGAGAAGGTTTATGATTGGATTTTCAACATATTTATCGATCGGGTTATAATATTCGTAGGGTACGGGATTTTGATCTCCCCCTCTTTCTGGAATACGTGTAGTGTTGTTTGGGAGCCGAGTCTCGTTAAAACGCATCATTTGATCTTCAATATCTTCCACAATGAGGTTATCCGCCTCAGTATATTCAGTAGGGCCACTTTTTTGCATCATATAGAGATATCCTGTATTAAACCATGCATTGCGTTCGAGTCGAATAATAGGATACCAAATATTGGTCACAATATTCTCGTAACGAATCCGCAAGGAGGGATCCTCTTCAAGGCTCACCAAATTGACCAACATATTGTAATTTATGTTAAAAGAATAAAAATTCATTAAATTGAAGATACGCAAATCATGCTCTATAATATTAATATAATTGCGTTCCAAGGCATAATGATAATATAAATCAGTATAACGTTCTGGACACGCTGCCATGCCCATTTTTAAGATGGATAAAAGCCAGATGCCCGCCATTTCTATACTTAGTTTAAAATCCTGACCTGTAGTACGACTGTTTCCTTCCTCGGTTTGGTCTAAAATCATCCAATTACTTCTAATGAACCCTTCAATGATTTGAATCGCTAAATCTCTCACGCGAGTTCGGATCCATTGAGTTTCAGGATGGGTATCTTGCATAAAAACTCGAGCGCATTGTCCTAAGCCGAGAAAGATCCCCGACCACTGATCCGTGCTGGGATAGCCCTTCCACCACCAATCAGAATATGCACCCGTACCCTCAAAAATATCATCCGCATCCATCTCTTCGGGATTTTCATAATCATAGGCATCAACCGGGGCTCCTCCCACTTCCGTCCAATTTTTAGGAGTAACACTCCGTGCGATCATTGCTGGGTACCCTTCTCCTATCCCTCCGCTGGGAACCGCCATTAATATACTTACGCCTCGTAAAGCCCGCTCCGCTAAGCGTAATGCATCATCAATTTTCGATTGGACTCCCGTCTTTACTGCTGCCGCATAATGAAGGGATTGGGCCATCAGCATCATTCCCGTCCATATGGTTGCATCCCCCGCCGTTCCATACCTCGTAATATTCGTATAAGAAGTATCATTCCAATAAACGGTTAATACATAATCTAAAGGCGTATTGTTGTTTTCATAATATAGATTGAATTCATCCGCCCAGCCTGCCATCGCCGTGTAATTGGCATCAATCAACTGCGACCGATCGATATCATAGCCCGCCATCGTTGCCTCATAGGGGAGATGCCATAGGAGATAGAACCCTCCGGCTAAATAAGGGATTAAAATCCCTAAAATCACTGAAACTAAGAGAATTGTTTTTTTATCTTTTTTTCCAAATTTGCCATACGGACGAAATTTCATATTTTTCACCAATTTTACGCTTAAATAACATTATTTTTTAAAATTTAAATATGCAAATAAATTGTACAAACTCTTTATTTTCCCCGTTTTAGAAAGGATCCCAAAACTCTCTTCTTCGAAAAATAAAATCATAATACCCATTATATTCCTTTTCACCTAAATATTCATAAAGCGTAGAAAACCACGCTTTATATCTCACCTGTTGCTCTTTTGTTCCTCGCTCTTGGAGGATAAATGCAATATTTGTCAAAATCTCGGCAGGATCTAATATAGAATCTATAAAATTCTTTTCTACAATATCCCGATAAAAAGGACCGCTCGGCAGATAATTAAAAAACTCTTCTAGTTGAAATTGCTCAATGCGTTTTTTATAATTCTGAGAATAGTCAAAAAGGATAGGTAAAGCTCCAGTTCTGATCGTATAACAAGGGTGCCTTAACACGTGATTTCGTAAGACATCGACTACAGAGTCTAATTTTTCCTTAGTATAATAGGTTCCAATTATACGAAGATAAAGGTGAGCATTGTTGATTTGTTTCTCCAGGGCTCTAAATCTTTTTTGAAATCCATCATCTCCCCATTGAGCGCGTTCGGTAGTTTCAAATAAATCCATCATCTCTTTCACAGATTGATCATTTAGCACCTCAATCAACCTTTGATTGAGATTTTTCACTTGGAAGAATTCGGTCTGAAAGATCTCGGGAAAAACATCTTGAAGAGTTAAAATCATTCTGTCTATGTTAAAATTCTTAAATTTACCCGACTGATAGTTCGCAGAATGAACTAATTTATATTTTAATTCTTTTAAGCTTAATCCTAAAGACGGTAATACTTCTCGCTCAAGAATTTCCAACAAATCTTTTGCATAAGGTCCGTACATCCGTTTATATCTGTCTAATCTTCCCTTAGGTTTTTCTCTGATAATTTTTTTTTCAGAGATTTTTACCTCTATGCGTTTTTTGTCACTTTTTCCTTGTTCTTCAATTATTTTTTCTTTATTCTTTTTCTTAATCTTCTTCAGTCCTTCTATTGCTTCCTTCCTTACCAATACACTCGGATCCTTTAATGCTAGGGATAAGGCATTCATGGAATAAGGGTGATGGAGATCTCCCAGTTCATCGGCAGCTTCAGCTCTCACCGTTTCATCAGCGTCATTAAACAAAACTAAAGTTAATACCCCCAAAACCTTTGTATCTTTAAAATCTCCAAGAGTATCAATTGCTTCTCTTCTAACCTCTGCATCTGGATCAGTTAATGCAGAATTTGCCAAATTGATTGAGATAGAGTCATCACTTTTGCCCATCGGTTGAATCTCAGCTAAACTTACTCCACAATATTTACAGAAATGATAGTCAATCTTTATTATTTTCCCGCAGCTTGGACATACTCTTTCATTGTAAAAATCGATGGGAGGCTTCATTTTCTTTTTCAAGACCTTTGATTATTAGTTTATTAATTTATGATAAAATTTGATAGAAATCATTAATAGATATTTGAAATTCCAATTTTAAAGTCTTTCTAATTACAGAGAATAAACGATCATTTTTTCTCCTCTTTATTTTATAATAGTTGGCTCGATTTTCTTATTGATTCTATTTACTTTTATGAATATTAAATAAGTTAAATACTTGTTTGACTTATTACGGGGGAAATAATCCATAAACACTACATTTAAATAGGGAATTGAGGATTATAATATTGGATAGAATATTATTAGTATGTAAATTAAAGAATGAGGAGTGTTGAAAAATGTGTAGTTATGGGATAAATAGAAGACATGACCTTTTTATTTTTAGCCGGAAAGAGAAGCTTGAGCTGGATGCGAATTCTCTTAAAGTAATCGATGAAGATATGAAAGCATACTCAGAAGAGATGTATAATTAAATCCTTTTTTTATCTTTTAGTTTTAAATTATAATAAATATTAAAATTCCATATAAAATAAATAATTCATACTTTTAATATTCGAAATCGATTTTGTGCATCCTCGATCCGTATCCCAAAAAAAATGATTTCTTGCAGGAATAAATTGACTTTTGGCTTTGTCCCGGGGGACTTTTTTTTGGAAGGTTCGGCACAATCTAAGGGTGCGAAAAACAAATCTCCAAAACCCCACTTTTTTTAAATTATGTTCTGATACCAAATGCTTTGTAGCCTTTTTTCTCTAACCCCATGATCCCGCTCCTTAGCATTGCCGAATAATCTACCTATGCGCTAGCCCTCTGCTAATCCACTACGTACGATCCTAAGAATAGGGAATTAGGGAAGTTCACAAAAATA
>Ga0180433_10012253_pt1 | contig 10051 bp, 11 predicted proteins | sample SS_ome_8_FD_132980 | JGI IMG/M metagenome (GOLD analysis project Ga0180433, IMG submission 132980) | Hypersaline lake sediment archaeal communities from the Salton Sea, California, USA - SS_1_D_1 metaG | ecosystem: Environmental > Aquatic > Non-marine Saline and Alkaline > Hypersaline >...
AATATAGGAATTTTCTCACATATATTTTTTATATATTCATCCCGATATTCTTTTGCCAATATAGAAGCAGCAGCAATTGAATGATATGTATTATCACCACTTGTTACGCATTCATGTTCTATTTTATTACCATCTTTATCTACATAATTATTAAATTTATCTCCATCAACTAAAATAAAATTTGGTTTAATTTTAATTTGATTGATACATTCATGCATAGTATTTAATGTAGTTTGTAAAATATTAAATTCATCTATTTCATAATGTTCAGCATAACATACTACATAATCAATAGCTCTCTTCTCAATTAAGTCTCTTAAAATTTTTCTATTTTTCTCAGAAACTTTTTTAGAATCCTTTAATTGTAATTTCCCATTATATTCTTCATCTAATCTCTCCTGAAAATCATATGGTAATATTACAGCTCCAACATAAACTCGTCCAAATAAACATCCTCTTCCTGCTTCATCTATTCCCAATTCTAATTTTTCAAAATTTTTATAAGGTTTCATCTTTATATTAAAAGTTAATTATCTTTTATATTACTTTTATATTTTTCGAATAATTCTTTTATTTTCAAAGTATTTTTATTTTTACAAATATAATTTAAATGTTTATTTATCATAATATAATCCGATGGTTTAAAATTATTTTCATCTAGAGAATTTATATCTGCATTATTTTTTAATAATTTTTCAACATAATAAGGCTTATTTTGAATAACTGCTGTTTTTAAAGGAGTACCTTTATAAATATTTTTATGATTAACATTGCAATTTTTTAGTAAAATATAATTAAAAAGATTTTTGTAATTATTTCTTATACATAAATAAATAATTGTTTCATTCTTTTTTTTATCATATAAATAATCTTGAAAACAAATATAATTGTCATAAATAAAATCTAAATCATCATTATTATTTTGACTTTTTAGTATTATATTAAGAGACATAATGAGTATTAATATTTTTTTTTTAGGTATTATAATTTTATATTATAAAATATATGTTAAAATTTATATTATTTTTACTACCATTCATTATATGGTTTTTTAGTAAGTTTATTATATTTGGAAATGTAATTGAGTTAACGAAGGAAAATTATGTTAATTTTATAGCAACATTATTTTCAGGATTATCGATATATTTTACGGTTGAAGGTGATGGTAAATTTAAATCAAATACCTTATTATTTTATATATTGGCTTTGATATTTGAATTTAGTTATATAACTTATATAGAATATCGTAGAAATGAATATGACGAATATAAATTTACAATTTTTATGATATTATTATTTAGTATTTTTATTAATAGTAATAGATTAGTGTATCAAATACGTCATAAATATTTTGATGGAGCATTTTGTTTAATGATTTTTCTTTTAATTTTAATAATAAAATTTATTAATAAATAAAAAATATATAATTAATATATAAATATGACTACAATGGAAGCAAATTCAAATTGTACAAGTATGCAAAATACATCACTTACAGAGAGTAATGCAGACAGCACATTATCAACACTTAGTAGCCTTCAAGCAACTAGTGATAACACAGCATCAAATATATTATCAAATGCTTCAACAATTATTTCCCAACAAAATAGTTTGTTGCAGGAACAAAATGAACAATTACATAATAAAAGATTAAGAAATGAAATGCAACTTAATGCTATTGAAGCCAAAAAAAATATTATTAATACAAGAGCTAGAATGTTACAAATAGCACAAGAAAATAATATTTATAAACAAAAAATTATCTATACATTAATTGCATTCATTTTTGCTGTTTTCATTGCTATTTTAGTAATGTATGTTTTTTATTCAAAAAGAGGTAACAAATAAATAAAAATATATTAATCTTTATATGGAGTTTGAAACACGTTATAAAATATTTAATAATGTTAAATATTTTAATGTAAATAAATGGACTATACAATGTTCTTTAATTGGATTTACATCAGTATTAGTTTTATATTTTATACCATTTCTTTTATATAAAATAAATATTATTGCGGTAAGAACTTTTCTGTATTTGATAATAGTTATAGTAATATATGGTGTATTAGCCATGATTTTATTTTGTAATTATCAAAATGGTATGTTTTTATTAAATAATAAAATAATTTAGTAGAAAAGATTATAAAATAGATTGAAAAATTTTATTATATATAATATATTAATGAGTAATTTAACACCAAATCAAAAATTATTATTAGAATATGACAAAATATTTGATAAAACAAATGATATGTTTAATCAAAAAAATAAAGAAATTAATACAAAAACTAAATTAGTTGAAATGAATAATTTAAGTTATTTACAAAAAACAAAAACATTAAAAGTTTTACAATATATTTTTGGATATTTAGTATTATCATTTATTATTATTTGGTTTTACCTCAGTAAATTTATAAATTTAATATCGATGATTGCCATTCTTGTTGTTTTAGCTATTGTTTTGGGTATTTCTTATTATATTAATAATGTAGAAAATACAGTTAGTAAAATATCTCAACAATCAGTTGAAGCTGGTGAAGATATGTGGAAAACTTTCGAAGAATCATATTTGAGTTTATTTGGCATTGGTGGTTATTCTTGCCAAGAATATTGCATACCTGAAACAAGTGAAGAAGAAGTAACAATGCAACCAATTATTCAAAGAGCAAAACCAAGATATATTAGACAAGATTCTCAAAGAGATGTATGGCTTAAAGGTGACTTACCATCATCTACATATACAACTAATGATAAAGATAAAATGTATAGAATAGATGGTGAATATGTCAAAGGTCTAGGTTATGATAGTAATCCATATTTATCTCCATCAGATGTTCCAACATTTAGAAATACAACTGAAGAATTAGAAGGTAATAGAAATCAAAGAAGCTTTATACCATTAAGTAATAATTATGCTACATACTACAATTGCAAATTTTTAGGTGGAGAAGATAGTTCAAAAGTTCCATATAAATATAATTATCAATACACAACAATTCCTTGCCATAATTATCCTGGTTTTGTTGAAACTGAAAAATATATTTGTAAGAAGGATCCAAAAAAATATGGTGTTTCAAATTGCACACAAATAAATAGCGAATAAATTTTTTTTTATTAATTAAAATATATTATATATAATTATATAATATGGGAAATTCTCTTTCAACTTTAGAAACTTTTTTTGAAGATATATTTTCAAATTTATTTGGTTCAAGTAGTTCTTATGATACTAGTGTTGCTGAAGAAGAATCTGAATTTATTAAGGATATGAATATAACACCTAATAAAAATTTAGATAATGTAAATACAGCAACTAGTGGTTTTAATTCAGATATGATTACGAAACAAACATCAATAAATACACAATTACAACAAATAAACTATTATGATAATAGTATAAAAAAAAATAATGAACTTTTACAATTAATTGCAAATACATCAAATAAACAATTACAAGATTTATATAGAAAAGAATTAGAAATTGCTACTAAAAGTTCTTTGGTAAGTAATTTAAATAAATATGTAGTTAAACAAAAACAAACTATTGCTTTATTAGTAGTTATTTTAGTATTGATATTACTTCTCATTATTCCCCTTGTTATGCTTATTATAAAAAGAATTAGTCCTGGATTATTCTGTACATTAGTTGTAATTGATGTTATCCTTATTGTTTTATTAATTGCTTGGAGAAATAATATTTTATATTTAAGGTCATTTGTTACAACATTAGGAAGTGATTTAGAAAGTACTGCTGAAACAGTTGCTGGTGGAGTTTCAAGTGCATCTGAAGCATTACAATCTAGAATTAATAGTTTTAATCAAATCGTAAGAGCTGATGTATATGGGTCAGAAGATGATTTTCAAGCTCAATATTGTTGTCCAACAACATCTACTACAACAGAAGAAAGTATTTTAAACTTACCTATTTCAGAAATTACTCCATCAACACAACAATTACCTGGTTTCTTTTACAATGATGGTTCAGCACCTTCTCAATTATTGACACCAGACAATACCAGTTCTTTATCAGAAGAACAATTCAATTCACAAATATTATATCCTGATTTCGCTATTGAAAATAGAAGAAAATCATTAATTAAAAATAGGTCAAGACCAATACTATCAGAAGATACACGATTAATAGGAAAAACAATTAATACTATAAATCAATAATTTAATATTTTAATAATTATATGGGTAATATAATATCTTCTTTAGAAACAATATTCAATCCTAATTATAGTAATAGTGATACAAATATTGATACAACAAATTCTGAAGAGATTTTAGAAATTATAAAAAATTTAAATATAACTAATAATCCAAATTTAAGTAAATTATTAGAGGAACAAAATGAATTTAATAAAAATTCTATAGAAGATGAACAAGAAATTAATTTACAATTATCTAATATTAACCTTAATGATAATTATATTAAAAGTAATAATGAATTATTACAACTTTTAGCAAATAAATATAATGATAAATATAATAAAAATTTAGAACTACGTGAAAAAATATATAGAAGTGCACGTGTTATTCAAAATAAAAAAAAAAAATTAAAAGTGAGAAGTTTAATCATTAATTTTTTCAAATCTTTAATATTAATTGCTTTTTTTATAAGTTTTCCTTCTTTATTATACTCATTAGGATACATAAATGAGAATAAATTTTTAATATTAATAACAATTTGTATTATATTTTTAATAATTTATTTTATGTTCAAAAAGAAGGATAGAAGAGAATTACAAATAATAAATAATGATGATGAATTATATAAAACAAAGAAAATAAAAGATTTTAAATTTAAGGATAAATATTCTAGTTACAGTGATTTAGTTGGTAATCAATTTACAGATAATTTAAGCGAAGAATATAGTATAATAAATAGTGAATTAATTGATAAATGTTGTAATTCAAATAACTCTAATGATGAAGATTATACAAGTGTTGAAATATCAGATTTACTTGAAGATGATAATTGTTTTTATTATGATAAAACATTACTAACTAAAATTTATGAATGATTTTTTTATAAAAATTATTATTATATATATATTTATATATATAGTATGAGTATTAATTATGATAATACCACATCTTGTATTAATGATAGTCAATGTAAATTATCTTATTCTAATGATAATTGGGGATGTGATACAACAAATGGTAAATGTGTATTAAAATGTTTTAGTGATACTGATTGTGGAGAAAATAAATATTGTGGATATAATTCAGATTTAAAAATGAATAAATGTCAAGATAAAAATTTCGATACAATGTCTGTTGGATGCATATCAGATAGTAATATATCAAGTGTTCAATCTAATGCTAATGTTACAAATGTTTCTTCTAATAAAAGTACAATTGAAAATTGTGTTAGTTGGGCTAGAACACAAACTTGTGATGGTAATCAAAAATGTAATTACATGATTTATAAAGAAGCTATTGATACTCCTATTGATTGGGATAATTTTACTGCAAAAGTATCTTGTGGTTCTGATAGTTATTCTATTACTTCTAAATTGAAAAATGGTTGCACATCTAATGGTGATTATAATAATTGTGTATATAACTCTAGTAATAGTTTATTAAAAGATATTTTAACATCAAGTGTTAATGATGCAATTAATGAATTAAATTACAATGGAACTTGTACTGATTATACACTAAATTACAGTTATAAATGTCAAAATGAACCTAGTGGTCAAACTGCTAGTAAATCAGTGAATTTCACTTCTGATGAAGTTAATAATTTAAATGTTAATATTACTTGTCCAATAAGTGAAAGTTCTGATATTGAATCTAAATGTATGGCAACAAATCTAACAGATTCACAAATTTCATCATTTTCTTCTAATACTGACCCGAATAGTTGTTCATATCCATTATATAATACACCTATTATTTATACACAAAGTGATTTAAATTCTGTTTCTCAAGATGTATATAATGAGGAGTTAATAAGTATTGAACAAGAATTAAGTCAAATAGAAACTAATGAACAAACATTAGAAGCAAAAAAATTAATGTTACAAAAAAGATTAGCAGGTGATACAGATTTTTCTTTAAGTGACGCAGTCCAAATATTAGCTGAAAGAGAAAATGAAAATTCACAAAATGCTTTATTATATAATCAAAGTATGTATAATTCTTTTACAAATAAAATTAGTAAGAATTTAAAACTACAAAGAAATGATAGTTATAAATTAAATAATTTAGAAAATAAAAGAATTTTAAATAACAAAGAAAACTTAGATGGTTTAGATAGAGAAATTAATACAATTACAAACAAAATTTATAAATCACAAAAAACAGAACAAATAAATGTTAAGGTTACTTATTTCCTTTCTATATTTTTAGGTATAGTATTTGCAATAGCAGCATTAATTTTTATAGCATTAGTTTTGAAACGTTATAAAAAAGTTAATATTGGAAATTAGTAAGATTAAAAAATAAATAATTCTAAAAAATATTTGTAAAAATATTTAGTTTTTCATTATAAAAACTATATACAGGTTCTTCTCTATTAAAATATTTATTCTCAATTAATTTAACATATTCAATTAAATTAATATTTTCAAATTCATTCAAATTATTTTTATAATATTCTATAATACTATTTATTAAAATTCTACAAAAAATAATTTCCTGAATATAATCTTTTAATAATAACTTAATATCATTTATTTCCAAATTTTCTTTTAACAAAATGTTTTCATCGAATATTTTTTTATATAAATTTTGACAGGTTTTTTTATATAAATCGGATACTTCATAAATATTTTTAATGTTTCTTATGTTATAAAGAACACCATAATAAATTATATAATGATAAACTTTATTTAATAAAATTTTATAAAAATAATTGAATATTGTGGTGCCTTTCTCGAAATAATGTTCATTATACTTTTTTAAATAATAAATAATAGGTTCATCCTCAAATAAAAAATATATTTTAGTTCTTTCTAATAATTGATACATAACTTTAAATAAAAATTTAGTTTTAAATTATATAAAATTTAATAAATAATAATTTAATTTTTTATATTTTTTTTGAAGTAATTTATAATCATTTGTTTTACTTTCTTTTATATCTAATTTTATATAGACAAATTCATAATCAGTATTTTTTAATATATAAATTGGTTCTTTATTACTAATTAAACAACCATCATAATTTTTTATTTTTAATTTATCACAAATTAAATTTTGTATTATCCTAGGTCCTGTTATCTCCATAACATGTTTTTTCTTTTTTATACAATTTTCTTTTATATTTTCACAAACAATATGAATAGTATCTTCTAATAATTTATTATTTGGATATCCTCCAATTAACATATAACTTATATTTTTATACCCCAAATCAAATAGATGTAATGAACCATAATTAGGAATATTTATTTTTGTTGGTGATAAATCTATGTCAAACCAATATCCTCCATTATTATTAATATAACATATTCTAAAAAAATCGGCAATAGCAACACCATTCCTCATTTTTTTAAAGATATCATAATATATAGTATTTTTAAAAAATAAATTTACGTCATTATCAGAAAAATAAACAATATTAAAATTTCTATTTTTTACTTTCCAATCTCTAATAATTTTTTGAATTAAAACTTCATCTATATTACAAGAATAACTTGTAAATAATGTTTTCTGTTTATTATTAAAATAATTTCTTATATTTGTAAAATTTTTTGATAAATAATTATAAGTTTCAATACATTTTCTTCTCATTTCATTCTCTTTTTCTTCAGAGATACTGTTTAAATATTCATATAATTTATCTATTTTGTTTTCTGGATATTTTATTATAATATTTTCCCAACTAATATCATATGGTAATTCTAATGTATCTGCTAAAAGAACTGGAATAGAACCAACTGCTAATGCTTCCCAAAATCTAATTGAATTAGGACCTGAACCAGATGGACATAAACAATATCTACTATTTAACAATAATTCATTATAAAATTTTGTTTTCATTTTATGTTCATTATTTACATTTAACTCTTTCTTTTCATTCTGTTTATTTGAATAAACAGTAGAATTAAAATGCCAAGCACCTGTATTAATGATTAATGTATCTTTGTATTTTAATTCAAATATTTTTTTTCTTATATCTGTTAAGTAAATGTTTTGATATCCTCCCATAAATGAAAATAAATATTGTCTTTTTTTATTTAAAAAATCTGTTTCTTTGAATTCATTATTTCTATTATTATCTTCAATATTAACTGCATATAATGGACAAGGCATTAAATTAATTCCATTTAATTCATCTTCATCTTTAATCTTATGAGGAACATATAAAGTTTTTATTCCTAAAATTTTAAATAAAGGTATTAATTTTTTAAAATATATATGTTGACAACACGTATAATAATTTTTATGTTTTAAAAATGGCAAAATTAATTTTAATATAATATTTGTATGCACTTTTTTATCAATACAAGTTGCCCAAGGAAATCCCAAATAATAAGGGTCATCTTTATTTTGATTATAAAATTCTTCTTCTGTAATAACAGGATATTGCCAAAATAATTTACTCTTTTTTAAAATTAATTGTGTTTCAAACTTTTCCATTTAATTAATTTAATATTTTTTTTTTAAGAAAATTTAATTATATATTTTCTTAAAAAAAAATTGTCCATTAAATTAATTGATAAATTCATATTCATCATCATTCCCTAAACTATTTTTTCTTTCTTCCTTATTTTCTTCTTCACTCGATACATCTTTTTCTTCTCCCTCTCTTGAGATATTAAAATAATCAACATTAACATCTTCTATTGTTAATTTAGGCATTAATTCTTTATCACCTTCCTTTTCAAAATGTTCATCAATAATTTTTAATGTATCATATTTTTTAATTATTACAGGTTTATTTAGATATTCTTTATATTTTCTTACAAAATACATATACTTTTTATTTTTGAAATAATCCAAAATAAAAAAGAAAACTAAATATTGTATACAATAATAAATTATTAAATAACTAGTAATTGATACAAATAATAATATCATTATAACATAAACATTTAATCCTAAAACCAATAATTTTTTCCATTTATCAAAATTATCTTCTGTTAAATTATTCAAAAAATATCTTGTTACTTTATAAAAATCATCATCATATTTATTTAAATGAAATAATACATAATCACCTGAAAATGTAACAAAAATTGAAACTAAAATTTGTAACCAAAAATCTTTAAAACTAATATCAGGACAAAAAATAAAACACAAAACACTATTAAGATGTAACTTAATTATTAGTGAAACAATATTTATAAAAACAAAATTTATCTTATTTTTAAAAAATCTAGAAACAATTAATTTTCCAATTAATTTCTTCTTTGTTTTCTTTACGAATTTTTTTTTTATTTTATTAATCCACAACATTTATTAATTTCTCAATAATTTTTTAAATAAAAATTTTAATTAATTTTGATTAAAATTTTGATTAAAATTTCGATTAAAATTTTTATTTGTATTTTATGTTTTATTATATTTATGGTATATTTTGTTTTATTTCTTTGTTTATATTTATAGTCCAACCAGTTTCTTCAAAAATTTCATTAATATCTTGTTCACTATATTTTCTTTCCAAATATAAATTTATATTTTTTTTATTAGTTTTTTTATTTATAAATTCATTCATTTTATTAATCGCTTTAGAATTTCTCCAAAGAGGAACGGGGTTATTTAGAAAAAATATATTATCTTCAATCCAATATATATCAGAACTAGTAATATTACCATAATCTAAACACAGCTGAGTATAATTATTATCTTGGTTTGGTAATTTTTCTAAAAAATTTATATTTTCTACAAAATTTATATTTATTGTCAATTCATTAAGTTTCTTTAAATCATCTTCATATCTTATGAATTTCCATTTATTATTTTTACTTATCAATATAAAAATGTTATTTTTTAAATCAATTGGAATCAATTTATATTGTTTAAATCCCTTTGTAAAAACAAATATTTTATTATAATTTTCATAATTTTTATAAAATTCTATAGCCGC
>Ga0180433_10012255_pt1 | contig 10051 bp, 7 predicted proteins | sample SS_ome_8_FD_132980 | JGI IMG/M metagenome (GOLD analysis project Ga0180433, IMG submission 132980) | Hypersaline lake sediment archaeal communities from the Salton Sea, California, USA - SS_1_D_1 metaG | ecosystem: Environmental > Aquatic > Non-marine Saline and Alkaline > Hypersaline > Sediment...
CCCCGTCATCGCGTTGAACTCCTCGATCCGCGCGTCGATCTCCTCCACCTGCCCGTGGATGCCGCTCCAGTAGTCGGGCTCGTACCACTGAGCCTGGATCTCCTCGTAGGTCTTGCCCTGCTGCTCGACCCAGGTGTAGTACTTCAGGTTGTGTATCCGCCGGCGGTCCCAGTAACCTAGCTCCTCCACGTAGTTCACCGTGCACCCCAGCAGGTAACGGTGGTAGTCTGCCGCCGCATCCACTTCGCTGTACTCACCGTGCGCCTCGTGCAATTCCTGCAGCCGGCTCTGGTACAGCTCCATCGAGTCGGTGAACACGGTCAGCACTACGTCGTTCTCCCCCAGTTCGTACCACTTGGCGAACTTGATGGACGAGAGCACGTTGGCGATGCTCGAGATGCCCAGCAGGTCCAATTGCCCCACCAGCTCCTCCGGCACGCCCTGCTTCACCAGATAGGCCCGCCCCGCCGGCTCGTTGAACAGGCGCGTCAGGCTCATGCAGGCCTCGTCGTCAATCGCCATCACCATGTCGGTGTTCTTCAGGTTGTGGATCCACGGCACGTGCTTGTCGCCGATGCCCTCGATGCGGTGCCCGCCGAAACCGTTCAACATCAGCGTCGGACACTGGAGCGCCTCGCTGGCGACCACCTTGCTGGTCGGGAAGATCTCTTTCATATAGTCGCCGCAGCCGATGGTGCCCGCCGACCCCGTCGTCAGCGCCACGCCCCGGTAGGCGTCCCGCGGCCCTAACTCCCGCTCCAGCACCTCTTCCATCGCGTGGCCGGTCACGTCGTAGTGCCACAGGTGGTTGCCGAACTCGTCGAACTGGTTGAAGACCACGATGTCCTCGCGCGTCTCGCGCAGTTCCCACGTCTTGTCAAAGATCTCCTTGACGTTGCTTTCGCAGCCGGGCGTGGCGATGACCTCCCCGGACACCTTGGACAGCCACTCGAAGCGCTCGCGGCTCATCTCCTCGGGCAGGATGGCGATCGATTCACACGCCAGCAGTGTGGCGTCGTAGGCCCCGCCCCGGCAGTAGTTGCCGGTCGAGGGCCACACCGCCTTCTGGAAGGTGGGGTCGAACTGGCCCGTCACCAGGCGCGGCACCAGGCAGCCAAAGGTGGCGCCCACTTTATGCGATCCGGTGGGGAACCACTTCCCCACCAGCGAGATGATGCGCGCCGGGACGCCTGTCAGCGAGGGCGGCAGCTCGACGTAGTTGACGCCGTTGAATCCCCCGCCCGACTCCACCGGCTCGTTCTTCCAGGTGATGCGGAACAGATTGAGCGAGGTGATGTCCCACAGGCCGATGTCCATGAGCCGGACCTTGACACTGTCAGGGATCAGCGAGGGATCCTTCATCTGCGCAAACGTAGGGATGATAATGTTGCGCTCTCGCGCTCTTTGCACGGTGCTTTTCAGTTGATCCTCATGGATCGTCAGGTCTATCATGTGAGTCTTTCCTCCAAATTATGTTGTTTATCTGCCAGCCGGCCTGTGCCCGGTCACTTTGTCCACGCCAGCGCCGTCATCGCCTGGAATACCTTGTACACCGTCGGCATGTCCTCGCCGGTCCACGTGACAGCGCAACCGCCGGTCCGTTGACTTCCGGGCACCAGACTGGCCATATCGGCATAGGATGCTTGCTGGAAGGCGACGCGCAGTGTGATCGGCGGCGGAACGACGAAGGGAGAGCCTGTCCGCCCCAAGGCGCGCTCGGCGGCCTGGCGGATGTGCTCCCGTGCTACCTCGGGATGCAGGCACCGCGCCGCGGTGCGAGCGATCCCGTCCTTGACTGCCACGGTCTCGATCTCGCCCAACAGTGCCCGCGCCTCCTCGGTCACGGCCCGGTCCCCCGTAACCAGCACGACCGGCGCACCGTACGCGCCGGCCAGTGCCGCGTTGAGCCCGGTCTCGCCGACAGGCTGGGCGTTGAGTTGTACTTGGGCCACGACGCGGTTGTTCCAGGTGTGATCCAGCACCGCCGCGCCCGTGCCCGCCGCGGCGTGGTAGCCGACGAAGAAAACGGCATCCACGCCTGGGCCGATGCCTTCCATCATACCACAGGTCTTGGGACTGCCACTGATCAACTCCGCCGCTGGGGCCAGTTCTTCGATCAGGATGTTTGCCATGCCGCCGTGACTGTCGTTGACGACGATCCGGCTCGCTCCGCCAGCCAGTGCCCCCTCGATCGCAGCGTTGGTCTCGGCAGTCATCAGCTTGCGAAAGCGCTCGTATTCCTTGTGATTGGACGTGACGTGGTCGCCCGTTACCACCCCGGCGATGCCCTCCATGTCCACAGAGATCAGCACGTTCATCGCAGTCGCTCCTTTTCTCTAGGTGTAGAGGCCCTTTCATCGTTCACGCAAACCTTGCGAAGGTTGTGTGTGGCCTTAGCCATTAGAACATACTCAGCTGGAGAAGCCTTCCTGGCCTCAGAGCCTTCATCAAACCTTCGCAAGGTTCAATGAGTGGTCGGTAGCCTCATACCCGTGTGCGCTCGCCGTCCTCAGGGACGATTACGTCCAGATCGCTGCCCGCGCGCGCCTCCTCGACCAGCACGTCGGGGCGCTCGCCGATCTCTGGCCCCACGTGCACCAGCGCCAGCCGCGGGCAGCCGGCCTGCCGGGCCACCTCACCCGCCTGCTGTGCCGTGCTGTGGAAATGAGCGGCAGGGTCGGCGTCGGGTTGCAGCACGGCGCTGAAGGATGCCTCGTGGATCAGCAGGTCGCTCCCGCGGGCCAGCTCCACAGTCGCCGCGCACGGAAGCGTGTCGGTCGCCAGCGTGACCGAGCGGGCGCCCAGGGCCCAGCGGGCGGCCAGCGTTGGCGTGTCAGGTGGATGCGGCACCACGGCGGTGCGTAGCTTGACGCCCGGCGCCGGTTCCGTTTCACCGGGTTCTCCTTCCGGAAGCTCGTGCCACTGCAGGCCGAGGCGCCGCTCGCTGATGCTGGGATAAACCAGCGCGCACAGGATCTTCAGCGTGGCGACCGTGCTGAGCCCCGCGTATACGTGCAGCGCGCTGGAGGCTCCGAGACGGTTGAGCGCCAACATTGGGAATCCCAACGAATGGTCTCCGTGTGAGTGGGAGATGAACACCCGCTCGATCTCGCTCGCCGCCAGATCGACCCGCGCCAGTTGTTCCATAATCGTCGGCCCGGTCTCGACCAGCATACGGAACCCGTCGTGCTCGATCAGCAGCCCCAACTGGCTTCTGTGCCCGGCGGAGAACGCCCCCCCGGTCCCCAGGAACGTCACCTCAACCACCTACCACCCTCCCAATCCCCCAACCTACCAACCTACCAACCTCCCAACCCACCAACCTACCGTTCCCCACTGCTCAACACCTTCCGCACGGCCGCCAGCGTCGGCTCCACTACCACCGGCTCTTCCTTCACCGCCTTCATCGCGCTGGCGACGTCCTTGAGCCCGGATCCCGTCGCCAGGACGACCACGCGGTCATCGCGGCTGACCCAGCCCTCTTCTACCGCCCGGACCAGCCCGGCGTAGGCCGCCGCGGCGGCCGGCTCGGCGAACACCCCGCAACCTCGGGCCAGCGCTGGTATGGCGGCCAGGATCTCGTCGTCGTCCACGCGGACGAATGCCCCGCCGGTCTCGCGGGCCGCCCGCAGCGCCTTGATCCGGTCGCGCGGCAGCCCGGCGACGATGCTGTCGGCGATCGAGTGAGCCGCCACCGGCTCCATCTCCCATCCCTCCAGCCCCCGCTCCCAGGCGTCCACCAGCGGCGAGGATCCGGTCGCCTGCACGCCGACGATGCGGGGCATGTGGTCGATCCACCCCAGCGCCACCAGGTCGCGCAGCCCCTTGTGTGTACCGCCGATGATGCACCCGTCGCCGACGGGGATGACGATGACGTCGGGAGCCTGGAAACCACGCGTTGATTTCGAATCTGCGGTCCCGAGCTGCTCACACACTTCGTAGGCCGCCGTCTTCTTGCCCTCGCTCATATAAGGATTGTAGGCCGTGTTGCGGTTGTACCAGCCGAAGGCCCGCGCCGCCTCCAGGCACACCTCAAACGCCTGGTCGTACGTCCCATCCACCAGCATCACGGTCGAGCCGTAGGCCAGCAACTGCACCACCTTGGCCTGGGGAGCGGTGCGTGGGACGAAGATGACGTTCGGCTGGTCGACCGCTGCGCACAGCCCGGACAGCGCGGCGGCCGCGTTGCCGGTGCTGGCGGTCGTGACCACCTCGTAGCCCAGTTCTCGCGTCTTGACCACGGCGATCGCCGAGGCGCGGTCCTTGAAGGAAGCGGTGGGCTGGCGGCTGTCGTCCTTCACCCACAGGTGTTTCAGGCCCAACTGTGCCGCCAGGCGCGGAGCTGGGTACAAGGGCGTCCACCCCACGCTGGAGAGCGATGTGCCCGCCGCCAGCCCCCGAGCCACTTGCGGATCCACCGGCAACAGAGGCAGGTAGCGCCAGATCGAGCGGGTGGGATCGTTGGCCAATTTGTGTGGGCTGATGCGTTGGGCGATCAGGTCGTAGTCGTAGATGACGTCCAGGATGCCGTCGTCGCCGTGGTTGGGGCAGACGTACGCCACCTCGTCGCTCCCGTACTCTGCGCCGCAAATCGTGCATTTGAGTCCAAGAATGTGATCCATACACTGTCTCCGATATTCGTTTCCCGTGGCGCAACGTGAACCTTCCTCAGGACCCTCGGGAAGGATGCCTCGCGGAGCGCTGGACGTCAGGGGACGATGCGTGTGCCGGTCTCGCCCCGCAGCGCCCGGGTGACGTTCTCCGGGTTGGTGATGATCGCCTCCTGTCCACCCGCCTCCAAGAACCAGATGATGGCCTGGATCTTGGGCAGCATGCTCCCCTTGGCGAAGTGGCCTTCCTCCATGTACTGTTTGGCCTCGCCCATGGTCATCACGTCGATCGCCTTCTGATCGGGCGTGTTAAAGTTGAGATACACCTGCTCCACGGCGGTCGAGATGAGCAGCAGGTTGGCGCCGATGGAGCGGGCCAGCAGCGACGAGGCGTAGTCTTTGTCGATGACCGCCGCCACGCCCTGGATGTTCCCGTCCTCGTTGCGGATGACGGGGATGCCCCCGCCGCCGACAGTGATCGTAACGATTCCGGCGTTCAACAGCTCCCGCACTGCCTCCAGCTCGACGATCTCCTCGGGTAGTGGTGAGGGGACGACCCGCCGCCAGCCGCGGCCGGCGTCGTCCACCACCGTCCACCCCTCTTTGGCAGCGCGCTCTTTGGCCTCGTCCTCCTCCATGAACCCGCCGATCGGCTTTGCGGGATTCTCGAACGCCGGGTCGTTTGTGTCCACCAACACCTGGGTGATGACGGTGGCGGCGCGTTTCTGCATGCCTCGCTGCTTGAACTCGTTGATCAGGTTCTGCTGGAGCGCGTAGCCGATGGCTCCTTGCGAATCCGAGCCGCAGACGTCCAGCGGGACCTCGTGCATCCCGGCCACTTTGGCCGCGATCTCGGAGCGGCGCAGGATGAAGCCCACTTGCGGCCCGTTTCCGTGGCCAATGGCCACGTCCCAGCCTTGCTCGATCATGTCGGCGATGTGGTGGCAGGTCTCCCCCGCCGCCCGGTACTGATCCTCTACCGTCTGGTGTTGCTTGTCCTTGATCAGCGAGTTGCCGCCGATGGCGACGACGGCCAATTTGCGCTCTGACATAGGTATTTTCTCCTTGTGTTTTCGTTTGAACGGGGTTGCTACTCAGGCTCCTGATGATGTGTCATTCCGAGCGAGCGGAGCGAGTCGAGGAATCTCCGCCTGCAATGGCAAGAGTGCCTCGATAGAGAGATTCCTCGGCTCCCTTCAGTCGCTCTGCTTCCTTCGGCTCCGCTCAGGACAAGCTCTTTCGGTCGCTCGGAATGACAGTGGCTGAGTAGTAACTGAACGGGTTACGGAAGGACCTCGTCCTACCACATGCTCAGGGCCATCACGCCCTTCTGGGCGTGCAGGCGGTTCTCGGCCTGATCGAATACGACGGAGTTGGGGCCGTCCATCACCTTGCTCGTGACCTCGATGTCCCGATCTGCCGGCAGCGGATGCATGTAGATCGCGTCTTCCTTGGCCAGCGCCATTCGGCGCTCGTCCGTGATCCAGTCCTTGTACATATCCTGCAGTTTCTTGCCCTCATCGGGATCGGTCGTGGTCATCATCGGGCCCCATGACTTGGCGTAGACGACGTCGGCGCCCTCGAACGCCTCGTCCATGTCGTGCACCACCTCGAAGCCGGTGCCGTGCTTGCGTGCCTGCCTCTTCGCCTCCTCCACGATGTCTGGGACCAGCCCGAACTCCTCGGGGTAGGCCAACGTGACGTCGAGCCCGAAGCGCGGCATCTGCAGGATCAGGGACTGCGGCACCGAGAGTGGCTTCAGGTAGGACGACGCGTATGCCCACGAGACGACCATCTTCTTCCGGCGCAGATCGCGCCCTTTCTTCTCGATGATGGTCATCAAGTCCGCCAGGCACTGGAAGGGGTGATACAGATCGCACTGCATGTTGAACACGGGCGCGCGGGATGCTTCGGCCACCAGGTTGATGTACTTGTTGCCGATGCCCCAGTCGCATTGCCGGATGGCGATGCCGTCGAAGTAGCGGCCCAGGATCTCGCCGATCTCCTTGTCCGTGTCGCCGTGCGAGATCTGGGTCGTGCGCGAGTCGATGAAAGCACCGTGCCCGCCCAGTTGGGCGATGCCAGCCTCGAACGAGCAGCGGGTGCGGGTGCTGCTGAAGAAGAAGAGCATACCCAACACCTTGTCCCGTAGATATGGGTGGGGTTCGCCCACGGCGCGCTTGCGCTTCAGATCCCAGGCCATATCCAGGACGGTTTCGACCTCTTCCTTGGTGAAGTCCAGGTCGCCGATCAAATCGCGACCGCGAAGATTCGTTTGCATCTCAATTGCTCCTTTCTCTTGTCTCGTCTCTCTTGTCCAGAGTGGCGGGCACCGGCGTCGATGAAAGATGTGCCCGGAACTATACCCTGCCTACCCGTCGCATGACGTGGAACTTGCAGTGACCGGGGACGAAATAGCTGAGGGAGTAATCCAACACGTCTTCACCGGTACTGAATAGTTGCCCGATCAGTTTCAAGAGCGCTGTACCTCGCGGTACCCCCAATTGGGAAGCGACAAACGATCTCGCTCCCTCGGCGACGATTTCCGTGCGAGAGGCCGCAGGAAGTGGATCGCCCTGCTGGACCAGGACGTCTAGCACGGACCCGCCAAATTCCTCTCCCAGGTCTTCCTGGTGTAAGTACTTCTGCGGCACGATGTCCCTCAGGTAGGCCACCGGCTCCCCTTCGAGCGTGATCACGCGATCCACGCACAGCACCTCTGTGGGTTCGTCCTGGGAAATCAAGAGCATAGACTGCTCTTCTGCAGTGGCCATGCGCCCCGTAACGTCTAGTGAAGCCACTTCAGTGTGCAGCCCCAGCCTGCGCACCTGACATTCAAGGCTCTCCAGGACCTCTAGCCCCGATTCCAGGATCGGAGCGTGGGACGCGACGAAGGTCCCTACTCCGTGCCTGCGGATGATGAGCCCTGCCTGCTCGAGCCCGCGCAGAGCCTCGCGCAGGGTGGGGCGCGAGACCCCCAATTCAGCAGCCAGTTTCGTCTCCGGTGGGATCTGTTGCCCGACCCGGAATACCCCTTCAGCGATCAGAGTCCGCAGATGCTCCTGCACCCGGATGTGAAGCGGGCGTTTATCTGTTAGAAAATGAAATACACCCTTGCGATATGATTGCTCTTCGTTGCGCCGGGAGGTAGTGAATTTTGCAGTTTTATGCACTATACACCCTTTTGCTTTGAATAAAAAGTAAAATGCCTGGAGGCGCCTATCAACGGGCCGACTCTGGCGCCACGGCTTTGTAACCACTGCGTTGATGTTGCCGCCTCATCCCGCGAGCACCGCTGAGACGATGGCAGCGTAACCCTCCGTTGCAGCGGCGAGCTGGGCGATCTCGACGTACTCGTCCAGTATGTGCGCGTGTCGGACTGACCCCGGCCCATAGAGGATGGTCGGGATATTGGCCACGCCCGCCGTGTAGCTGGCGTTCGTGCAGTAGGGCACGTAGCACTCCTCGACCGGGTGGCCAACCCCTTGCAGCCCCCGGCGTGTCGCGACCACAAATGGCGCGTCGGGGGCGATCGTCCATGCCGGGTAATACTCTTCGACCTCGATCTGCGCGCCGGTGTAGCACGCGATTGTCCTCCGCTGCAGGCTGGTGGAGACGTCCTCTCCGGCCACGGCCTGCAGGCGGTCCAGGAGCTTGCCCGGCGGCTCCTGGCGGACCAGCCGGCAGTCGTACCGGGCCATGCAGTGATAGGGCACCATGGCGGTGGAGGGGTAGGGCGTTGAGATGAGTTCAACCAGCTCGACGATCTCTTCGCCGAGTAAAGCGTCCTCCCCCGTCTCCACTGATCGCAGGCGTTGCAGCGCCGGTAGCATCTTGTACACCGCGTTGACGCCGTCCGTGGGACGCGATGAGTGGCTCGTCACCCCGGTGGCTTCGACGCGTACGCCGGCCCGTCCCTTCTGCCCGATCCCCAGTTTTAAGTCAGTGGGTTCGCAGACGATCACGAAGTCGGGCCGAACGGCCTCGACGGCCTTGGCCAGCGCTGCTCCCTCTGCGACTTCCTCGTATACACTGGCGCACACGGTGACGGTACCGGCCAGGCGATCCCGATCCAGCAGCCGCGCCATCGATACAATGGCTGCCACCGAGGCTTTGTCGTCGACCGCCCCCCGGCCGTATATGCGACCCTGTTCGACTTCGGCGCCGAATGGGTCGTGTTGCCAGCCGTCCACGTCCCCGGGTGGGACGGTGTCCATGTGCGCGTCAAGCAGGATCTTCGGCGAGTCCGCTTGTGCGCGCCCGCCTACGATCGTCCCGATCACGTTGCCCCACGCATCTGCCACCACGCGATCGTAATCTAAGGTACGCATACGCGCTTGAACGGCTCGCGCAACCTCTCCCTCCTCCCCTGGCAGGCTGGGCAAGCGGACCAACGCTCGACAGAAATCAGCGGCTGCTTCGACTTCGGTGGCCATAATCGCTCCTAAACTTAATACCTTTCCAGCTCCCGACCAGAAACCCACCCGTGGATGGAGCTTTCGTCCCGTCCACGGGTGGGGGGACACGCTCGCCTTCTTCGATACGTCCGACGCCGATCCTGCCCCTCAGGCCAGGCTTGACGTCCGGTCGCAGAAAGTCTATTCCATCGCTCCCAGGATCAGCGCCAGGAGCGCCATGCGCATCACCACGCCGTTGAAGGCCTCGCTCCAGTAGCGGGCGTGGCGCGTGTCGTCCACCTCCTCCAACAGCTCGTCCATCCTGGGCAGTGAGTGCAGGACGATGGAGTCCGGCTTGGCCTTGCGCAGTAACGCCTTGGAGACCTGATAGTTCGATGGCGTGAGACCCTCATCGCCCGTGCGCTCATCCCGTGACTTGGTGTAGTCGGGCTGAACGACGGGCTCCATGTAGATCACGTCGGCGTCGGCGATGACCTGTTCTATGTGCTCGACCTCGCGGTAGTTCAGGTTGAGTTCGTCGATCTCCTTCTTGAACTCCTCGGTCAGCGACATATCGGGAGGCGAGATGTACGTGGCTTCGATGTCAAACTGGCTCATGGCGTAGCTCATCGAATGCATGGTCCGCATGCGCATGTCGCCGACGAGCACGAAGTGCAACCCGTCCAGTCGCCCCTTCTCCTGGAGGATGGTGTACATGTCGGTCAGCACCTGGGTGGGATGCTCCCCCCAGCCGTCGCCGCAGTTGATCACCGGTACGCTGGCCCACCGTGCGGCCTCCGCTGGCGCGCCCTGCTGGAAGTGGCGCATGGCGATCACGTCGCCGTAGAACTCCAGCATGTGCACGGTATCCTTGATCGACTCCTGGTAGAAGTCTCCCGCCCGCGTCATCTTGACGTCGGAGAAGCCGAGCACGTGCCCGCCCAGGCGATGCATGGCCGCCTCGGTCGCCAGCCGGGTGCGGGTGCTGGGCTGGTAAAACGCTGTGACCAGGGTCTTGTTCGCCAGTAGGTCGTCGTTTTGGCG
>Ga0180433_10012256_pt1 | contig 10051 bp, 7 predicted proteins | sample SS_ome_8_FD_132980 | JGI IMG/M metagenome (GOLD analysis project Ga0180433, IMG submission 132980) | Hypersaline lake sediment archaeal communities from the Salton Sea, California, USA - SS_1_D_1 metaG | ecosystem: Environmental > Aquatic > Non-marine Saline and Alkaline > Hypersaline > Sediment...
AGGTCGAGGACCACGAAGCCCAGCAGATTGTACGGCTGTACAGGAATAAGTACCACCGCATCCAAGCCCTCTGGAACAGGTGCGGCCACGCCCTCAACGATTTGGTCGCCGGTCAGAGTGGCGACCTGTGTGATCTCGTCAGCTACGACTCCGAGGGCATCATCTTGCCCAACGGTATGCGTATCCGGTACCCCGCGCTGCGCCGCACCGCCAATGGGTTCGAGTACATCAACGATGCACGGGTTTACAGGAAGTTCGTCCGGGCCCGGGTCGTGGGTGACGAGGTACCCGAACTTACGTGGAAACGTATATATGGAGCGGCTACCGTCGAGAACCTGACCCAAGCCGTCGCCCGTATCGTCGTGTCAGAGCAGATGGCACGCATCGGCCAACGGTACCCCGTCGCCCTTCAGGTCCACGACGAAATCGTGTGCGTGGTGCCGGAGACGCAGGCTGACGCGTGCAAGCAGTACATGACCGAGGTCATGTCCACCCCGCCCAAGTGGGCGCCCGACCTACCCGTCGCCTGCGAGGCGGATGTGGGTCCCAATTATGGATCGGCCAAATGAGTACCAAACTCGCCCACTCGTACTCGTCCATCAAGATGTTCGAGAACTGCCCGAAGAACTACTTCCACCAGCGGATCGAGAAGTCCGTGAAGGATAGCGGTAACGCCGTCACCGCCTACGGTGAGCGCATCCACAAGTCGCTGGAGCTGCGGATCAAGGACAACGAGCAGCTGGACCGGGAGTCGGCGCGCTATGAGCCCATCGTCGCCGCCATCGAGAAGATGACCCTTGGCTTCGACGACCTCACCACCGAGGAGGAGATGACCCTCAACCAGTCTCTGGAACCTACGGGCTGGTGGGATGGGGACGCATGGCTGCGGTCCAAGATCGACGTGCTGGCCCGCAACGGGGCGAAGGCGTACATGTTCGACTGGAAGACCGGCAAGCGCCGCCCTGACTTCGACCAGCTGGAGATGTTTGCGGTGCAGGTGTTCAAGCACTACCCGCAGGTCGAGCGCATCAAGACCACCTTCGTCTGGCTCAAGGAGATGAAGATGGACAGCGAGACGTTTACGCGCGAGCAGGAGGCTCCGATCTGGGAGAAGATCCTCACCAAGATCACCCGGATCGAGGGCGCGCTGGAACACGACAACTGGCCGGCGAAGCCGAGCGGGCTGTGCAACTGGTGCCCGTGTAAATCTTTCTGCGAATACGCAAAATAAAAGTTGACATACTATACAGAGAGGGGGTAGGCATGGCTACCACGCCGGAAGGCCGTGTGAAGGCGCGGCTCGACAAGATGCTCAAGGCGGAGGGGGTCTGGTACTACAGCCCACAGGCTGGTCCGTTCGGTGTAGCTGGCATCCCTGACCGGGTTGCCATCGTGGCTGGCCAGTTCGTGGGTATCGAGTGCAAGGCCGACAAGACCAAGAAGCCCACGGCGCTTCAGACGAAGTGCATGGGGGACATCGAGAGAGCGGGTGGCAAGTGCTTTGTCGCCTATGATGACGAGACGATTGGAGCTGTCAGGGAGTATATCCGTGCTCGTAATTCCAAGCGCCAAGGCGCTGGCACTCAAGCTGAAGAACCCGGAGCGGGTGCTGAACAGCGTGACGACCGCCAAGCAGATCTCTTTGAGTGGGCAGCCACTCGTGGTGGTCCCGCATAAGGTCCGCGTCGTCGAGAAGCTGCGCTCGCTCGGTATTGCGGCGCCCTCTCCCATCCTGCACTACTACGACTGGCCCGGGCAGTTCACGCCCTATGAACACCAGCGCATGACTGCGGCGTTCCTGACGATGCACCGCAAGTGCCTCGTGCTGAACGAGATCGGGACGGGCAAGACGCAGAGCGCGCTCTGGGCAGCGGACTACCTCATGGGTGTCGGGAAGGTGAAGAAGGTTCTGATCCTGTCTCCGCTGTCCACGCTGGAGCGGGTGTGGGGTGATGCCATCTTCAAGGGGCTCTACCACCGCAAGCATGTGGTTCTCCACGGCACGGCGGCCAAGCGGAAGAAGCTGCTCAAGACCGAGGCGGACTTCTACGTCATCAACCATGACGGTTTCAGTATCATCGCCGAGGATGCCGTGGGTATGTTCGATCTCGTGGTCGTCGACGAGGCGGCCGTGCTGCGGAACCCATCGACCAGCCGCTACAAGCACTTCAAGAAGTGGATGGCCCAGAACCCTGATACTCGTCTGTGGTTGATGACTGGGACCCCAACGCCCAACGACCCTACCGATGCGTGGACCCTGTCGCAGCTGGTCGAGAGCCCCTACGCAACGCGCACCTACACCGCCTTCCGTGAGCAGGTCATGATGAAGGTCGGCCAGTGGAGGTTTGTGCCCCGCCCGGAGAGCGTGGACATCGTGAAGAACATCCTCCAACCGGCTGTGCGCTATACCCGGGATGAGTGTTTCGACCTACCCGATACCGTCGTGCAGACCCGGAAGGTGGAGCTGACGCCCGAGCAGAAGAAGCACTACACGACCATGATGAAGCGACTGGTCATCGAGATGCAGGCTGAGGGTACCAGCATCAGCGCCGTGAACGAGGCGGTGAAGGTACAAAAACTCGTGCAGATTGCCTGCGGCGTGGCCTACACCGACGACGGGCAGGACTTCGAGGTCGACTGCTCACCACGGGTGAATGCGGTGAAGGAAGTTATTGAGGAAGCAGGAGAAAAGGTGATCGTGTTCGTCCCCCTGACGGGGACACTCAACATGCTGGAGCGTGAACTGTCCAAGCGGTGGAGCGTGGGCGTTGTCAACGGCGCCGTGTCGGCCAAGAAGCGGGACCAGATCTTCTACGACTTCCAGCACAGCAAAGACCCGCGTGTCTTGATCGCCCATCCGGCGACCATGGCGCACGGACTGACCCTCACTGCGGCGTCGACCGTGGTGTGGTATGGGCCCATTACCAGCAACGAGCAGTATGTGCAGGCGAATGGGCGCGTCGAGCGTATCGGGAAGCGGCACGTCAGCAACGTGGTCCACATCGAGGCAACCGATCTGGAGTACAAGATGTACCACCGGCTGGCGAACAAGCAGAAACTGCAAGGCCTGCTACTCGATCTTATTCAACAAGCAACGGAGTGACACATGACCGTGACGGTAGACAGCGTCATCAAGAAGTACATGAAGCTGCGGGAGGAAAAGACCGCGGTGGAGGCCGAGATCAAGGAGCGCGTGGACAAGATCAAGGCCGACATGGCGAAGCTGGAGGCGTTCCTCAAGGCGAAGATGGATGCCGACGGCCTGACCTCGTTCAAGTCGGAGCACGGTACCGCGTTCCTGACCACGACCGACTTCGCCAACGTCGAGGACTGGGACGCTGTCCTGAAGTTCATCCGCGAGGAGGAAGCCTACGACATGCTGGAGAAGCGTGTCAGCAAGACAGCCGTCCGCGGCTACATCGACGCCAACAAGGAGGTCCCGCCGGGTATCCGGTATGGCACCAAGCTGGACGTCAACATCCGCAAACCCACTGCTCGTTAAGGAGAACGACATGGGCATGACCAAAGGCGAGTACCGTGTCGGTATCGACTTCAACCCCAGCGGGGACGATCTGGTCGGTAAGATCAAACGCGCCGCTGCAGACCTGATCGACCTGATCGAGACAATACAGATGGTCGACCCGGACACTGCACCGGGTCTACAGAAGGACGCCGCCGTGTACCGGCGGTCCGTCGAGATTGTGCGGCTCAAGTCGTTGGCGCAGACCGAGATCGAGAGCGCCGCCATGTGGGCCGTCAAGGCCGCAACTAAACCCACTGCTCGTTAAGGAGGATTCCCATGAGCAACCTCGTTCCTACCAACATCCAAGTCCCGGCCCATCTGGCCGCCAAGGTCGGCCAGCCGTCGGCGCTGTCGCAGAGCATCGCCTCCGGTATCGCGGCTGGTCCGTCGTTCCCGCGCATCTCGATCAAGGGTGCTCGGTTCCGCATCATCGAGGATGGCACCGAGACGGTGCTGGACACCACCTCGCTGGACGTCGTGATCGTCGGCGCTAACCCGAAGCTGTCGAAGACCTATTACGCCAAGGCGTGGGACAAAGACGCTGAGCCGACTGCGCCCGACTGCTTCTCGCTCGACGGCACCAAGCCGCACCCCGAGTCGACGAGCCCGCAGAACGACGTCTGCGCCGCCTGCCCCCACAACGCATGGGGTTCCAAGAAGGGGCCGCAGGGGCAGGATCTGAAGGCCTGCACGGACCAGAAGCGCTTGGCTGTTGTGGCAGCTGACGATCCCGATGGCCCGGTCTATCTCCTGCAGGTCACGCCGTCGGCGCTGAAGGGGCTCAACGCCTACCACAAAGAGCTCTCCATGCGTGGTATCCCGGCCGAGATCGTCAAGACCAAGATCGGGTTCGACACCGACGCGTCCTACCCCAAGCTCAAGTTCGGCTTCGCTGGCTTCCTCGACGAGGATGCCTACGCTGCGGTCGAGCCGCTGTTCGGCGCGGATAACGTGCTGTATATTACTGGGGAGCGGCAGCCGGAGGTGGCGTCGACCGAGACCAAGCCGCGCAAGGCAGCGGTGAAGGCTGAACCTAAGCCCGAGCCGGTAGCCGAGCCCGAGCCCGAGCCGGCGGTCGAAGAGAAGCCCAAGCGTGGGTTCGGTGCCGCCAAGGCCGAAGCGCCGAAGGCTGCCGCCAAGCCCAAGGCCGAACCGAAGGCGGCCGCGGAGGCGGACGACGTCCTGTCGCTGGCCGACGAGATCGCCTCGCTGGTGGGGGATGACGATGACGACTAATCCACCCCTCGACTTCGAGAAGGTGGAGCTCGTTCGCGAGCGGATGGCACTGACCATCAAGGATATGTGCAAGTTGCTCGGGGTGTCCCGCGTCACCTACTACCGGTGGGTGGAGGGCGGACCGATCCGGGAGAGCAACGAGAAGAAGGTCAAAGAGACCCTGCGCCAGATCCTTCCACTTTTGAAAGATGGTACTTGGCCCCCCGAAGGGGCCCAGCACTGGACGAGCGAGAGACGGCTGAACACACTCCTTGAGATTTTAGGTATCGAGGCGTAGTGTGGCCGAACGGGGGAGGGCGACCCCCTCCCCCACAATGGGTAGGATGTGACACATGGATACGCTGGACTTTCTCCGGCGTGTCCTGCCCACCGAAGGGACATACTGCAGGTTCACCCTTTCCGGTAAGCGGAACAAATTTCTCGGTGATCTGGCCGAGGTGGTGAGCGAAGTGCAGGCGTTGGACCAACGCGGGCAGGATGCGTATTTCGCTATCTCCAGCTTCAAGGACGATAGCAGCCGCCGCAACGTGAACGTGCTGGCGACCAAGGTCATCACCATCGACGTGGACTGTGGCGAAGACAAACCATTCACCACATGGAAGCAGGGGCTCAAGGCTCTCGGCGCGTTCGTCGCAGAGATGAAGCTACCCAAACCGCTGATCGTCCGGTCAGGCAACGGGCTCCACACGTACTGGGTACTGGATCGCGATCTCGACCGAGACGAGTGGACCCCGCTGGCCCGGGCCATGAAGGCCGCAGCCGAAGGCCAGAAGTTCGACATCGACCCGACGAAGACAGCCGACGCATCAGCAGTGCTGCGCCCTGTGGGAACCCACAACTTCAAGGATCCCACCAACCCCAAACGCGTTGAGGTGTTGATCGACGGCGGGGACACCACCGTGGCGGCCATGCGAAAGGCGCTGGCCTACTACTTCAACCCGACCGATACGCCGACCAAGAAGCGCAACAACGGGCTGCTGGATAGCCTCGCAGCGCGCAGCGACATGCCCCCTGCCATTGGCAGCCTCGTGGCCGAGAAGTGCCAGCAGGTTCAGTGGGCGACCGAGAACCAAGACAAGGTCTCCGAGCCTCTGTGGTACGCCCTGATCGGTGTGGCTGCGTTCTGTGAAGACCCCGAGGATACGGTCCGCCGGTGGAGCGAAGACCACCCGGGCTACTCCGAGAGCGCCACGCTGAAGAAGATGGAGCACTGGCGCGAGCAGGCCACCGGCCCGACGACATGCGCCAAGTTCGAAGCCGAGCGCCCCGTCGGGTGTAAGGGCTGTCCGTTCGCCGGGAAGATCGGCAGCCCGGCGCGGCTGGGTGTGCGGTACAAGGAGGTAGACACCAGCGCTGAGGCGCCTGAGGCCGTCGTTACAGAGGTCGCTATCCCCAAGCCGTTCAAGCGGACGTCCAAGGGTATCATGGCGACCATCGACGATACCGACATCGAGATAGCCCCGTTCGACATCTACCCACTCAGCTATGGGTATGACGAACATCTCGGGTACGAAGTGGCTCAATTCATGTGGGATCGTCCCCATGTAGGGTGGAAGGTGCTAACATTGCGCCAAGCCTACCTCGCCGATGGTACCTACCGCGAGTTCGTGGGCGTCATCGCAGACCAAGGGATTGTGCTGCAGACGAAGAAACAGACGGAGTACTTCCAGCTCATGCTGCGCTCTTACATGAACGAGTTACGCAAGGTCAGGACCGTCACGAACCACTACGCCACCATGGGGTGGAAAGAGGACAACACGCTCTTTGTTCTGGGGGATGACCTGTACCGGCGCAAGGACGACGGCACTGTCGAGAAAGACACTATCCGGCTGGCGGCTCATGTGAGTCGGGCGGGCAGCGACATGTACAAGCTCCACGGCAGCTATGCTACGTGGAAGGCTGGCACATCGATCCTGCGCAAGGCCAAGCTGTACCCACACCAGTTCTCGATAGGTATCGGGCTGGCCTCGATCCTCATGCAGTTCACCGGGCTAAAGGGCGCGACGGTTTCGTTCTACGGCCCCTCGGGGAGCGGTAAGTCGCTGGCCCAGCTGATGCAGCAGTCCCTATGGGGCGACCCCGAGAAGCTGCACTTCCAGTCCAAGTTCACTGCCAACGCGCTGTTCAGCCGCTTCGGCCTCTACGGTAACCTGCCCATGACGGTGGACGAGGCCACCCAGATGACAGACAAAGACGTTGGGGATTACCTGTACTGGGTCAGCCAAGGGCGCGACAAGGCCCGCCTCAGTCGCAGCGCAGAGGAGAAGGCTCCGAAGGAGTGGGCACTATTCTCCACCCTGTCCACTAACAAACCGGTCTCCAGCAAGCTGATCTCCAGCGGCGATGAGACCGACGCCCAGCTGGCCCGCCTGCTGGAGCTCCGGGTGGACCCGTCGCCGTTGTTTGCCGAAGGTACCGATGCCGGCCGCAGGCTCCACCGGCTGTTCACGGAGAACTATGGGTACGCAGGCCGTGAGTTCCTTGAGCGCCTGATGCAGATCGGCGAACAGGGTATCCGTGCTTTACTCGCTGCTGCGTTCGCCGAGTTCGAGAAGACATACGGCAAGAAGTTCTCAGGTGTCGAGCGGTACTGGGAGGTCGCTGTCGTGGTGGCTGAGCTGGCTTTGCGGCTGGCTTACGAATGGGGCATCATCGATTATCAACCGGCTAATACGATCCAGTGGGTCCTGTCGCAGATCGACACCATGCGGGAGGTTGTGGCAGACAACCATCGCGACGACTTCGACCTGCTCGCCGAGTATGTCAACGAACACCTCAGCAACACGCTGGTGGTCTGGCACAACCCCGGGCAAGAACCGACACCGGCTTACGAGATACTGCCGCGCGGACCGATCCGTGTGCGGATCGACGGCAAGCGTGGGAAGGGATCCCTGAAGCTGATCGGTGGCTCGATGATGCTGGACCGCGGCCATTTCCGTCAGTGGTTCGCCAAGCGGGGGGGCAACGCTCGGGAGCTCGTGGCCCAGATCACCGAGGCCGGGGCCAACGTCACGCCCAAGATCCAGAAGGCATCGCTGGGCAAGAACTCCCCGCTCTCGCCTCCGCAGTGCTATGTTATAGGGATTGACTTGCGCCACCCGCGCTTGCGGTCGATCCTCGACGGTATCGAGCAGTACAAAGAAGACAAGTCGGTGGGCAATGTCGTCGACCTATCCTCCCGGACGTAGCTGACCCTAACGGGTCAGCGCATCTATGATGTCTTCGAACTCGCTGCGCCCAGCCGTTGGTGTTGTGCGCAGCGTACGCTCGGTTGCAGGGCGCCGTGCCTCGCGCAGTGCCCGCTGAGCCCCTTGCCGGAAGTTGGTGATCTCCAGCGGGGTACCACGGTGCCGCTGGTTCCACTCGCGCACGTCGTCTTCGATCTCCCGACGACGGGCGACATCACCGCGGATGCTGGCTTGGACCCACTCGGACCGGTACTGCGCCGATAGCTCCCGACGATAGTTGGCCACGCGATTGATGATGCGGATTGTAGAGTACTGCTCCGCAGCGGACGCCGGGTAGAAACCAGCGAGGCGGGTGGCTATGTCGTACCACGCAAGGTCTGGCTCCACCACGTACCCCCTCCGGTCGATGATCGCACCGGAGCTGAGGTAAGCGTAGGTATCTGCCAGCAACCGGATACCGGTTACGGGTGCTTCGCGAGCGACATCCTCTGCCGTTATGGTCGGCGAGAAGGGCGCTCTCACCGCGTCTATAACAAACTGCCCCGCACCCATGAGCGCTGAGGGCATCGGACCGAGGATCTCCTCGTACATCCGACCACGATCAGTCCCTGTGAGGAAGAACTCGGTCGCCGGGAGCGGGCTGACCGCCACACGACTCATCACATCCCCCGGTAGGAGCTGACCGGCTACGCCGCTGAGCACCCATTTGCCCAGACCCGGCTGGATCTGATCGAGCTGTTGCGCACCCCATGCCCGGATACTGCCGGTCCCGACGCCGAGACCAAACCGTTGGTCGAGCGTGTCGAGCAGGTCCTCGACGTCTTCAGCAAATGGCAGCGCGGCGATACCGCCCAGCATCCACAATGCGGTGGCCATCCACAGCTTGCCCTTCGCATCCATGTTGCGGAACAACTGGATCGAGGTCGTCGGGAAGACCTTGTACATGTACAACATACCCGCCAGACCGCCACGGAAGAAGTTCGGGCGGTTCACCGTCGCGTACTCGCCAAGCGTCTCGCGCAACATACCGGAGACGAATTTCACGGAGTCCCGGTACGCTTGCTCGACTGCCGCCTCGTAGTCCGCCCCCTTTAGGTCAGGGTCAATGCTGTTGGTGCGCCGCGCGAACTCCATGCGAAATGCGGCGACGCCGGCTGCGCGACGGGATGCCTGCTCGGACACGTTGAACATGAACATCATACCATCGATGGTCTTCTGCCCAAGCCCGGTGGTAGCCATACCACGGGCGGTGTTGCTCATCGTGTTGGTGAGCGCAGGCTGCATGGACCCTTGGCGGATCTCCTGCGCAAGCATCCGCGCCTCGAAGTCGGTGACCTTATACTTCTTCTGGAGAGCGTCATCGGCCGCAACGCCCTCCCAGAACGAGGCCTCGTTGAACTTGGCGCTCTCCTTGGTCGGGAGCGTGCCGGGCAGGCCCACTTGTTTGAATGCCCGGTTGATCTCGGTCATCGTGCGACCCATGCCGAAGCCGCCGCCGAAGGCCGTCTTGGAGTTGCGGGTGGCGAGATAGGGCGCCACGTTAGTGTAGACGCTGACCGGGTTGAGGGCCGCCGTGGCAAACGATGCGCCAAGCTGGAAGACAGCAGTCAGGTTGCGCCACCGGGCGACGAACTCATTGGAGTCGAAGTCCGATTCGACAAGGCGCTCGTTGTTGTTCATGAACGCCAGAACCTTACCGGCTTGGTTCTTGAACTTGTTAGGCATACCTCCTGTCTCGTCGAACAGCATCTGGGCTTCTTCGTAGTCACGCCGCGCGGCATCCACCTGCGCCCGGCTTGCACCCGGATCGGCCACGAGGCGTTCGTACCGCGCCTTGGTGGCCTCGACACGCTTGGGGTCTCCGTCCCACAGCTCCCGCGAACGCTTGTTCCGGCGACTCATGAGGCGCTCGATCTCGGGGCGCATCAACGTCTTGGAGATGGTAGAAGCCCGACCGTCGATATGCGTGGCGATGTTCTTGATACCATTGCGTGGATCGCCGGCGGTGAACTCTGTGAGTAGCCGCTTACGTGCCCGGTCATCCTGCCGGGTCAGGTCGATCATGAGCTCTTCCATCTTGGAAGGCTTCAGCGGGATACTATAG
>Ga0180433_10012257_pt1 | contig 10050 bp, 12 predicted proteins | sample SS_ome_8_FD_132980 | JGI IMG/M metagenome (GOLD analysis project Ga0180433, IMG submission 132980) | Hypersaline lake sediment archaeal communities from the Salton Sea, California, USA - SS_1_D_1 metaG | ecosystem: Environmental > Aquatic > Non-marine Saline and Alkaline > Hypersaline >...
CCATAAATATTCAACATATCATAAAGGGTTTTACCATCAACTTCGAATTTAGATAGAGTTATACTCTCATTAATTACATATTGAATATCAGTATAATATTCATTCTTTATAGATTTAATCTGATTCTTAATATCAAGATTACCTTTATTATAATTATGTAAATCTAGAAAAGTTTCACAGAATTTCGATGATTCTAAATTCTTATACATATTTATTTTAATATTATGGTGAGAAAAATTAACATCTGAAAAGTCAGGATCAACTTTAAATAATAGAAAGGTAGATCTCTTATTAAAATACATTCCTATGTTATAAAATCCGTCAACCATAGGAATTCGTATGTTATAACATCTATCAAACACTTTCCCTAATTCTAATGGCATTTATTCATCCTTTATGCAAATGAATCTGACCAACTACCAAAATCTACGTCAATATCATCACTTGATTCAGGTTTATGTGAAGTTGTTCTCCATAATGTGATAATTGAATCTTTATCCATTGTAGATTCATTTAATAGTTTTTCCCAATTTGACCAACTTGAATTTTTCTTTGGATCCCAATGAAATAGTGCTTTTACTATTGTATCTCCAAACTCAATAAAATCATCAACATCTGATATCCATTTTGGATCAAATGGTTCTTTTTCAAGAGAATTCAATATTTTACCAGATATCAAATCTCTATACTCTTCAGGTATTTCTTCCAAATTATTTTTTATAGTTCTATTTATATGTGAAACTTTTTGTGGTTTTTCACCATTAGATTTTTTTGGTTTTTTCTTAGGTGCATCTTTAGTAAATAAATCTAATATTTCAGAATCTATATCTTCTTTACCAAGAATTTTTAATGCTATCTCTTTAGAATTTATAGATTTACCATCTGATTTTTCAGCAATTTCTAAATTAACTATATCATTTGTTATTTGTTCTATACTAAATTTATTATAAGAAGGTAATCTTAACCTACCAGATGAATGTGCATTTTCATGTATTTCGGAAACTGTTGGAATAGTATTAGAAAGTGCTTTCTTTGTTAATTCATTTATAAAATATAGAATATCCTCTTCTATTATGGGTTTACATTTATATGTTTCAATTATCTTATCAAATGAATCAAAAAATCCCATTGATTTGAATTTTTTAAATCTTCTTATCACTGACGTTGCTATTACTTTAGGATCAATTTTTGAGATAAAACTAAAAATAAAAATATCACCATAACATCTTAAAGCGAAATACATAAGTGCTTTATTCTTTGTAGCATCCGAATCAAATTCTTCTAATTTTGTCCTTAATATTTTAACATATGCCATTATTGTTAATAAATCGTATGCCAATAATGTATCTTCTTTACTGATGTTTTCTGGGTTATATTTTATCATTACAGAACTAAGAGGGATCGCTACATCTTTATTTATGTACTCTTTAGCGGCTACCTGGAATTGTAGTTTACTGAAGTACAGCGCTGACTTTAATTCGTCCTCTGAAATATCTGGTAATTGTGCTCCCAGTGTATCTTTTAATTTCAATAAAGGAGTATCAGTTGGTATTATTGCAGAAATAAGATTACTAAAAACTTCTATATCACCATGACATATTTTCGTTACTAATTCAGTACCTATTTCATCAATAATTTCAGTCTTTTCATCTTTTGATAATTTATCAACTTCATCTAATTGAATTGAATCAAAATCCATATTATCAAATTCAGTTTGAATGTTTTCATCGTCGCTATCAAACTGAGATTGAATATTAGATTTTGGTATATCAGGAATTTCTCCTATTTGAGTTGGTAATATTTTTAGTGCAGTTTCTATCGCTTTATTTGTTTCATACACCTTTGATAATAATCTATTGTTTGCTAGTTGAATAACCATTGAAATATATCTATCGTAATTAGTTGTATAACTCTTTAACTTTTCTACAATTAGAGGGAATAATATACTCTTAGGTACACATATTTTCCCAAAATCTGAATCATTTCTTATTATTGATATTTGAGCAACTTCTTCTCCGTTTGATGCTCTCATCAATAATATATGCAAACTATTATTCTTATCATAATTTTTAGTTATCTTTAATGCCTCCCCTGAATCCCTCGAATGCTTGAATGCTGAGTTGAGTGATAACAATAAATCAGAAGCATCAGTACAAGTAATCTTACAACTCCTATAAGTTTTGTCAGTATTCTGACGAATGTTGAATTCAAATTTTGGAGGTTGAATATTACTATAATCATCTATTGAAGATGAACTTGAAATATTCAAATATAATGTTGCATTTGTATTGTATAAATAATCCGTATGTTGAAGCAGAATTTGAGAATACCATTCTCTTTCACTATTATACTTATTCATTTCTCTCCTCTCTACATTACTATTTGTTGAATCACTTTTATTTTTTGTTCCTAATTTGTAAATTTACTTCTCATTGAATTAGTTGAATTTAATATTCATTAATAATTCATATATGACATTAAAACGAACTCTACGAGTCCTGAGTAGCTATTTGAATTATCTATGCCTTTATATACATTTTTTACTAAATCACTCTGACGTTGCTCCTGCTCGTTGATTGTTTAAATTTAACATCATATTGAACTAATAATGATAACGAATATTAATATTTTGAAATAAAGCAAAAACAATTATTGAATCAATAAGATTAGATAAATGAACTCTTCTTCGGGAGGGAGGGTCCCAACCCGGACGAATGAAGAAGAGTTCAAAATTTATCCAAATACATTTAGCAAAAATTATGAACTGAAATTTAAATGAATAATCTAAATATAATAAATGAAATAAATAATTAGTTGAAATTTATGTTTAGAATATTAGTTTTGAGTTATTTTATTTTGTTTTATCTTTAATATAAATATTAATCTTTAATATTAAGTTTAAACTTAATAATAAAAAAATCTCTTATAATCCATTGAAATTATTATGGATTTTTTACTATTAAAACTATAGTAGTACACATAAATCTTAAGTTGAGAGATAATCAAATAGTCACTAGATATTTCTTAAGTAGTACACATAAAACCAAAGTATATCTATTAATTTCTCCAAAATCAATTTATTTACTATATTAATGAATAACATCAAATTTTAACAAAGAACAAGCTCTACTAGAATCAAACGTATGAGACTTAATAAAACCATTCTTTTGCAATTCTTCTAAAGACGTATAAATAATTTTCCTACTATTTATACAATTAGGTAAATTCAATTTTTCAAAAACATCTGTTAGATTAATCTTAACAGGAGATTTTTTTAATCTTACTAATAATCTATAAATTAATTGAGCATGTTTAGATAAATTATAAATTTCATCAGACATTAAACATACATTACCAGCTATTATATTATGAACAAAGAATAATCCTAAAGGTGTATCAAATGATAATTTATAACTAGAATTATGTCTACTAGTATTATCAAAAATAGTATCAACTTCTTCAAAACTAAATAAACTTTGATAATCTGATTTTCCATTAAGATTTGAATATTTTTCTAAATGATAATATCCATTAGCTTTAAAAACTCTACATATATATGCATCTAATCTTAATTGACAACTAGATATTCTTTCTAATAATTGTTTCACTTGAATATGACTACATTTCCAATAATTATAAACATACGCTCTGAACTCAGTATCATTGAAATATACAGTATAAATGTCGTCTGAATTAATTTTATGACTTTCATTAATTGAATTGAAATCATCATCAGTTATCTTTTTCTTTATTTCAAATGACTCATTAGCTTTAGGTATCATATTTATACATTCTTTATTTCTTATAATATTTGCTAAAAAATCTGTAAACATGAAACTTTGATGATCCCAGATATTAGTCATTGCAGCAATAGGTCTTTTGTAATGAGTCATTATCATTGGGAATTTATAATTTTTTCCTCTAGTTGGTATTACTGCATGTAAAGAGTTTTGTAAACTAGTCTCACTTATAATCATCTCTATTCTCCTTTCACCTAAATAAGATTAATTACTCTTTATAATCTTCACAATACTTAGTTAAATGAACAATTAAATTCTGAGAAAACTTTTTCAAATCTTTAATATCTCTCATTTCAATTTGACTTTCTAAAACAGTCTTCATTGTAATTAAAAATTCTTTTAAATCAAATTCACTATCTGATCCTTTACTTTTAACTTTTGTTACTAATGGACATTTTTTTCCTGCAGGAATTGGAGGGTGATAATATCCACATTGAGAGCATTCAACATTAGTAGAAGATGGTTGCATCATATGAAGTTTTGGTTTTTTGACTTCGGTCTCTCCCATTACATTTCTCCTTTCATTAATTCCAATTTATAATTCAAGATTTTCATCAATTATATGTTACATTAAAATAAAAAAGTAACCTAAATAATTTTTACTTTTTTCTATTTAAAACTAGTACTATCATATATATTAATATATGAGTATGGTTTTTAGATTTTTATTTTTCAATTTAGAACAAATTAGTTGAAATGATAGTAGGGATTGATAGTGGAGACTTCTTCCAAGGTGTGGCTCACCTACTCATGAGAGTTTCCACTATCAATTTTTCTTAATATATTATGGAGAGTTGGCTGAGCGGCTTAAAGCACCGGTCTTGAAAACCGGCAATGTTAAAACATTCGGGGGTTCAAATCCCTCACTCTCCGCCAAATTGGGATGATTATAGTCGTGTAGAGAAAGCATGTCATTGGTAAAACTACTGCTTTAGCCATAGAGTATACCTTCCATGCAATACAAATGTAGTTTTGTTTTCTTTACACATCAACTATATTCATCTCAATTTTTCTTAAAAATTACGAATTAGTGAATAGGAGAATAATAATGAACGATGTTAAAAAAGAAATGCTTTACATTTATCTTGTTGAGAAACAAGAACTTGATGAAAAAACTTCAGAAGTATTAACAAAAACTTACATTGAAAAGGCAGAGAATAGTAATGACACCCCCCTTCTTATTTATTTAAAAGAGATGGGTTATATTAAAGATTTTCTTATGAATCAAGCAAGAGAATTATTTGTAATTAAGAATAATGACATAGTACCAAAAAATAAAAAGGCAAAGGAAATTATAGATGCATTGATTAACCAAATTTTAGATGATTTTGAAGATGATTAATTTGAATAAATGTGCCTGTGTGGGGGAATTTGGTATACCCAAGGGACTTAAAATCCCTCGACATTTATGTCATATCGGTTCGAGTCCGATCACAGGCACCATCTATTTTACAAGAAAGGAAAGAATAGTGGATTCAGAGAAAGAGAAAATCAGGGTTGTAATAGAATGTAGTAAGTGTAAGGAATTACAAAGAATTGATGTTTTTAAAGAAGATTATGAAAAATTCAAAAATTCATCTGAATTAATCCAAAACATTTTTCCATATCTTTCTCCTGGTGAGAGAGAGATGTTTAAAACACAAATCTGTGATTCGTGTTTTAAGAAAATGTTTGAAAACTAAACTATGGAGGTGACACATGAAGAGAAGTTTAAGTATCTTATTAGTGTTTTTATTTCTCATTTCATCCTCAGCCTATTCGAAAACAATTTCAGGAGAAATTGTTATTAAAGGGGACGCGCCTCCGGGGATGAAAATAAAAAAGAAATTGAAAAGATCAGGACTAACTGTAATTAAAGTACCAATTGGCAAAGAGAAAGAATTTGTTGAGAAATTCAAAAACAAAGGATATAAAGCCAATGAAATTTTGGAAGCCCACATATTTGGTCTTAAAGGAGAAATGATTGATATATCTCCAGATGTAAGTTCTATGGCAGCCGCTACAGATCCCTATTATTCATATCAATGGCATTTTCCTATGATTCAAGCAAATGAGGCATGGGATATTAATGCCGGTGATGGAGTGATAGTTGCTATAATTGATAGTGGACTTTCAACTGGAGGGGCAGATGGAATTAATTGTGTTACGAATGGATGGAACACAATCAATGAATCATCAAATTATTATGATGGGAATGGACATGGTACTCATGTAGCGGGGACTATCGCTCAGAATACAAACAATGGAATTGGAGTCGCAGGTTTGGCTCACGATTCATGTATAATGCCAATAAAAGCATTAGGTGATGATGGTTATGGAGATTTTACTGACATAACTGAAGCGATTTATTATGCGGTCCAGAATGGGGCGCAAGTAATTAATATGTCATTGGGGACAGATTCATATATGGGCATTACTAATGACCCAGTTATGGATGCCGCATTAGACTATGCATATGCAAATAATGTAACGGTTATTTGTGCCGCAGGGAATGATGGTAATCCATATAATGTGTCGTATCCGGCAATATACACAACGACTATTGCCATAGGTTCAATAGGTTATGGATTCTATAGAATAGATTATACAAACGAGGGAATCGGTCTTGATTTTCTCGCTCCAGGCGGAGATACGAATGATAGAAATTATGATGGTTTCATTGACGGGGTTTTACAAGAAACTGTAGAATATGGAACATGGATGTATTATTTTTATTATGGGACTTCAATGGCAAGTCCTCATGTAGCGGCGATGGCTGCAATGTTAATCTCTAATGGAAATGCATTAACTCCTGATGATATCTATAATAATATGGTTGATTCATCTATGGATTTAGTGGATGTTGGATGGGATACAATTTCCGGGTGGGGATTAATTCAAGTCGCAGATGGATTGATGTTGAATAATTGTACTGATAATGATGGAGATGGATATTCAACTTGCGATAGTGATTGTGACGATTCAAATCCAAATGTATATCCGGGCGCTCCTGAAATATGTTATGATAATATTGATAACAACTGTAACGGCGCAATTGATGAAGGTTGTGCTTGCACAGATAGAGATGGTGATGGATATTGTGTGGAGAATGGGGATTGTAATGATGCCCCTAGACTTCGTGGACAATATTTTCATCCCGGGATGGACGATATTAATGAGCCGACATGGCGAAACGGTGCAGATAATGATTGTAATTGCATCGTAGACGGGTAGTATACAATTCCCCATGAATCATTGTGGCTCATGGGGATTCATATATATTCCATTATAGTGAAAGTAGAATTGCTTACTAATGAAAAGGAGAATGTAATGAAACAAACAAACAAACAAGCAATCGTCAAGAAGATTTATCAATCTCCAGATCCAATCACTGCAGCAGAGATCGCAGAATCCCTCCACAAGACTCCGAAAAATATTGGAAATCAAATGTGGCATTTAGTTAATTCTGAAATCAATGAAAAACACAAAATCATCAAAGTTAAATCTAAAGATGGTAAACAAAACGCTTATGACATCTCACGAAAATGGAAAAAACGAGATGTGAAAGATGTCATTAGTATGTTTGGTAGGAAAGCGATCCTTGATGAGGAATTGACTGAAGAATGGAAGAGTACTAAAAAAATACCCAACACAACTAAAATGAAAAGGCAAGAATCACCAAATACAGTATTAACTGTAGATAAATCATGTAATATAAAAATCAGTTCAAACAAGATTACTGTAGACAATATCACAATCACGAATGAATCAGGAAAAGAAATAGATCTTCAAATAATCTAAACAATCAGAGGGGGGAATTATGTCAACATACGATGTACCTGGTGCAAAAAGTCATAATAATGATGAATTAGCGATGGGATGTTGGGCTGAACACAAAGACGGATCAATGATATTTATTAAGGGAGTAGAAAATAAAAATGTCATTTTTGATATGTACGATCTGGACGTAGACCCCCCACTCTGTTACTCGACATCAATGTTTCAAGATGCTTTTGAGGAAAAGTTTTCTTGGAAACCAGATGATGATAATGGTATTCGTTGGACATGGCACGATAAAACTCCAATGCCTTGGCAACGAGTTATGAAGTCTGTTCGAGACGGTCAGATGTATGCTGATGCTCAGGATCAACTGAACGCCGCATCAAAATTAGCAAAGTCTATGGATCTGAAAGGTACAAAGTTAACTGAAGATGAAATATCTAAATTAGTTAATAAAATGAGAAGACATCACCGGGATATGGAAGAATTGAAACAAACAATTCAAACAAGAAAAACTCCAAGGACTATATTACAGCGAATACAGGGGGCGATCAGTGAACTTAAAAGAACGCATGATTAAGTTAGTGGATAGAATTAAGTCTAAAAAAGCAGATGAACTAGACATTGAATCTGAAACCAATAATGTCATAAATCTTTTAGAAGAAAGGGAGAGAAGATTGAGGGTTTCATGTTACAACTACATGTTAAATCTCCCTGCCTTTAAGGGATTAGATGAGGAAATGGCTCAGCTTGAGAAAAAAGAGTATGAAGAACAAGGAATCAATACAGATAACTGAGGTAGAAAATGGAGAAAGATAAAAACAATATCACAGATGAAGAATTGGTTCGAACTGTAGAGGATTGTACAGCGTGTGGGAAACTTATGTTATTTTTAGTAAATCATTCTCTGTCTGGAGACTTTGTAGTTAGATGTCCGCATTGTCAGCATCCGCACTGTAGAAAGGTAGAGAAAGGAAAAGTAACATCAAGTCGGTTTGACTCAAGAGATACAGAAGAAATTGAAAAATTAGTCCACGTTAAAACATGGAAACATTCATCAGTAGATATCAAGTCATCATCGGCCTCAATCTTTATTAGAGATAGTTGGATAAACAGATCAGATATTTCAAATGGGAGGTGATATGACTTTATCAGATTCTCAAAAGACATATTTGAATAATTTTACTTATTCAACGTGCGATACTAATACATCGTCAATGAGGTTTGTCGATACCGCCTGGACAGACTCAACAACGACTGCAACTACATCTGTTAATCCTTATCCAACTGCCGTATTCAATGTACTACCATATAGTACTGTAGAAAATTGGACTGTTAAAGCAGATCAGAATAAAATGATCATGAGTCCTGGTAGTCAAATGACAATTGAATTACCAGATGGTACTATCTTGGAGGTAGATGAGAAAGGTAATTACAAAATAAATGATAAGGATGCAAAAGTTGTTTATCAGGCAAAAAGATGTAGAGGGTTTAATAAATATTTGAATGCCTCTGATCTTTTAGAGGAGTTTATACGATTTCTTGGGACAATCGGAGGGACTCAAGAAAAAGTATTAGATGTTCCAATTGAGTTATTTATTAATTGGATCATCGTAAGAAGTGCAGAAGAGGATGAAGAAGAAATTCCTGAAGGAGTACAACCTCTTGATAAATATTTTCTTCCTCCGAATAAAAGATGGAATTTTAGATGTAGATTATGTGGAAGATTTATATCTAAAATGAAACAAAGTAGAGATATTCTCTTTTGTAATCCATCACATTTTGATCTATATTACCAGAAATACCTTTTACAAGGTTAGAACAAATAAAAAATAAACGGGAAGAACTGTAGGAAAAGATATTAATAAATTGTAGTAAATCAATCATTTTGTATTTATATCTATTCTATAATCGTCGGCCTATCTTCGCCAGGATAGGGCACGATTTTCTGGAAATTCCAGATTGTCAGATAGAATAGCTACTAAACTGACAAATGTAGGCAAAATGAAATAACCACAACAAAACTTACGGTTCTTCCCAACTCTTTTAACTTGATGAAAGGTATATAGAAATGATATCAACTGTCAAAGAATTAATGAAAACATTTGAGAATAAATATACATTTGGATTTATTCGAGTAATGTTTTATGATAGTTCATTTGAAAATGGAATTCTAATGTGGACGGTTGATGATGAAGATGAAATCATATATAAAAAGATATTTCATGGGCACAATCATTATCTTTTCAAGAGTTCTGATGAACTTATAAAAAGACTAAAACAACTAAATTCATTTTATCAAAAATAATCTCTTTTTTATTTTTTAGGAGCGGAGATGGCACGCAGATTGGATATTGTAAATGTTGTAGATGTAGAAGCAACATGTTGGGAGAATGAGCCTCCTCCAGGTCAAATAAATGAAATCATCGAGATAGGGTTGACAGAAGTGGATGTGGCTAAATTAGAAATAAAATCGTCTAACGGTTTTATA
>Ga0180433_10012261_pt1 | contig 10047 bp, 18 predicted proteins | sample SS_ome_8_FD_132980 | JGI IMG/M metagenome (GOLD analysis project Ga0180433, IMG submission 132980) | Hypersaline lake sediment archaeal communities from the Salton Sea, California, USA - SS_1_D_1 metaG | ecosystem: Environmental > Aquatic > Non-marine Saline and Alkaline > Hypersaline >...
AGAATTAAACATATTAAATCTTTGGGAACTTCGGTTCAGAAACACAGGGCTTTGGGTAAATTATGGAAGGATTTGGGCATAAGCGCAGGTGAAGAGGCAAAACCACAGAGCAACGAAAAAGGAGGGAGGGAAATGAAAGTAACTTTTTGGGGCGTAATTAACGCCGTTTTATTTCTTATTTGGTTAAGCCAACAGGAGGGATGATATGGATATCGTTGAACAGCCACCCAAGTATAAACTAAGGCATTACCGTCAGAAGTCTACTTCGGAATTTGAGGAGATTGACGTGCATGGGCAGACAAAAGCTGAAGTCCAAGAGCTTTATCAACTGGCCCGGAGGAAAAAGAAATGAGCGACAATGAGAAATTTGTTTACCTTTGGGTTGGGCTCCTTGGTTTCTATGTCCTGGCGAAGATGGTGATCGGTTGAATGAGGCAGAGATCCAGGAAGCGTTGAAGCTCACGGACCAGGACCGCCTCCAGATCAAGGCCCGTGTTGATTTCTCATTCAAGGGGATTGATCAGGCGATAGAGCATGCCATGGCCACTAGGGTGGCGTCTATCATTATAAAACTAGCTGATGAACTCAAGGAATGCCGGAAACGGATCAGTGAACTGGAGGAACAGAATGTCAAAACAAAGAAGCGCAATGCAGATGCACAGAGCAAGAAGGCATGAACGGATATTCCAAGGAAGGAAGCCGGAGCCGGAACTGGAATGCAAGCCATCCAGGATAGACCGCTGTGCCAGCTGCCCAAGGAAGTTTAGGGATTGGACGGAGGTTGCAGAATGGAACTGCAAGGATTTTGTGTTGAATACAAAAAAGCTGACAGGTGTAGATCATGACCGATGAGAAGATATTATCCCAGAAGAAATGTGATTGGTGTGCCAAGAAGTTTTCAGCCACCAAGGCGGAGCTGAAGAAGAAGGGCATGGCAGTTGGGAATGTCAATTACTTCTTCTGCTCTGGCCCATGCAGGGAGAAATACGCTAAATTCCTATCCGAACCTTTGCGCTGAAAGCTAACCTATTTGTGCTCGATTGGGCCAAAGATTAGTGGGAGTTAGGGGGGATTTCCCTATTTTTCACGAATTTCTCAAACTCTTCTTTCTTCTTGCGCTTCAGCATGATTTTGTATGGAGTTGCGTGGAGGTATGGGATGACTGACCTGAGGGATTTCGCTCCCTTGAAGTGCATCAAGCCAGAAAGCGAGGCATTGTTCTGCGCTTCCCGGGTGATCGCGGAATGGCGGAGGTGATAAGGGGTGATCTTCCGGCCGAGGGCTTCCATCCCCCGCTTGTTGAGGACTTTCTGCATCCACCTGGTTGTTGTGTATGGGAAGACCGGGATGTCTTCATACTTGAATGCCTTGATGTAATCCGCGATGAATTCCAGGAAAGGATCGATATCCATCCCCTGCGGGCGCTCGAACTCCAGGTGGCGCTTTTTCATCTGGAACTTGTTGGTCTTCTTGAGCTTCTTTGTGGCCAGGTATATGATCACCGAATCTTCCTGGACCAGAACGTCCGCCCGGTGGATCCCGAGCAGCTCGGATGGCCGTGCAGCTGTGGTCCATGCGAATGCCACAAGGGCACGCTCATAATCATCCTTGCATGCGTTGAAGAGCCGGAGCACTTCATTTTCCCCCAGGATCCCCTCCTCTGAGATGTTGTCGCTGAACCTAGGCATCCCGGTCCTCCATAGTGAGCTTCACTTCCCCCTTCTTGAAACCCATCTCCGGGAAGAGGATATGGTTGAGGTAGCGCCGGATCCACCTGTGGGGCATGAACTTCCCGACAGAATGCTTCTTCCCCATGAAGTCCACCTGCATGGCCGAGAGGTCCTTCGAGGCGATCTTGAGCTCATACCTCGTGTCTGTGATCTTGTTCAGCACGATGTACTGATCCATCGTTACAGAGAGGCCCTGGAGCTTTGTGCCGAAGAGACGCATCACCTCAAGAGACTTGAATACCCCAGTGAAGCTATCAAGCTTCTTAGTGAGGAACCGCTGGGACCACTTCTTCATTTCCTTGCTTGTGGACTCCAGGACGTTCTGCTTTATCCCGCCTATGAGCGTTTCTTCGGCATCCTTCCCGAGCGGGGCAGGGAAGTCCATAATGTAGACTTTCCAATCCATAGATCCACCTACTGGGTTACGAGGGCCTCAACCAGCTTGACTTGCGGGCACTCTGCCTTGAATTCGTTGATTTTGTCCTTCTGGAGCTTCTGGGCGGTCTTGTAGAGCTCTTGCAGCTTCGCTTCGTCGCTTATGAGGGCCTGGCCGGCCTTCTCTGCGTAGAAGATGTAATTGGTCTCATGGCCGCCCTCCCAGGTGGCGCACATCTTGAAGAATCCTTTCACCAGGACATCAAGCACTGGCTCTGCCCCTTCCTCCGGGGCCGGGCGGCTCACTTCCTGTGTAGGATACTCCAGCGCGAAATGCACTTCCTCGATTCCCCTATCCTGGACCTTGTTGATAAAGTCCCCAAATTTCATTACGTATATTTTCATGGTTTCCCTCTGTTCATAAGTATATTCAGGAGAGCATCCGCGCTGACGCGGATCTTCTCCTTTGCCTGGTACTCAAACAGCATGTCCATGAACCTCGCATGGGTTTCCTCTGAACAACTGATTGTTTTCTGGCCCATCATTCCCCTCTGTTTATGTAGTCCTCGAAGGAAGTTATCCTAAGCTTTTCCATCGCCATCCGAAGCGCCTCATCCAGCTTGAAGATCAGGGTGTGGTCCTGGTCGAGCTTCCTGTCCTTGTCCTTCATCGTCTTGTACCCGGAGAGCAGGAGATTTGGATCGTAATAGTGCGGCTCGAAGCGCATGAACTTGTCCTTGTCCTCCTTGTTGAACTCTGAACCCATGACCTTGGGGCGCAGCTCACCCCACAGGGAAGTCATTGCACTCACGTATTCCTTGGCGATCCTGGCATCCGGGTTGTCGTAATTCACCAGATACTCCCGCCTGAATTCCTCCCGGAGCTCCCCTATCTGCTTCCAGCGCTCCAGGAGGACATAGGCGTATGCTGCACCGATCGTCAGGTCTCCCAATTCAACCACCAACTACAATGTTCCCATCCGGGCTTATCTGGCCACCGGCAGGGACAACTACCACCGCCCCGGAGCCCCCTCCGGAAGAGCTTGCGCTCGAGGCCTTGAACAGGGGGCTGCTTACGATCTGGTTCCTGGTTTCCTCAGCTGCGAGCTTCGCACCTTCAGCCGAAGTGAAGGCCAGGTATGAGACTGCGAGGGCAAGGAGGACCAGGATCAGGGTGGCTATTTTCGCAAGATCAGGGCCGTCCCCTCTCTTCTTCTTGTCCTTCAGCTTCTCGTTGTCAATGTACCCCCCGAGGACCGGGGAAATCTCCACCGGCTCGATCTTGTCGTTGTCCTTCACATCAGAGAATTCTATCGGGAGGAGGTCCTTCTCATCCACGTAGATCACAGGAACGCCTTCCTGCCACTTGATGAACTGCTCGCGGACATTGAACATCTTCTCCTGCTGGAGTATCAGGGCATCCTCCGGGATTTGGGTAGTCGATTTGTTCCTCTGGAGGAACTTGAAGATCCGCTTCTTGTCGTCCTCCTTCACCACATAATCCTTTTTGATCATCTTCTTGGTGACGACCGTGATGGTGTTGGGGTTGTTATCTGCTACGGCGCGGTATGCCTTCTTCCCGTCGTAAATCCAGAAATATTCCCCTACTTTCACTATCCCAAATTCCGGGAAGATATCAATGAACCGGATGGATCGCTTATCCTTGTTCCGGATGCCGAGAATAATAACATCCTTCTTTAAGATTATCCTCTTGATCTTCGTTCGGAAGAACAAGTCCAGCCAACGGCCGTACCCAAAGGCCCCGAGCACTCCTGCGAAAAGCACAAAGGGCATCATCGTCAATAGAATATCAACGCCACTCATAGTCATCCTCTCTTCAGATTTGCAATAAAGTCCTTGAGCTGCTGGAGCTGGCCCGCTTCATCCTGCTCCTGGGCGGTGGCCCCATAACCCCTCATGTCCTGTGGGGAGATGTAGCCTCCCAGCTCTGCCTGGTGCTTCCGTTCTTCCCCTTCCATCGCGCGGGTGAGGCCAAGCTCAGAGTATAGTTTTGCCCGCAGGGTAAGGAATAGGTTCGCAAGTCGCTTGTCGCGTAGGCTCATGTCATACAGCTTGATCAGGTACTCAAGCTCCCGTTGGTAGATCCTCATGGTCTCATCGTCCTTGATGATCGCCAGGAGAGCTTGCTTGTCGAAGACCTGAGAATGGTTCTTCACTTCCCCAGGCTCGTTTTCCATGAGGCCTTCGGCATGGGAATAAGGATTGTTCGACGGAGAGCGATTCTTGCTCAGGACCTCCATGTACCTTCCGAACTCCCGATCGCTGGTTCCCATACACTTATATCAACTATATGGTTTATAAATGTTATACTAGAAATGAGCTCATGTCTTGGGCTTATTATGCGTCACAAGCCCCAGTCCCCACCGCCGAAATCTCTTTGGTCGCCTTCGCTCTGGTGCTGGGGATCGGGGCTTATTTTGATTACAAAAGCAACATGGTCCCGGACCTGGTCTCAGCTGGGATATGGCTCGCCGGGATCATGGCTTTCTTCGTGAACCCGATAGCGATCTTCATCCTCCCGCTTGCCTTTGGCCTCATATTCGGGGGGTGCGCAGCCATCAAGCATCTCACGGATATAGAGATGATGGGCTGGGCCGATGTGCTTACGCTGCCCCCATTCCTGGCTATGATGGGGGCCCGGGCAGCGGATGTAGGGAGCGTCTGGCTCGTTGTCTTCGCCGCCCTTGCTTTCTCTGTCCCAGCGATATTGGCCTACAAGGATAAAGATAAGCTCCCGCTTCTGGCGTGGATGTTCGGGGCTTATGTTGTCTCATTTGCGCTCTAGGAATGTGAGGCCGTAGTGGAAGATCCCGAAGAGCCCCAGCAGAAAGCAGAGCATGGCCACCACGTTGTTATACTCAAGATATGGGGTTGAGGGGATATCTTCGTAGTTGTACACGAGAGTGGAGTTCATTGTATGTATTTCGTCATATATCGTATTGTTGCCGGAGGCTGTTGATGCCCCTCCGACAATTGACGTGCTTGTTTCATTTTCCCCTATCTTCACCTGGATGCCGTCCCCCAAGGTCCATGCACCAAGGGGGAACAGCATCGCAGATGCAATGAGGCAAAAGACAAGCTTCCGGGTGTATTCCCCTATCCCCCAGAGGATCACGATGGCAACGAAGAATCCTCCAAGCAGCTCAAAAAGCATCTACAAGAAACCCCCGAACCTTCCCTCCGGCTTTTTCTTCCCCTTCCCTTTCTTCCGAGGAGTGCCTTTAGGCTTCCCAAGGAACTTCTTCCTTGCCGGGCCAATGGCGCTCTGGGGCCTAAGCTTTATTGAAAAGTCGGCCTTTGGAGGTTCAGCCCTCGGGCCGCCGAAGAACTGAATGGGCTTGCGCTTGCCCTGGTCTATCGGATGTGATGCTGTGAGCTCGAGCTTTTCAGCAAGCTTCGCACGGCCGTTGCCAGGGGAGATTGATGATTGGTGAGGAGGTGATGCCCCCCTGGCAAACAGGTCCATGCGTTGCGCGAAACTGCTCCCGGGAGCCGCTGGCGGAGCTCCCTGAGCCTGCTCGGGTGTAAGAGTGATAGGGACGCGTTCCCTGCGGGCAACGCCTCCTTTTTCTATTACATAGCGATACTGGTACTTCTGCTTCTGGGGCTGTTTCGCAGGGCCGAAAATGTCGAGCCCAAACCTGTCGGCCTGGGGCATCCCGCCCTGCACTGCCTGGGCCTTGGCCCCAAATACGTCAAGGCCGAACCGGTCAGCAGCAGCGCCTCTCCTCTCTGCCCTCTCCAGGACTGACTTGGAGATGTCGAGTTTCTCCGCCATCCTGCTCCTCTCGGGGGCGGGAGCAGGAGACGGAGCACGTTGGTATGGCTGCGCTGGTGTACTCGGTTTTTCAATCACCCCTTCAAGGGGATTGAAAGTACGCTTGATGTTCTCGAGCTTGAGCCTCCTGCGCTCTGCTTCGAGATCTTTCTTTACTGACTCTGATTTTTCCAAGGCGATCTTCCGGTCGAGCTCTGCGATTTCTTTCTTCTGCTGGATCTCCCTCCAGCGGTTTGCCTCTGCTTTCTTCCTCTTCCTCTCATCGAGGTATTCGCCAACGCGCCCTTTTACCCCTTCAACGAATCCCTGTTTCCGAGACTCCTCTCCGGGCGGCATGTACTCATCAACAAAAGTTGGTGTCTCCCCCTCTTTCTTGTAGGGGGAGCTCTCGATAGCTTCCTTGAGCTCCTCTTCCTTCTGCTCCTTGCGCATGCTGACGCTGTGCTCATACTCCCTCTGGTCCCAATCACGCGCTTCGCGCTGGCTTGGAACTGTTTCCCTCTCTCCTGTGCGTGTGCCTACCTGGGGGGGATACATCTTTTTGAAGCCGCTTTTCAGCTCCTGGGAAGTAAGGGTGCTGTCGTAATGCGCTGGTATATCTACTGTCTTATAGTCATAACCAGAACCAGAAAGATATGAACGTGCCCAATTGTAGAACCAAGTTGGGACATCGTCCTCGAAGCCCATGTGCTTACCACCCTCACTTTAGTGGCTTAGGCTTTTGAAGCTTTTCTTTCTTGACCTTCTTGAGATCGAGGCCAGGGCCGATATCCTGGGAGCCTTTTGCAGCCCCGTATATCGGCATTCCCTTCATCCCCGTCTTCTTTTTTCCCATCATGCAGCCATACCTCCGTTGTGAATACTAATGGCCGGGATCTCCCCGGCCCCTCGGCCCGAAAAAGGCCTACAAATCCCATCCCTCTAGGATGCGAGAATCGCGGTCGTAACCACGAGAGCCGCAAGCCCGAGGAACATCGGAATGAGCCCAACAACAGTTGCGGTCGTTCCAGTCAGGTTGGCCTCATCGATGACCTCATTGGTCACCGGGATGGACACCGCCACAATCACGATTATGGCAATAGTCAGGCCAATTATCTGACCGACGAGCGCACCCCTGTTGGATCCCGATTTCTTGTCGAGGTTCCTATTCAGAAGGTTCTCCATACGATCCCTCTGAACAAGCGTCTTATAGGGCATATATAAAACCTAGGGATAATTACAGATATACCACTTTCTTCCTCTTTGAACGCCTTGCCTTGACATATCCCTTCTTCTCCAGCTCTTTCATAATCACGCTCACGTCTTCGCGGTCCAAGCGGAACTTGCTGGCCACACCGGCTTCCACGCGCTTTCTCTCAGCGATCTGGCTGAGGTCTGCATTGAGATCCACCTCCCTCTTCATCACATCCAAGAACTTCTTGCTGAGGCGGCCAATCTTCATCTTGCAAACCTCTTGATCCCGAAGTACAGCATAACCGCAAAGGCAAGGCCAGCAAGCACCATCCACCCTGAGGAGCTGAACATTCCAAGGGCAAGGATGGTCGCTGGGACCATGATCACTATCTTCCCGGAAGTTGGGAGGTTCTGGAGCATCACAAAAATTGCGAAGAATATCCAGACCAGTATCCCAATGAACATAGGATCCCCCACTGATGCAAGCGCACCGTTGTAGAAGATCTCCTCAAGGTAACTCATGTTGGACCTCTTATAAAGTTCAGGAGCGCAAGCCCCGTCATTGCGTTTATAACAACCGTAACGATTATCCGGATCTCATCAGACATGGCTGGATCCATGAGGAACGAGAATGGGAATACAAACAGGTTGATGCATACCCAGAGGATCAGCAGAGGGATGATGTACATCGCTGAGTATCCCAACACAAGCGCAAGCACGATCCCAAGACCACCGACTACTAGGATCGTGACCAGTTGGGTGAAGAACGTATCCTCACATTGGGAAGGCTCGTTTACATAATCCCCTGATATGTTCCCATACGTTGCGGTGTCCTCGGGGCATGAGAGCACCAGGAACCCGCCTCCCTGCTGGTTGTAGAGCTGGACGAGTGGCCCTGCGCCCATGAAGTAGAACACTATCGCAATAGCAAGTGAGAGGTAAACAAAATTGTAGAAATTCATAGGACACCTCTCAGGGCCAGCAATACGCCGACACCGATTATTGTCGCTAGTGCCGTGATGTATATCGGAGTGATGCAGAATCCACCGAAGAGGACAGTCACGCATGCAGCTGGGTAGAGGAGAGATCCGAACCAGAGTGTAGCTAGGGCCCCCACAGCTGCACCTTCGGGGGAATACCTTGTGATGAAGCCGGCCACGACCATGGCGACCACACAGAGGAGCATGTAAAACGCCCAGCCGCTTATCGCTTCCCCTTCCTCAAGACCAGCCCGAACACGCGCAAGGCCGGTCATGTTCTGGTTGATGTAGTACACCCTCGGGGCCGGCTCAAAGAATGAATAGTTGTAGTGCTGGAAGAATGCCTGAACGTGATATGTCCCATTATTCGTTGTGGCGTATGAGACTGTCCCTCCAGCCGGGATCCCGGTAACATTCGTGAAGTATGCCTCGCTGGTTGAGCCATTGGTGTCGGTGAATGTGATGTTTACCCCATAGCTCTGGAGTGAGCTGCTGTTGGATAGGACGGTGAATTGCAGCGTCTGGCTCTCATTGTAGAAACCTTCCGCCGGTGAAAATTCAATGTGAACATCATCCCACATGTTCTCCAGATCGGGAGGTGGGTGTATCCCGCCAACACCTGTGCTCATCACCACCGTGACCTCAGAGACGGTTGAGGGGGTGAAGTCAAATGAGACGCCTGAGTATCCTGTCTTCTCAAATGAGAAACGGTATAGGTCGAAGGGAGTAAGGTAAAATGCTGAAGTCCCCGTGTAATCTGTCACTACATTGGAGACGATCTCCCAACTGTCCAGGACAAAGTTGTATTTCGTGACGTTGATCGCAACGCCTTCCAGCTTGCTTCCATACTGATCCTCTACAATAAACGTGTACAGGCCAGTGTCATCCCCCATATACCTAGTATAGTTATAATACGTAAGAGTGGATGCTGGGGTGCTGATTGCGTAGCTTCTGACTGAGTAGTTCACGCTCCAGTACTGTTCCAAGGAGATATATGTCCCATTAACTCCAGCTGGATAGATGCAGATATCCCAAGTATCATCCGTTCCATTGAAGTGGAATCCATATTCAGTCCCCCCAACCGTGAGGAAGAAGTTTTGGGTATAGTTCACCACCACTAGGTCATTAGAATCCTCATCCCTGATGAAGAAAGTCATGATCGGGACTCCGCTTGAACAATCGGTAAGCCCAAATGGGGTTACCCATATGAGGGTGTTGTTGCGCACATAGCTCACACTCTGCTCATAGAACCTGTAAGAGCCGGGGGTATATGCGCTCATCTCATACCATGTGTCTGAGGTAAAGTTCCAGCATCTGGTTTTGAGAATGCCCCCCGGCTTCTCATCTTGGAGCTGCACGCTCGGCCCGAGGCAATCCATAGGGATATTTCGGGTGTTCGTTGAGCCTGAGCCATCCTTAAGCGTCCAATTGGTGATGTTCCACACGCCGCCGCCCATCGTATAATTGAATATCACTCCCGTGCCATAGGTTGCGTAGGTTGCCCAATTGCTGTCATTGGCATTCGCCGGATTAGTCATGGCGCTCTCAGTCATGCTCGCATCCGTAGCATCGAACGTGCCAGTTTCCTCAAAGCGTACTTCCCTCTCAACAGTTTCCCCACCGTACGAGATCTCCAAGGTACTCTCAACTTGGAACAGGCGATGGGAGGATACTGAAGGAGCAGTAATAGACGCTTGGCAAAGCCCATCAGAGCAGGAATGCACCCCCGATGATCCACCAAATTCCGCAGTGCCAGTGATTACCCCTGAGAACCCTGACACATTCGAGTATGTCACATTCACCCCAGCCGTACCATGCTCTATCACATACCCAGGTGCGAGAATATCAGTGGGCCATAGTCCCCAATCTATATACGTGAGGTTCGTTGAGTTATAGTAAGTCCAGTTGGTAGAATTCCAAAAAAGGACGCTCCATGTGCCGTTTATGTTGGTATGGTTAACAGAGACAAGTGGAGCATCCACCCCCGTTGC
>Ga0180433_10012262_pt1 | contig 10046 bp, 6 predicted proteins | sample SS_ome_8_FD_132980 | JGI IMG/M metagenome (GOLD analysis project Ga0180433, IMG submission 132980) | Hypersaline lake sediment archaeal communities from the Salton Sea, California, USA - SS_1_D_1 metaG | ecosystem: Environmental > Aquatic > Non-marine Saline and Alkaline > Hypersaline > Sediment...
CAAACCCAATGCGCTATCGGAGAATACACGAGAATTAACCATATAGATATAAATATGCAAAAAGCTCCAAAGTTAACCCTTTCAGAGAATGGACTAGCAATAATGGCAACTGTAATGATTGCAAACATCAATTGAAAGACCATAAAGAGCATATGGGGCATTTCGCTTGAATATGTCGAGTAAGGATCAGTTCCTACACCAAGCAACCCAAAAAAGTTAACACCCCCAATGAATCCTCCACCTACATCTGGAGCGAACGCTAGGCTATATCCAATAAAATACCAAAGAATACTTACGATTGCGATCGAGACAAAACACATTGCCATCATGTTTATCATGTTCTTTTTTCGCAGTAGTCCTCCATAGAAAAATGCGAGTCCTGGAGTCATTACAAATACTAAACCGGTACAAATCAATATAAATGCGGTATCTGCTGCTGTCATATTTTTTTCCTATCTTTTTCTTTTTTTCTTTTTTCTTTTTTTTTTAATGGTTTATTATGATTATGGAAATTTCTTCAATTTATAAATGTATTTGAGAAACTTAATTAACTAATATGAAAATTCAATGAATTTTTTGAACATATTAATTAATTCTTATGCTTGATTTCGAAGTTTTTAAGATAAGTTATGAAAATTTCATAATAAAATAATTATTCAATAAAAACAATTAGAATAATTAGAAACGAACAAATTTGTTTAATGGAAGAAAAAATGCGGTCAAAAAAATTAAAAATTGTATTAGGACAAATTAATCCCATAGTGGGGGCCATTTCATATAATACAGAAAAGATAACGAAAATTATTGAAGCTCATCAGGAAGCAGACATTATTGTCTTTCCAGAAATGGCTTTAGTGGGGTATCCTCTAATGGATCATATACATGATCCAATTGTCAAGAAAAAAAATAAAGAAGCAATTGAGAAAATCACGAATATGAAATCAAATGCGACAATAATACTTGGCACCTTTACTGAACCAGTTGAATTGAGTGATAAATACCAGCGTTTCTATAATTCTGCAATTGTTATAGAAAATAATAAGATTAAATACATTGAAAATAAGCGATTATTGCCTAATTATGATGTATTTGACGAACGTCGATATTTTTCTTTTGATAACAAATTTGAACCGGTAGACATTAAGGGCGTGAAAATAGGGATATTAATCTGTGAAGACATTTGGGATGAAGCATATGAAATGAAAGTCGCTAGAAATTTGAAAAGAAATGGAGCAGAATTTTTAATTGTAATAAACGCATCACCTTATCATATCAATAAATTTCGATTAAGAAAAGAGCTTATCCTCAAAAAAACAGTAGAACTTTCCATTCCAGTATTGTATCTAAATATGGTTGGTGGGCTTGACGAAATCGTATATGATGGACAGAGTTTTATAGTTAACAAATATGGACAAATGATATTTAAGGGAGATGCATTTAAAGAAGATATTAGAGAAATAGAACTGATTTTGGATGGCGAAAAAGAAAAAAATGAGATATTTCAGGAAAACGATTGGAGAGAAGAAGTATTATCAGCATTAAAATTAAATCTCTATGATTATTATCATAAAAGCGGAATATTTTCTGGAGTTGTATTAGGAATAAGCGGAGGGATAGATTCGGCTTTTACCGCATTTATATGCGCGAAATCTTTAGGTTCAGATAAGGTGACTGCAATTATGATGCCAACTCGATTTACTTCTCAAGAAAGCATTGATCTTTCAAGGGAGCTATGTAAGAACCTTGACATTAATTATGAGATTCATCCAATCGATAAGTTATTCTCGTCTTATGAGTCAGATATTAATAAAAATCTCGGAGAAGTAGAATTTGATATTGCAGAAGAGAACTTACAAGCACGAATTAGAGCAACACTCCTAATGTATTATTCTAATAAGTTCAATAACTTGTTAGTGTCCACTGGCAATAAATCTGAAATAGGAGTTGGATATTGCACCCTTTATGGAGATACAAACGGGGGCAAAAATATTCCGGGAGATCTGTTTAAAACACAGATCTATTCAATTTGTGAATGGATTAATAGTTCTAATGAAATAATACCTAAAGGTATTATTGAACGCCCACCGACAGCAGAATTAAGAGAAAATCAGAAAGATAGCGATTCTCTACCTTCTTATGAAATTCTTGATATTATTTTAGAAGATATTCTGAAATATGGGATTGGATCTGAATTAAAACATTTAGAGCAAAAACAGATAAGCCCTGATATAATTAATAGAGTAAGAAAGTTATATCTTAATTCAGAATACAAGCGAAGACAATTAGTTCAATCTATTAAGATAAGTGAAAGTGCTTTTGGTATCGGGCGGAGGTATCCCGTATTAAAGCAGTTGCAATTATAAATAATTAACCGAAATGTCATCAATGATTAAGATTTAAAGTATAAAAGGAATAAAGTCTAATACTAAATAATTTAATTTTTTAAAGAGACTGAAATTTTAATGTTAAAAAAGTGTGATGTGTTAATAGTGGGAGCTGCAACCACAGGGATTTATTTTGGATGGCTCATGGCAAAGAAAGGGCACTCCGTCCTTGTTGTCGATAAGGAAGAGCGTGAGCAAGTTGGGCAACGCTTAGAAGTAATTCATCTTGATAAAGAAACTTTTGAAGAACTAGATATTCCTCCTCCCACTGAGACGCCAGAACTTATAGGATCCTGGAGAGGAATTTGGGTATCGAGGTTACCCTTATTTTTCCAAAGAATGTACAAGATTTTAGAGTCAGATGGAGTCCAATTCGAATTTTCATGCAATTTTAAAGAACTCCTATTTAAAAACGAAAGAATCATCGGTGCCAAAGTTGAGAAAGAAAAGTCAGAGCACGAAATCTCTGCAAGACTCGTAGTTGATGCGTCAGGAGTTGCGTGTGCAGTTCGAAGCTCTTTACCGGATAATTATGGTGTAGAAAGATGGACATACGATTCGACTAATAGGTTTTTCGTGATCTTGCATTATATTAAATGGTTAAAGCCAGACGATCCGCATCCCGTATCTGGAAATACATGGCCATATTACTTTGTCTTTTTCGATCCAGGTTACATGGGAGAAAAACTCGAAAACGCCATTATGGGCATCATCGGTCCCGAATCTTTCGAAAAAACAGAAGCCATCATGGAAGAATTTCTTGAATCTGGTATAGTTGCCCCTTTCGAGTTGAAAAAGAAAGAGTATTGTTCTTTTCCCTTGACTTTACCTCCATATTCGCTTGTAGCTGATGGATTTTTCTGCGCGGGAGACAGCGCTGCCACGATGAATCCCATTGCGGCACGGGGGATCCCGGAGACGTGGCATTTATGTAAAAATGCTGAAGATATATTTGATGCTGCGCTGAAAAGTGGAGAATACTTGTCTCGGGAACTTTTATGGGAAGTGAATGTCAAGCATTTCAGGGGTGAAGGTGCAGAACTTGCAAGCGTCTACATGTTAAGTTCTTTCATACATGTCTTTAGGGAAAAAGAATTAAATTTTCTTTTCCAAAAGTTGCTCCCTATCCTTAACCCGCCCGATGCGAAAGAAGAAGCAACTGAAATAAAGCTAAGTGCAGGTAAGATTCTCAAGGTAATTGGTAAAGTTCTGGGAGGAATCTTTATAGGGAAATTATCGATAAGACGCATTTTTAAAGTGATAAAAATAAGCAGGAATGCAGGAAAGCTTAAAAAACACTATAAAAATTATCCCGAAACTGCAGAGGATTTAGATGAATGGATAAAAAGAACAAATGAATTACTAGAGTTAAGAAAAGTCAAACCGAGAATATTTAAAACTACCTCAGCAACATACCCTTAGGTCTTCTAATAAAAATTTTTTCTATTATTTTCTTTTCCCTTCTATTATACTTTTTTCATCATTTATCTTTGTTCTCATAATTTCACAAGATAGATATCCAAATAAACCCATTCATGAGAGTTATATTCAATATACTTGATATATATATTTAATTTGGATATATATACTTAACCAAATATATATATGCAATGTTCACAATATATATTTGATGCGAAAATTATAATTATTTGACGCATGATATTTTAAATGGTGTAGAAAATATGACAAAATTTGGTATAGTAACAAACCGAAATAGTATGATTGGAGCTCGGACACGAGTTGAAGATGCTTGCGAGTCTGGGTTATGTCCAATCTGCGTGGCTGATTGCCCTGTGTTCTGCGAGGTGTCAAAATCCGCCCTTCGTGGACGAGAGGTACTTTATCCTTCAAGAGAATATTACGGCGATTCCACCGCTGGAACTCCAAAAGATTTCGGCTTGGGTTATCGAGACTTTCAAATTCAATTTGAAGTTCGAGGTGCACAAGGAATTGAAGAAGACATGGATAGAGTTATCTTTCCAAATGTTGACATTAGCACGAAATGGGGCAATATCGAACAGAAAATTCCTATAGTAATTGCAGGTTTAGGTAGTACTTATGTAGCAAAGCGAAATTGGGATGGTTTGGCAATGGGCTCCGCTTTATCAGGAGTAAGTATTACTGTAGGAGAAAACGTCTGTGGTATGGATTCCAACGCGAAATTCAGTAATCATAGCAAGTATCCAAAAGTTATAGATACTGAGGATATGAAATATCGTGTTAATGCATTTAGAGAATTCTGGGATGGAAAGCACGGTGATATTATAGTGCAAAAGAACGTAGAAGACACGAGACTAGGTGTTTTTGATTACGTCACCTCGAAATTAGATGTAGAATCTCTCGAGATCAAATTTGGTCAAGGTGCTAAAGCAATTGGAGGTGAAGTAAGATTAAGCACCTTAGAGAGAGCACAATTATTACAGAGTCGAGGATATTTAGTTTTACCTGATCCCTCTGATCCCGTTGTTATAGAACAATGGAAAGCAGGATTAATTCCAGATTTCGAGCGCCATAGTAGAGTGGGTATTGCAACCACGGAAGAAGTATTAGAAGAAATAGATGAAATCCGCGAAATGGGCGCAAAAAATGTCTTTATTAAGACAGGAGCTTATAGACCTGCATCTACAGCGTGGATAATACGTTTAGGCGTCGAAGGAAAAGTAGATGGAATGACTTTTGATGGCGCTGGTGGCGGAACAGGCATGAGCCCTGTTAGTATGATGAACGAAGGATCAATCCCAACCGTATATTTAGAGGCTTTAGTAGTTGGGTGCCTTGACATGATTAAACACAAAACTCCAAGTGCTAGAATTCCTTCAATAGCTATTGCTGGGGGCATTTCTAACGAGACTCAAATGTTCAAGGCCCTTGCAATGGGTTCCCCTTATGTCAATTGTATTGCAATGGCAAGGGCTCCAATTACCGCAGCTATGAAAGGGAAATACATGGGAGAAGTTATTGAAAGCGGACTTGCAACTCCCGCAATGTTGAAATCGTTGGGACTTTCGAGAGATAAAGATCCTAGTAGTTTGACAATAGCAGAGGCTTTTTCCGAATACGACACGTTAAAAAGAGCTTATAATGGGAGAGACATTCCACTTTCGGCTGTAGGCGTATATTCATACTTTTCAAGTAAGTTAGGCACTGGTCTCAAGCAATTACTCGCGGGCGTAAGAAAATTCAAAACAGATCTAATTTGCAGAGAGGACATCGCAACCATTTCCAAACGTGCAATAGTTGTGTGTGATAAATGGAAGCTAGGAATTGCCACTCAGGAAGAGCTTGATAGAGAGAAAGTAAAAAATGAAATTTATTCCGGGGACTATTAGACATTATCATTTTTTTTCAATAAAAACACAATCAGAGGTGAGTAAAATGAAATTTAAATGCCAACAATGTGGGAAAGAATATTCCTATGGAAGAAAAATCTATCATAAATGTAATGGAGTTGCTCACTATCATGGAAGAATTTTTGAAGATGGATATGAGGAATATCCGTGGAATTGTTTAGATTTTGACCAAGAAGAGGAGTCTTAGAAGAACAAGGTTCTTTACAATCCTTTTTTTTATTTTTATTCAGTGATATAAAAATGAAATAGATTCAAATTTTTAAATAATTATATTAATATAATTCAGTTATATCAGTATTAATTTGAACAAATATATATCAATTATATTCCTTTACTAAATATAATTTATTTAACTATAGAGGAAGAATTATCATGAATGAACAAGTAGAAGAACTGGATCCTTTCAAGATTTCTCAAAAACAGCTTTGTAATGCGTCTAAATTAATAGGCTTAGACGACAATATTTATAAAGCATTATCTGAACCCGAGAAATTGATTACAATAAAAATTACACTGCGAATGGATAATGGAGAAATAAAAACTTTTAAAGGATTTAGGAGTCAATACAATTCAGCCAGAGGTCCCATGAAGGGAGGAATTAGGTGGCATCCAGATGAAAACGAATCTTTGGTAAAAGCCTTGAGTGCATGGATGACTTGGAAGTGTGCGTGTGTAAGTATTCCGTTAGGTGGTGCTAAAGGAGGGATTATATGTAATCCAAAAGAATTAAGTGAGGGTGAACTTCAAAGACTCGCTCGAAGCTATATCCGAAAATTGTCCGGGGATGTTGGACCTAATATTGATGTTCCCGCCCCAGATGTGTACACTACTCCACAAATAATGGCATGGATGATGGATGAATACGAAACAATAATAGGTGAACATGCTCCTTCAGTTATTACGGGAAAACCCGTTGAGTTAGGCGGTAGTGAAGGACGTGGTGTAGCTACAGCAAAAGGAGGTAATTACTGCATTAGAGAAGCAGCAAAGGATATTGGATTAGATTTGAAAGATGCGAACGTGGTAATTCAAGGTTATGGAAACGCTGGTTCTTATGCGGCTAGCTTATTACATAACGAATATGGATGTAGAATAATTGGGATTTCTGATAGTAAAGGTGCTATATTCAATAAAGAGGGAATTGAACCACTCAGAGCTCTCAAACATAAGCAAAATACAAGTTCAGTAGTGGGATTGGATGGAACTCAGCAATTAACCAACGAGGAATTATTAGAAATTGAATGTGATGTTTTAATTCCTGCAGCATTAGAGAACGTGATAACTAAGAAAAATGCAGGTAGCATTAAAGCTAAAATAGTTGCAGAATTAGCTAATGGTCCAACTACTCCTGATGCAGATGAAATATTATATAATAATGGAGTTATCGTCATTCCTGATTTTTTATGCAACGCTGGAGGGGTAACGGTGAGCTATTTTGAAATGGTTCAAGGATATTACCTCCACTTTTGGAGTGAAAAAGAAGTTTTTGCGTCTTTAGATAAGATAATGACTAAAGCTTATAGAGATACTGTTAACAAAGCCAAAGAATATAATACAAATAACCGCATGGGCGCATATATTATCGCAATTGAAAGAGTAGTAAATGCCATGAAATTACGCGGTTGGATTTAACTTTTTCTTCTTTTTATCATTTTTATCTCAATATATTCAGACATTGAAATGCTCATGCATTTGATTTTTATAAAACCTTATTTTAGTTGTTATTATATATAACTTTAAACAGAGGGAAAAATAATTCTTACAATCTCTCTTTTGAAATTCACAAAAAAAAACTAGGTGCTATTGATGGTAGAAGAATGGATGGATAAATATAAGGATAAGCAGGTACAAATTGATGATGCTCTTAGAGAATACATTCAACCGGGGGAGCGTATATTCATAGGTTCTGGATGTTCTGAGCCTACCGATCTAGTTCGAAGACTCATCCAGCTTGGCGTGGAGTTTCCCGATATTGAAATATTACATTTTATGAATCTCTCAAAATTGGAATATTACAAGCGAGCTGGAAGTAAAACAGATCAGTTCCGCCATAATGCTTTCTTTATCGGAAGTAGTCTTAGAGAGTCAGTTAAATTGGGCCGGGCTGATTATACGCCAATGATGCTTTCTGATATCCCACGATTTTTCCAGCGTGGGCAAATGCATGTTGAAACTGCATTAATCCAAGTAACACCGCCCGACAAATACGGGTATTGTAGCTATGGTATCAATGTTGACATCGCTAAGCCGATTACCGAAGCGGCCAACCATGTAATTGCTGAAATCAATCCAAATATGCCCAGAACATTAGGTGATAGCTTCATTCATATGAATGATATCGATGTTTTTATTCCTACAAATCATGAAATAATTGAATTTAAATATAACAAGCCAAATTATATAATTAAAAAAATTGCGAAAAACGTTGCGTCACTTATTGAGGACGAATCTACGATTCAAGCAGGGGTTGGCATTGTTCCTAATGCGGTAGTCGCAAGGTTAAAGGATAAAAAACATTTAGGGATCCACACGGAAATGTTTTCTGATGGAATGGTTGACCTTATCGAAGAAGGGGTTGTAACCTGTGATAAAAAAACAATTAATAAGGGTAAGGTAATTTGCTCTTTCGTCATCGGTTCACGTAAAGCTTACGATTATGTTGAGTCAAATCCTTTTTTTGAGTTTCATCCTACATCCTATACGAACGATCCTTTCATCATAGCACAAAATAAGAAGCAGGTCTCTATAAATCCCGCATTATCAGTTGATATTACGGGTCAAGTAAACGCAGATTCAATAGGTCATGAATTTTATAGAGGTATTGGGGGGCAGGTGGACTTTATGCGGGGTGCCAGCCGTTCTGAAGGAGGAATGCCAATTACGGTAATGCCGAGTACGGCTTTACTTGAAGATGGAACGGTAATATCACGGATCGTTCCTTATCTCAATCCGGGTTCAGGAGTAGTCATCACGCGTGGCGACGTTCATTTTGTTGTTACAGAATATGGAATAGCATATCTCTTCGGGAAATCAATCAGAGAACGAGTGCTTCAATTAATCAATATTGCCCATCCAGATTTCCGCGAAGGACTCTTAGAATACGCGAAAAAACTGAATTACGTGTATTCTGATCAGAGGTTGCCTAAATCTATTAAGGGAAGAATTAGCATATATCCCGATAAATATGAGACATACATCAAATTAAAAGATGGGTATAAATTAAAAACACGTCCAGTGAAACCAACCGACGAAAGAATGCTCCAACAACTCTATTATTCAATGGACGATCGAGATAGATTTTTACGATTTTTCAGTCGCGTGCACTCTTTTAGTCATAAGCGGATGCAACCACTCGTAAACATCGATTACGACACGAAGATGATTTTAGTGGCTGAAGCCATGGATGAAGGCGAACAAAAACTCGTAGCATCTGCCGCATATTTTAGGACCAAAAAACCATCTGTAGCAGAGATTTCTTGTGTTGTTCATAAAGATTGGCGCAGAAAGGGAATAACGACCTTATTGATAAATTATTTAGTCGACATCGCACGAGAGCATAATATAAAGCAATTAATGGGGACTGTATTGATGGAAAATAAACCAATGATACATGTTGTAAATCAACTTGACTTCCCTGTTACCTTTAAAAATCTCTCTCATGGTGAAGTGGAATTCTCTCTCGATCTCTCTCAGTAATTTCACTTCTTTATTAACTTTTCTGAGAAATTGATGCTTTTTTATCTATTTAAGTTGTCTTTTAGCTCTTGAGCATGAGTTCCTAATTGATTGATAGTTGAAGTAATTTCATCTAAGTAACTTGTAGTGCTAATTTGTCAATAGTTAAAAGAATGGTAATTTAATGATAGAATTGCTCTAATACCAACCAATGTAATTATTCCTTTTACTATTTGATATGATTGATTACACTCCAATGTAAACATTTTTAAATACGAGATATATTATTAACTATAATTATTTTTTATAAGGTGAATCATACTGCCAGAGGCAAATACATTAGTAAGTATATTATTAGCTCCGTTTTTGATAAGTGCGATTTTCGCGTTCTTCAATTTGAAATACAAGCTAAAACGTGGGTCAACAGAGTTTGAAATCCTTGTTCTCGTATGTGTGAATATCTTGATCCTCATGGAGCTCGCAATGATCGTGTTGAATTTCTTCCAGGGGAATATCATAGTATCTATCACTTTATACCCGATTGCGATAGCCTTCACTTTCTACGTGTTTATCTACATCATCAAGGAAATAAGAACCAAAGAAAACACTATCAAGAGACAAGCGGCAGAAATATTGG